>Ga0070670_100001177_pt1 | contig 20771 bp, 17 predicted proteins | sample KBSS63metaG_FD_64665 | JGI IMG/M metagenome (GOLD analysis project Ga0070670, IMG submission 64665) | Switchgrass rhizosphere microbial communities from Kellogg Biological Station, Michigan, USA - KBS S6-3 metaG | ecosystem: Host-associated > Plants > Roots > Rhizosphere > Soil ... | reverse complement strand
AAGGACCGGCACGAGCGCGACTTCGTCATCCAGCCGACGAGCGAGGAGGTCATCACCGACATCGCCCGTCAGGAGCTGCGCAGCTATCGCGCGCTGCCGAAGAATTTCTATCACATCCAGACCAAGTTCCGCGACGAGCGCCGGCCGCGCTTCGGTGTCATGCGCGGACGCGAGTTCACGATGAAGGACGCGTACTCGTTCGATCGCGATCTCGATGCAGCACGCCTCAGCTATGACCGCATGTATGCGGCCTACGTGCGCATCTTCGAGCGCATGGGGCTGGTCTTTCGCGCCGTCGCGGCTGACAACGGCTCGATCGGCGGCATCCGCTCGCACGAGTTCCAGGTGATCGCCGCGACCGGCGAGGACGCGATCGTCTACAGCCCGGGCTCCGACTACGCCGCCAACATCGAGCTTGCCGAGGCAGTCGCTCCGGCCGCGCCGCGCGCAGCGCCGGCGTCTTCTCTCGCGAAGACGCCGACGCCGGGGAAGGCGACGTGCGAAGACGTCGCCGAGCTGCTCGGCCTGCCGCTCGCACGCACCGTGAAGTCGCTCGTCCTCGCGACCGACGGCAGCGACAGTGAAGGCAAGCCGACCGAGCCCGAGGTCTGGCTGCTGCTGATCCGCGGCGACCATTCGCTCAACGAAGTCAAGGCCGGCAAGCTGCCGGGCCTCGATCGCGGCTTTCGCTTCGCGAGCGCGGCCGAGATTCAGTCGCACTTCGGCTGCAAGGCAGGCTATCTCGGCCCGATCGGCACTCAGCGTCCGGTGCGCGTGGTCGCCGATCGCGCGGTCGCGGCGATGAGCGACTTCGTTGCCGGGGCCAACGCCGAAGATTTCCACTACACCGGCGTCAACTGGAGCCGCGACCTGCCCGAGCCCGAGCTCGTCGCCGACATCCGCAATGTCGTCGAGGGCGATCCGTCGCCCGACGGCAGCGGCGCGCTGCAGATCCAGCGCGGCATCGAGGTCGGCCACGTGTTCCTGCTCGGCTCGTACTACAGCCAGAGCATGAACGCGACCTTCCTCGACGAGAAGGGCCAGCCGCAGCTGTTGCAGATGGGCTGCTACGGCATCGGCATCACGCGCATCGTCGGCGCCGCGATCGAGCAGAACCACGACGAGCGCGGAATGATCTGGCCCGAGGCGATCGCGCCTTTCAGGGTCGTCGTGTGTCCGATCGGTTACGACCGCTCGGCTGCCGTGCGCAAAGCCGCCGACGAGCTCCATCGCGGCCTGGTCGACGCCGGCGTCGACGTCATCCTCGACGATCGCGGCGAGCGTCCCGGGGCGATGTTCGCCGACTGGGAGCTGATCGGCGTGCCGCATCGCGTCGTTCTCTCGGAGCGGGGCCTGAAGACCGGTGAGCTCGAATACCAGGGCCGGCGCGATGCGGCCGCGACGAACGTCCCTGCCGATTCCGCGCTGGCCTTCGTGAAGGGCAAGCTCGCCGCATGACGGGCGAGCTCTCCCGGCGCGGGAGAGGCCGGCGAGCGATCGTCGCGGCGTCGGTCCTCGGTCCGCTCGCGGCCGCGTGTCCGCGCTCTGCACTCGCCGGCGCCCAAGCCGAAGAGCCGCTTGCCGACTCGGTACGCTCGGCGCTCGCCGCGGCGATCGCCGACGCCGCGCCGCCGAAGCCCCAGTTCGCAGCCATCGACGAGCGGCTCGCCTACCTGCGCTGGCTCGGCGCCATGAGCGATCGCCTGCGCCGGCTGAACAACGAGCTGGTGACGCGGGTCGAGTTCCTGCAGACGCTCTGGTACGAGAGCAAGCGCTCGGGCCTCGAGCCGGCGCTGATGCTCGGCTTGGTTCAGGTCGAGAGCGGCTTTCGCAAATATGCGATCTCGATCGTCGGCGCCCGCGGCTACACCCAGGTGATGCCGTTCTGGGCGCGCCTGATCGGCGACGGCGACGCGGGACGGCTGTTCCACATGCAGACCAACCTTCGCTTCGGCTGCGTCATCCTGCGCCACTACCTCGACCGCGAGCGCGGCGACCTGTTCCTGGCGCTCGGCCGGTACAACGGCAGCCGCGGTCGGTCGGAGTATCCCAACGCCGTCTTCGGCGCGCGCCGGGCCTGGGAGTTCAGCCCGGCCTGAGGTGCGCGGTCACAGGCCGCGCCAGGGCAACGGCATGGCACCGTCGACGTCGAGCAGGGCAAGCACGCGCTCGACCGTGTCGTCGACCATCGCCTCGATCGTCTGGGGCCGGTGGTAGAAGGCGGGCAGCGGCGGAAAGACGATCGCCCCCATCTCGGTCACGCTGGTCATGTTGCGCAGGTGCGCGAGATTGAGCGGCGTCTCGCGCACCATCAGCACCAGCCGGCGGCGTTCCTTCAAGGCGACGTCGGCGGCGCGAGTCAGCAGGTTGTCGGAAAGGCCATGCGCGATCGCCGCGAGCGACTTCATCGAGCATGGGGCGACGACCATCGCCGCCGCGGCGAACGAGCCGCTAGCGATCGCCGCGCCGATGTCGGCCGGGTTGTAGGCGACGTCGGCGAGCGCTTCCAGCGCCTTCCGGTCGAGGCCGAGCTCGTGATGGACGTTGAGCAGGCCGGCAGGCGTCGCGACGAGATGGGTCTCGCGGTTGGCCTCCTTGAGTCGCGCGAGCAGGCGAACCGCGTAGACCGCGCCCGTGGCCCCGGTGACGCCGACGACGACGCGCGCTTTCGCGTCGGTCACGGTCAGCGGATTCGCCTCAGGCGGCGATGCCGAGCGTCTGCTGCAGCTCGCCGGCCTGGTACATCTCGGTCATGATGTCCGAGCCGCCGACGAATTCGCCGTTGACGTAGAGCTGTGGGATCGTCGGCCAGTCGGAGTAGCCCTTGATGCCCTGGCGGATCTCGTCGTCCTCGAGGACGTTGACCGTCTTCAGGTCGGAGACGCCGCAGGCCTTCAGGATCTGGATCGCGCGGCCGGAAAAGCCGCACATCGGAAACTGCGCCGTTCCCTTCATGAAGAGAACCACGCGATGGTTCTTGACGAGATCGTCGATGCGCTGATGAACGTCGCTCATGGTGCGAGCCGCCTTGTTCGATGAATGTCGATCGGGCGACTTTACCGGGAAACGCCCGGTGAGCGGCTCAGAAGGAATACGAGACGCCGAGCTGGACCACAGGCGCCAAGCGCATTTCCCGGATCACGTCGTCGAGGCCTTGCGAGCCGCCGAAGACGCGGCCGAACCGGACCACGTTGCCAGGGCTTTGCGACACCACGCCGAGGTCGGCACTGAAGCTCCAGCCGCTCTTGGCCCAGAGGTTGTTGTAGCCGATGCCGACGTACGGGACGGTGGCAGTGTCGAGCGTCGGCTCGATGGCGGTGCCGGGCGCCGGCGCCGAAGAGCCGAACAGGCGGCGGTCCGCCGTGCCGGCCTGCCCGAGGAGAGGGCTGCGCGCGCCGATCAGGATCCCGCTGGTGGCGCGAAATCCTGTCACCGGCGTTCCCGGGTCGGGCCGCGCCGCGCCGAAATAGACGTCGCCGAGCAAGCCGACGCTGCCGACCTGCAGCCCGCTGCGCTCGAGCGGCGCGAGCTCGGCGCGCCAGCCGGGGGCGCCGGGTGCCGCGCCGATACGGCTCTGGAAGCTCGCCCAGGGGACCCGGTCGGCGTCAGCCGTCAGACCGACGCCTCCCGCGTTCGCACCGGACAGCGCCAACGCCGAAACGGCGGCCGCGCAGATCCAGGGAACGACTTTCATGATGTTTTTCCTCGATGCATCGACGATGGATCGGACCGAACGAACGGCCGGAATCCATGGTACGACGAGTGGCGCCGGTATGGTGTTGGGCCGACGCAGCAGAGAGCCGGTTTTCTGCTTCGGATGCATCTTTTTCACGGCGAAACAGGCCTTCGCGACCGACGGTGATCCTCGTGTCGGGCGTTTAGGGAAGCGGTGGCGGCGGGCGGCGGCCGGCCGTTGCTCGCTCGTGTCCGGCCAGGTCGGCCCGGGTCGTGACGTCGACCAGGCCGGCTTCTGCGAGCAGGGCCCGCACCGCCCGGCCCTGGTCGAAGCCGTGCTCGACCACGAGCCACCCCCCCGGATGCAGGTGGTCCGGGGCGGCGGCGGCGATCGTGCGGATCGCGCCGAGCCCGTCGCCGCCTGGCGTCAGCGCGCCCGGGGGCTCGTGGCGCAGGGCGGCCAGATGGGGATCGTCGGCCGCGACATAGGGCGGGTTGGCGACGACCAGGTCGAAGCGGCGCCCCCCGAACGCCTGCCACCACGACGAGGCGACCAGCTCGACGACCAGCCCGAGACGGTCGGCGTTGCGGCGCGCGACCGCGAGCGCCTCCGCGCTGACATCGCTCGCGCTCACCGCCAGAGTCGGCCGTGAATGCTTCAGGGCGAGCGCGATCGCACCGCTGCCGGTGCCGAGGTCGAGGATCGACTGCACGCCACGTCCGACCGCCTCGCCGCCAGCGTCGGGCATCGCGCCGACCAGCTCCAGGGCCCAGTCGACCAGCAGCTCCGTTTCGGGGCGCGGCACCAGCACCGCGGCGTTCACTTCGAGCTCGAGACCGTGGAACTCCTTCGTCCCGAGCAGGTACGCGAGCGGCTCGCCCTCGACGCGCCGGTCCAGCCAGCGGGTCCATCGTTCTCGCCCCTCGATCGGCAGCGGGCGGTCCTCGTGGGCGATCAAGGCGCTTCGACCGACGCCGAAGATCGCCGCCAGCATCAGCTGCGCGTCAAGGCGGTCGACGCCGCGCGCGCGCGCCTCGGCGAGCGCCGCCGCGACCGTCGCCATCAAGCCTCGCCGCTCTCGAGCGCGGCGAGCTGCTCGGCCGCCTGCGCCGCCTGCAGCGCGGCGATCACCTCGCCGAGATCGCCGTCGAGGATCGCCTGCAGCTTGTAGAGCGTCAGGCCGATGCGATGGTCGGTGACCCGCCCTTGGGCGTAGTTGTAGGTGCGGATGCGGTCGCTTCGATCGCCACTGCCGATCAGGCCCTTCCGCGTCGCCGCTTCCTTGGCGGCGCGCTCGGAACGATCCTTGTCGCGCAGGCGCGCCGTCAGCACCGCCAGCGCCTTGGCCTTGTTGCGATGCTGCGAGCGGTCGTCCTGGCATTCGGCGACGATCCCGGTCGGCAGGTGCGTGATGCGGATCGCGCTGTCGGTCTTGTTGACGTGCTGGCCGCCGGCGCCGCTGGCGCGGAAGGTATCGATGCGCAGTTCGCTCGGGTCGAGCGTCACTTCCTCGGCCTCGTCGGCCTCGGCCAGTACCGCGACCGTGCAGGCGCTGGTGTGGATCCGGCCCTGGGTTTCCGTCACCGGGACGCGTTGGACGCGGTGGCCGCCCGACTCGAACTTCAGCGCCGCGTAGACGAGCTCGCCCTCGATCCGCACGACCAGCTCCTTGTAGCCGCCGAGGTCGCTCGCGCTCTCCGAGATGATCTCGGTGCGCCAGCGCTTCCTCTCGGCGAAGCGCAGGTACATGCGCGCCAAGTCGGCGGCGAACAACGCCGACTCGTCGCCTCCGGTTCCGGCGCGGATCTCGAGGAAGACGTTGCGCGTGTCGTCGGGATCGCGCGGCAGGAGCGCGGCCTGGACCTCGGCCAGCAGCCGTTCGAGATCGGCCGCCGCGGCCTGCGACTCCTCGCGCGCCATCGCCGCCATGGCTTCGTCGTCGGCCGACTCGGCGAGCAGCTGATCGGCCGAGCCGAGGTCGCGCTCGCGGCCTTCGTAGCGGCGGAACAGGTCGACCAGTGCGGCGGCTTCCGCATGCTCGCGGCCGAGCTCGCGATAGCGCTTCATATCGGCGGCGACGCCGCTGTCTGCAAGCAGTGCGTCGAGCTCGCCGAGGCGCAGCGCGAGGCGTTCGAATTGCTGGCGGAGGGACGGTTTCATGGGCAATCAGGCGATAAGACGTGGCGAGAACGCAGGCTGGACGGTCGCGCGCAGGCGCGGATCCGAGCGGCGCTAACGCTGCTTGTCGTCGCCCGGGGTGCGGCCGCTGCCGCGCAAGAAGAGTCGCGTCACGGTCTGCGCCAGCCGGCCTCGCTCGTCGCCCTCGGCCGCGTTCAGTTCGGCGAGCGTGCCGTGCAGGAGCTTTTGCGTCAGCCCGCGCGACAGCGCCTCGAGCACGGCGTCGACCTCGGCACCGCCGGCCAGCAGCTTCTTCGCCCGGCCGATCTCGAGCGAGCGCCAGTCGTCGGCCTGCGCCTGCAGCGCCTGGATCAGCGGCACCGCGCCGCGACGGTCGAGCCATTGCACGAAGCTCTGCACGCCGGTCTCGATGATCGCCTCGGCCTGTGCGACCGCCGCCTCGCGCTTCTCGCCGCCCATCTGCACCAGTGCCGAGAGATCGTCGACGGTGTAGAGATAGACGTCGGAGAGGCGCGCGACCTCGGGCTCGATGTCGCGTGGCACGGCGAGATCGACCATGAACATCGGTCGGTGCCGGCGCGCCTTCAGCGCGCGCTCGACCGCGCCGAGGCCGATGATCGGCAGCAGGCTCGCGGTGCACGACACGACGATGTCGAACTCCGCGAGCCGCGCCGGCAGGTCGGCGAGCGGGAAGGTCTGGGCCGAGAAGCGCGCGCCAAGCTCGGTGGCGCGCGCGGCGCCGCGGTTGGCGACCGCGAGCAGGCGCGGCTGGCGCGCCGCGAAGTGGGTAGCCGCAAGCTCGATCATCTCGCCGGCGCCGACGAACAGCACCTTGGTCTGGCGCAGGTCCTCGAACAGCTGCGACGCCAGCCGCACCGCGGCGGCGGCCATGCTGATCGAGTGGGCGCCGATCTCGGTCGACGAGCGCACTTCCTTGGCGACCGCGAACGAGCGCTGGAACATCTGCTGCAAGGTCGTGCCGAGCGTTCCGGCGCTGCCCGCTTCGCGCACCGCCTCCTTCAGCTGGCCGAGGATCTGCGGCTCGCCCAGGACCATCGAGTCGAGACCGCTGGCGACGCGAAAGGCGTGGCGCGCCGCCGACGGCCCTTCGAGCACGTAGGCGTGCGAGCGCAGGGTTGAGGTCGGCACACCACCGAGCTCGGCCAGCCATTGCACCGCCGGCTCGACCGCGCTCGCGTGGGCGCCGACATAGACCTCGGTGCGGTTGCAGGTCGAGACGATCGCCACTTCCTCGACCCGATCCAGGCGCGTCCGAAAGCCTTTCAGTGCAGTGGTGAGCTGCTGCGGCGCAAGGGCGAACCGGCCGCGCAAATCGAGCGGCGCGGTCGTGTGGTTGAGGCCCAGCGCAAAGACGCTCATCGCCAGATTATAAAATTCGCGCCCTTGCAAGCGGCCGATGCCTTCTGGCACATCACCAACTTCTTCGCACCTGCGCTGGTCGTGGGTGGCTGCGCCGCCGTCCTGACGCGCTTCGTCTGGCGCCGCGAGCTCGGATCGTGCAGCGTCTGGCGCCTCTGGGCGTGGGCGAGCGCTGCCTGCGCCGGGGTGTCGATTTGCGGTCTGGTCGTCTTCGCCCGCGACGGCAAGATGGCGACCTATGCGGCGATGGTCGTCGCCTGCGCGATCACCCTCTGGTGGGTCGGGCTGCGCGGCCGTTGAGCGGCTGATCGCGGCGGCTAGACGGCGACCAGCTCGCCGCGCAGCGAGTGGCCGCGCACCGCGCTGATCCGGACCTCGGCGAGCTGGCCGACGAGCCGCGCCGGTGCCGCAAGGTTGACGACGCGGTTGCACTCGGTCCGCCCCATCAGCTCGCCGTCGTCCCTGCGCGACGTGCCTTCAAGGAGTACCCGCTGCACCGTCCCGACCCGGGCCTTGCTGATCGCGTCCCCTTGCGCTTCGATCAGCGACTGCAGCCGCTGCAGCCGCGCCAATCTTGCCTCCGCGGGAGTGTCGTCGGCGAGCGCGGCGGCCGGTGTCCCCGGCCGCGGGCTGAACAGGAAGCTGAAGCTGTAGTCGAAGCCGACGTCTTCGACCAGCGCCATCGTGCGCTCGAAGTCGGCATCGGTTTCGCCCGGAAAGCCGACGATGAAGTCGCTCGAGATCGCGATCTCGGGGCGCACCGCACGGAGCTTTCGAACCGTGCTCTTGAACTCGATCGCCGTGTAGCCGCGCTTCATGGCGGCGAGGATGCGGTCGCTGCCGTGCTGCACCGGCAGGTGGACGTGATCGACGAGCTTGTCGGTCCGGCCGTAGGCATCAATCAGACGCTGGCTGAATTCCTTGGGATGGCTGGTCGTGTAGCGAATGCGCTCGATCCCCGGGATCTCGGCAACGTAGTCGAGCAGCGTCGCGAAGTCGGCGATCTCGGCCGATGCGCCCATCGGTCCGCGGTAGGCGTTGACGTTCTGGCCGAGCAGCGTCACCTCGCGGACGCCTTGGTCGGCGAGGCCGGCGATCTCTACGAGGACGTCGTCGAACGGCCGCGAGACCTCCTCGCCGCGGGTGTACGGAACCACGCAATACGAGCAGTACTTCGAGCAGCCTTCCATGATCGAGACGAATGCGGTCGGCCCCTCGACGCGTGCCGGCGGCAGGTGGTCGAACTTCTCGATCTCGGGAAAGCTGATATCGACCTGCGCCCGGCCGTCGCGTTTCCTGCGCGCCACCATGGCGGGAAGGCGATGCAGCGTCTGCGGGCCGAACACCAGATCGACATACGGGGCGCGCGCGATGATCGCGGCGCCTTCCTGGCTGGCGACGCAGCCGCCGACGCCGATCAACGCGCCGCGCGCCTTCAGGTGCTTGACCCGGCCGAGGTCGCTGAACACCTTTTCCTGCGCCTTCTCGCGCACCGAGCAGGTGTTGAAGAGGATCAGGTCGGCCTCGTCGACGTTCTCGGTCGGCTCGTAGCCTTCGGCCGCATGAAGGACGTCGGCCATCTTGGCCGAGTCGTAGACATTCATTTGACAGCCGAAGGTCTTGATGAAGACCCGCGGCTTGGCCTCCGGCGCGCTGCTCACGGCTTGGTCCAGATCTGCGCGCCGGGTTCGAAGCTCCATGCCTCGGCCTCGGCCGGCGTGGTCGGCCAGGGCTTGACCGCCGCTTCTTCGGGTCTGAGGATCCAGACCTCCTTGACCAAACCCGCGGTGTCGACGCTGTAGTTGACCAAATAGCGCCCGCCGGTCAGCGCACCCGGTACGACCGACATGTTGTTCTGATCGCGGATCCTTGCTCCGGGGGCGAGTCGCGCACGCTGGTCGTTGAGCATGATGTCGGGGGCGACGCCGATGACGATAGCGCCGCGCAGCGCGTTCTGAGGAAAGGCGCGCTGCACCTGCGCCGCCGCCGGGGCGACGAGGCAGGCGACGACCGTGAGCGCGGTGGCGAAACGGAGCATGATGTGTGCGGCGAGCCTCGAAACGCGACGACGACAAGCGGCGCGGCGAGGCTGGCGACGGCAATCTGGTGGCGCTTCAGGGACTCGAACCCCGGACCTGCGGATTATGATTCCGTCGCTCTAACCGACTGAGCTAAAGCGCCTGAGGCCGCGAGTATAGCGAGCCATCTCGCGGCCGATTCGCCGTCGTCGCTTCGACCTTGCAGCGCGCTTCGACGCCCCCATACCACCTCCTCGCCCCGCTGCATTCGCATGTTCAGCTTCTTCCGCAAGAGCTCGCCTCCCGCCGCCGCGCCGGCACCCGAGGGTGCCGCCACTCCTGCCGTCGAGGGCGCCTCGACCGCAGCCGGCGATGGCGCCGTGCCGCGCTCGCGCAGCGCGCGCGACTGGCTTCATGCCGATGTCGGCGAGCTGTTCTTCGGCAAGAAGCCGGCCGCGACGGCGCCGATGCCACCGGCTGCGCCGACAGCACCCGCCTCCGCAGTACCGCCCACGACCGCCGCTGCGCCCGTGCAGGCACCGGCCCCCGCGGAATCCGCTTCCACTTCCGCCGAGCCTTCGAGCGATACCGACCGCGCCGGCTGGATGGCCAAGCTGAAGAGCGGCCTGCAGCGCACCGGGGGGGCGATCGCCGGCGCTTTCGTCGGCGCCGAGATCGGCGACGAGCTCTACGAAGACCTCGAGGTCGCGCTGTTGCAGTCGGACGCCGGTGCCGAGGCCACCGTCTACCTGCTCGACGAGCTGCAGCGGCGCGTCACGCGCGCGCATGTTCGCGACCCGGCCGCGGCGCGCCGGCTGCTGGCGCGCTGCATCGAGGAGCTGCTCCACCCGCTCGAGCGGCCGCTCGTGATCGGCGCGCAGACGCCGACGGTGATCATGGTCGTCGGCGTCAACGGCGCGGGCAAGACGACGAGCGTCGGCAAGCTCGCGCGCCACCTCGTCGATTCGGATCAGAAGGTCCTGCTCGCCGCCGCCGACACTTTCCGCGCTGCCGCACGCGAGCAGCTGCTGGCGTGGGCCGAACGCGCCGGCGCGACCGGCAGCGGCGGGTCGACCGGCCGGATCGAGATCGTCAGCCAGGAAGGCGGCGATCCCGCCGGAGTCAGCTTCGATGCTGTCGTCGCCGGCAAGGCGCGCGGCTGCGACGTCGTCCTCGTCGACACCGCTGGCCGGCTGGCGACGCAGGCGAACCTGATGGAGGAGCTGAAGAAGATCAAGCGGGTGATCACCAAGGCCGAGGCCGGTGCGCCGCACGAGATCATCCTCGTCATCGACGGCAACACCGGCCAGAACGCGCTCGCTCAGGTACAGGCGTTCGACGAGGCGCTGCAGCTGAGCGGACTCGTGATCACCAAGCTCGACGGCACCGCCAAGGGCGGCGTGCTGGCGGCGATCGCGCTCTGGTCGCGCTCGCGTGCCCTGCCGTTGCCGGTCTACTTCGTCGGTGTCGGCGAGAAGCTCGCCGACCTGCAGACCTTTCGCGCGCGCGAGTTCGCGGCGGCGCTGGTCGAGTAGGGCGCCGCGGTCAGCGCCTGGCCGCTGGCGGCAGCTCTGCGGTGACGGAGTCGAGCTCGTCGAACCACGACGAGGTGCTGGGCTCGCGAACCTCGATCACCTCGCTCTGGCTCCAGTCGCGGTCGGTGTCGGCGAACGGATCGGTCGCCGGTCCGCCCTCGACCACCGCCTCGCGCATGTCGGCCTCGACCAGCGCGGCCTCGCTCACGAGCGACGTGCCCGCCACCGCGGCCACGCTTGCCATCGCCGGCGCGCGCCGGGTGCTCGCCGGAACCGCCGGCGCATTGGGCAGGATCTTCTCGCGCGCCGCCTCGATCGTCGGCAGCTTCTCCTCGTTCCAGACGTGGAGCGGAATCTTCGCCGCCTTCAGGGCGCGAGCGACGCGGTCGAGGCGAACGCGCACCCTGTCATCGAGCTGGTCGTTCGGCGGCCTGATCTCGACCACCGCGACCACCTGAGAGGTGACGTCGCAGACGACGAAGTCGATGCACTGGTTGCCGAGCCGGCGCATCCATTCGGCATAGGAGTTGCGCTTGGGAACGGTGAGGAAGCGAGCCAGCGGCACCTGCGCCAGGATCAGATAGCCAGGCAGCGCCAGTTTCAATGTGCTGAAAGCGAGCCGCTCGGTGGAGCGCAGGACGCGCGTCGGCTCGGGCGGCCAGCCGGCGAGCGTGTCGAGGCGCTCGCCTGGTGTCTCGGGACGAACCGATGGGTTCTGCCGTCGTGCCAGCCACCAGACCAGGGGCAAGGCGCACAAGAGGGCAATCACCGAAACGTAGATTGGATCCATCGCTGTTGTTTTCCTCGTGCCGAACCCGGCGCTGCTGCGGCGCTCAGCGCATTCCGCCGAGGCCTTTCATCCCACCCATCCGCTTCATCATCTTCATCATCCCGCCGCCCTTCATCTTCTTCATCATGTCGCGCATCTGCTCGAACTGGTTGAGCAGACGATTGACCTCCTGCACCTGAACCCCGGCGCCGCTGGCAATGCGGCGCTTGCGCGTCGCCTTCAGCAGCTCGGGCTTCCTCCGCTCGAGCGGCGTCATCGAGCAGATGATTCCTTCCATGCGACGGACGTCGCGCTCGGCGCGGTCCATCTCAGCCGGGCCGAGCTGGGCGGCGCGCCCCGACAGTTGAGAGGGTAGCTTGTCCAGCAGCCCGCCCAGACCGCCCATCTTCTTCATCTGTGAAATCTGTGACAGGAAGTCGTTGAGATCGAAGCTGTCACCGGCCTTGACCTTGTCGGCGAGCTTGCGCGCCGCGGCGACGTCGACGTTCTTCTCGACCTCCTGGACCAGGCCGACGATGTCGCCCATGCCGAGGATCCGGCCAGCGTGGCGCTTGGCGTCGAACACCTCGAGGCCATCGAGCTTCTCGCTGGTTCCGGCGAACTTGATCGGCGCGCCGGTGATCGCCCGGACCGAGAGCGCCGCGCCGCCGCGCGAGTCGCCGTCCATCTTGGTCAGGACGATGCCGGTGAGCGGCAACGCTTCCTTGAACGCCTTGGCGGTGTTGACCGCGTCCTGGCCCTGCATCGCGTCGACGACGAAGAGCGTCTCGACCGGCTGCAGCGCGGCGTGCAGCTCGCGGATCTCGGCCATCAGCTTCTCGTCGATCGCCAGCCGCCCGGCGGTGTCGACCAGGAGCACGTCGAAGTAGTGCCGCTTGGCGTGATCGAGCGCGGCGCGGACGATCGCCACCGGCGCGTCGCTCGCGCTCGACGGGAACCATTCGGCACCGGCTTGGCGCGTCACCGTCTTCAACTGCTCGATCGCCGCCGGCCGGTAGACGTCGGCCGACACCGTGAGCACCTTCTTCTTGCGCTTCTCGATCAGGTGCTTGGCGAGCTTGGCCGTGGTCGTCGTCTTGCCTGCGCCCTGCAGCCCGGCCATCAGGATCACCGCCGGCGGCTGAGTCGCGAGGTCGAGGTCGGCGACATGGGCGCCGTCCGGGCCCATCGTCGCGACCAGCTCGCGGTCGACGACGCCGACGAAGGCCTGCCCGGGCGAGAGCGATCCGGTGACCTCGGCGCCGAGGGCGCGCTCCTTGACGCGGGCGATGAAGTCGCGAACGACCGGCAGCGCGACGTCGGCTTCGAGCAGCGCGACCCGGACCTCGCGCAGCATCTCCTGGACGTTCTCGTCGGTGATGCGGGCCGATCCGCGCATCGTCTTGACGAGTCGGCTCAGGCGGTCGGTGAGGGCAGAGGCCATGGGTGCCGAAACGGCGTGGGCGCGAAAGTACGTCAGTACACTTGGGCCGATGATTCTATCGTTCGGCCCCGAGGGCAGAGCGCTGACGCCGATGGCGTTCGCGCTCAGCGCGCCGAGCATCCTTGCTCTCGCGTGCTATCTCGCTGCGGCGATTCCGAGCGAGCGTTTCTCGCCCGGCCTGCGCGCCGCCTTGCTGATCGGCTGGGTCGCCCACGGCGCGGCCCTCGTGACCGACATCGCCGGCATCGGCTCGGCAATTCCCGGCGCGCGCTTCGGCTTCGCGCCGGCGCTGTCGATGACGCTCTGGGTCGTGCTCGCGGTCTACGAGCTCGAGAGCCGGTTCGTTCCGCTCGCCGGCGTGCGCCGCGCGCTTGCCTCCCTCGGGGCGCTCGTCGTCGTCCTCGCCTGGCTGTTCCCGGGCCAGGTGTACGCGCAGGCGACGTCGCTCTGGGCGCCGCTGCACTGGCTGCTCGGCGTCGCCTCGTACGGGCTGTTCGGTGTCGCCGTGCTCCATGCCCTGCTGCTGAACCGCGCCGAGCGTCAGATGCGCCGGAGCACGACCGCCGCAGCGCCGGCTCAAGGCGTGCCGCTGCTGCGCCTCGAGCGGCTGACGTTTCGCTTCGTCGCCGCCGGCTTCGTCGTCCTCTCGGCGGCGATCGTTCTCGGCGCCTGGTTCAGCGAGCATTGGCGCTGGGACCACAAGGCGGTGTTCTCGATCCTGGGCTGGCTCGTCTTCGCCGGTCTCCTCGCGGGCCGGCGGGCATTCGGGTGGCGCGGTCCGGTGGCGACCCGCGGCGTCTACACCGGTGCCGCACTGCTGCTGCTCGCCTACGTCGGCTCGCGCTTCGTGCTCGAGGTCGTCCTGCACCGGCCGCCGGCCGCCTGAGCCCCCATGAAGATCCTGCTGTTCGTCATCGCCGTCGTCGTCCTGCTCTGGCTCCTGCGCGGCACGGCCAGCCGGCGCCGCAACGGGGGCACGGCCAAGTCGCCGCCGCCGACCGCGCCGCAACCGGTGATCGCGTGCGCCTACTGCGGCGTGCATCTGCCGCGCGACGAAGCGCTGCCCGGTCGCGGCGGCGTTTTCTGCGGCGAAGCGCACCGGACCGCGTTCGAGAAAGACCAGGCGCGCCCGTCATGACCGTCGCCTCGCGGCCCGGTCCCTCGGCCGACGCGGGCGCCCGCCCGGCGCGGCGGCCGACGGTGGGCGACGAGTCGTGGTTCGGCGCGTTCGGAGCGACCGTCGACACCGCCGCCATGATCGACGACTCGCGCTTTCCCGTCTCGTGGCGAAACGACGCGGGCGGGTCGCAGGCGCGCCCGGCCAAGGGCGGCCGCGCCATCGCCGAGACCACGTTTGAGCGCATCTACGGCGCCTTCCTCGCCGCTCGCGCGGCGATCGGCGTGGCGCTGATCGTGACGCTGGCGCTGACGGGGGCGTTCGGCCTCATGCCGACCGCCGCGGTCGCCGCGGTCAGCATCGCCTACGCGACGCTGGCGATCAGCATGTGGTTGCTGCCGCGCTTTCGCGGCGGTGCCGAGCCGCACAGCTTCGCCCGGCTCGGCAGTCCGCAGTGGCTGGCGACGATCGGCGCCGATCTGATCCTGTTCACCGCGCTGCACATCGCTTCGCCGGCATCGAGCTTCAACTATGTCGCACTGCTCGTCCTGCCGGTGCTGATGGCCGGCGTCCTGACGCCGCGCGTGCTCGCCCTGGCGACCGCCGCCGTGGCGACGCTCGCGTTGCTGCTGACCGCCTGGCTCACCCTGGTCTCGGGCGGCGGCGAAGCGACCCTGCTGATGACGCAGGCAGGTCTCGCCGGCAGCGGCTTCTTCGTCATCACGGTGCTTGCCGGCGAGCTCGCCGGGCGGCTCGCGCGCGAGCAGCTGAGCGCGCGCGGCAGCCTCGAGATGGCGCGCCAGCAGGCGCAGCTCAATCGGCTCGTGATCGAGGAGATGGAAGACGGTGTTCTGGTGGTCGACCGCGCCGGCAAGGTGCGCGCCGCCAATCCCGCGGCGCGACGCCTGCTCGCGCCCGAAGGGATGAGCCGAACCGCGCCGTTCCAGCTGCGCGGCGTTCCGGCCTGGGGCGCGCTGGTGCGCGCCGTCGAGCGCGCCTTCGCCGAGGCGGCGTGGCCCGAGGCCGGGCGCGACGTGGCGATCGAGTTCGGTCCCGAAGCGCACCGCACGCTGCGCGTTCGCGTCCGCTTCACGAGGAAACGCGAGCCGCCGGCGAGCGAGGCGTTCTGCGTTCTCTTCCTCGAGGACGTGCGCAACGTCCAGGCGCGCAGCCGCCAGGAGAAGCTCGCCGCGATGGGTCGCGTCTCGGCCGGCATCGCCCATGAGATCAGGAACCCGCTGGCGGCGATCGCCCAGGCCAATGCCCTTCTCGCCGAAGACGCGACCGATCCGGCGCAGCGTCAGCTGATGAAGATGGTGACCGAGAACGTCGAGCGGCTGAAGCGCATCGTCGACGACGTCATGGAGATCGCGCCGGGCCAGGTGCAGGACGTCGGCGCGATCGACGCGACGCGACAGATCGAGGCGATCTGCCGCGAATGGGCACACGCCGCCGAGGTTCAGGTCGGCGCGAACGGATTGCTGTGGATCGAGCTTCCGGGCGAGCCGCTCGGCGTGCTCTTCGATGCCGAGCATTTGCGCCGGGTCCTGGTCAACCTGCTCGACAACGCACGCCGGCACGCCAGCGCCCGGCCCGGCGCGGTGCAGGTCCGTCTGGCGCCCGGCGATGAAGACGGGCGCGCCGCCTTCAGCGTGGTGAGCGACGGGGCGCCGATCGCCGCCGACGTCGAACCCTATTTGTTCGAGCCGTTTTTCTCGACTCGCAGCCGCGGCGCCGGTCTCGGCCTTTACATTTGCCGCGAGCTCTGCGAACGATACGGGGCTCGCATCGATTACCGGCTGTTGCCGCCAGACGAGCAGCGCCGGAACGACTTCTTCGTCGACATGCGGCGCGGGCTGCTTCCGGCCGATCGACCGACCCTCACCACATGACCACTGCCTCGCACTTCAGCCTGCTCGTCGTCGATGACGAGCCTGACCTGAGAACGCTCTACGAGCTGACGCTGCTGCGCGAGGGCTACGACCTCGATACCGCCGGCACGGTCCAGGAGGCTCTGCTGCACCTGAAGGACCGGACGTATAGCGCCGTCATCACCGACATGCGGCTTCCCGACGGCACCGGCCTCGACGTCCTGCGCTGGCTCGAGGAGAGCAACCGGCGCGAGAAGGCGATCGTGATCACCGCGTACGGCTCGTCGGAGAACGCGGTCGAGGCGCTCAAGGCGGGCGCCTACGACTACCTCACCAAGCCGGTCGACCTGAAGCAGTTTCGCGGCGTCGTCGCATCGGCGCTCGGTCGCGGCGGCAGCGGCGCGCCGACGGTCGATCCGACCAGCCTGCCGTCCGAGCATCGCATCGCCGCGCCGCCGCGGCCGCCGCGCGCCGCGCCGCCGGCGCCGACGCCGGTGAGCGCCGCGCTCGGCCGCATGGCCGGGCAGTCGATGGCGATGCAGCAGGTGCGCTCGCTGGTCGAGAAAGTCGCGCGCAGCATGGCGCCAGTGCTCGTCGCCGGCGAATCCGGGACCGGCAAGGAGCTGGTCGCGCGGGCGATCCACGAGGTCAGCGTGCGCAGCGCGATGCCGTTCGTTCCGGTCAATTGCAGCGCGATTCCCGAGAACCTGCTCGAGGCGGAGTTCTTCGGCTACCGCAAGGGCGCGTTCACCGGCGCCAACGACGATCGCGAGGGCTTCTTCCAGGCCGCCAACGGCGGCACGCTCTTCCTCGACGAGATCGGCGACCTGCCGTTGTCGATGCAGTCGAAGCTGTTGCGCTCGATCCAGGAGCGCTCGGTGCGGCCGGTCGGCGCTGTGACCGAGGTGCCGGTCGACGTTCGCCTGTTGAGCGCGACCCACAAGGACCTCGGCGCCGAGGTGCAGGCCGGCCAGTTCCGGCAGGATCTCTATTACCGGCTCAACGTCATCCAGATCCGCGTTCCGCCGCTGCGCGAGCGGCTCGAGGATCTGATGGGGATCAGCAGCCTGGTCCTCGAGCGGCTGGCGCGCGACGCCGGCGTCTGGCCGGCGCCGCGACTGACGCGCGACGCGCTGGTCCACCTCTCGCGTTATCCGTTTCCGGGCAACGTACGCGAGCTGGAGAACCTGCTCCACCGAGCCGTGGCTCTCTCGGGCGCCGAGGAGCTCGATGTCTACGACCTGGGCCTGCCCGAGTCGGTCTTTACCGACAGCGCGGCGCAGGAGCTCGACCAGATCGCGAGCGCCGCCGAGTCGGCGATCGAGGTCGCGCGCGGCCAGGGACGGATGGCGCCGGTCGAGGAGCCCCTGCCGAACGATCTCGCCAAGTACCTCGACGACGTCGAACGCGACATCCTGGTCCGCGCGCTCGAGCATCATCGTTTCAACCGCACCGCGGCCGGCATCAGCCTCGGGTTGTCGCTGCGCCAGATGCGCTATCGCATGGCGCGGCTCAACGTCAACGTCGGCGGGGATGCCGGCAGCGCCGACCGCGAGTGAGCGAGCTCGAGTGAGCGCCGGCGAGTGGCGCAGCGGCTGGCTCGGCCGGGCGCGCGCGGTGGCATCGCCCAATTTCGGGCCGCGGCCCGCGGCGACGCCGGTCGACCTCGTTGTCCTGCATTCGATCAGCCTGCCGCCGGGCCAATACGGCGGCGACGCGGTCGAGCGGCTGTTCACCAACTCGCTCGACTGGAGCGCGCATGCCTATTACGAGACGATCCGCGGCTTGGCCGTCTCGGCGCATTTCTTCGTCCGTCGCGACGGTGAGCTGGTGCAGTTCGTGTCGTGCGACGAGCGAGCCTGGCACGCCGGACCCTCGTGCTGGGAAGGGCGCGGCGACTGCAACGATTTTTCGGTCGGGATCGAGCTCGAAGGGCTCGAGGGCGAAGCGTTCGAGGCGCCGCAGTACGCGACACTCGGGGGGCTGCTGACGAGCCTCGCCGCGCGCTATCCGATCACTGCCGTGGCCGGCCACGAGCACGTCGCGCCGGGCCGCAAGAACGACCCCGGGAGCGGCTTCGACTGGCTGCGGCTGCGCCGTCTCGCAAGCGCGCTCAAGCTCCGCTACGGCGCCTGAAGCGCAGGCCGCGTCGGGGAGGCCCTGGCAGCCTCATGCCGGTCCGGATAGGCGACAATCGGATCGTGACAAATGTACGGGTAAGACGCTATAGGTAGTGGTTGTTAGCCGCTCAGACCCCAGATATAGTGTCCAGCGTTGTATGCTGTTTTTCGGAGAGCGGGCCCCGGGTTGACCCGGTGCCTGGTCTCCGGAACCGTTTTTTTCGCTCGTCTTCGGGCCCGCCAGGTGGCGTGGGCCGGACGCGTTTTCGAAGCCATCACAAGAGCGTTCCGGGCTGCTGAAGCATCCCGGACGCCGGAGGAGAATCAATGCAAGCAACCCCCGCCCAGGCGACCTCGATCGCCCAGGCCCCGGCCCGGCCGGCCACGCGGCCGGCCGCTGCCGCCAACGCTTACCAGGGCTATCAGATCCTGCGTCGCAACGGCGCGGTCGTGTCGTTCGAGCCGAACAAGATCGCGGTTGCCTTGATGAAGGCGTTCCTCGCGGTGCACGGCACCCAGGGCGCCGCGTCGGCGAGCGTCCGCGAGACCGTCGACGGCCTGACGGAATCGGTCGTGCGCGCCTTGCTGCGATCGCGGCCGGGCGGCGGCACGTTCCACATCGAGGACGTGCAGGACCAGGTCGAGCTGGGCCTGATGCGCGGCGGCCACCACGAGGTCGCTCGCGCCTACGTGCTCTATCGCGAGCGGCGCGCCCAGGAGCGCGCTAAGCAGGGTCCGGCGCCGGTCGTCACGGCACCGGCGCTGATGGTCACCGACCGCGGCGTCCGCGTGCCGTTCGACTCGGCGCGGATGCAGACGCTGATCGAGTCGGCGTGCGCCGGCCTCGGCGCCGACGTCAAGCCCGAGCCAATCCTGGCCGAGACCAAGCGCAACCTCTACGACGGCGTGCCGATCGACGAAGTGCACAAGGCGGCGATCCTGGCCGCGCGCACGCTGATCGAGAAGGACCCGGGCTACACCCGCGCGACGGCGCGGCTCCTCCTGCACACGATTCGGCGCGAGATCCTCGGCGAGGAGCTGCTCCAGTCGGACATGGAGACGCGCTACGCCGAGTACTTTCCGCAGTTCGTGAAGAAGGGTGTCGCCGCCGAGCTGCTCGACGAGAAGCTGCTGCACTACGACCTCGCCCGCCTCGGCGCCGCGCTCAAGGCCGAGCGCGACCAGCAGTTCGACTACCTCGGCCTGCAGACGCTCTATGACCGCTACTTCCTGCACATCGAGGAGGCCCGCATCGAGCTGCCGCAGGCGTTCTTCATGCGCGTCGCCATGGGCCTGGCGCTGAACGAGATCGACCGCGAAGAGCGGGCGATCGAGTTCTACGAGGTGTTGTCGACGTTCGATTTCATGAGCTCGACGCCGACGCTCTTCAACGCCGGAACGCGCCGTTCGCAGCTCTCGAGCTGCTACCTCACGACCGTTTCCGACGACCTCGACGGCATCTACGAGGCGCTGAAGGAAAACGCGCTTCTGTCCAAGTTCGCTGGCGGCCTCGGCAACGACTGGACCAACGTTCGCGCCCTCGGCAGCTATATCAAGGGCACCAACGGCAAGAGCCAGGGCGTGGTGCCGTTCCTGAAGGTCGTCAACGACACCGCGGTCGCCGTCAACCAAGGCGGCAAGCGAAAGGGGGCGGTCTGCGCCTACCTGGAGTCGTGGCACCTCGACATCGAGGAATTTCTCGAGCTACGCAAGAACACCGGCGACGACCGGCGGCGCACGCACGACATGAATACCGCCAACTGGGTTCCCGACCTGCTGATGAAGCGAGTCATGGAAGGCGGCGAATGGACGCTGTTTTCGCCCAGCACCTGTCCCGACCTGCACGACAAGTTCGGTCGCGCCTTCGAGCTCGCCTACACCGCCTATGAGGACAAGGCGGCGCGCGGCGAGATCAAGCTGTTCAAGAAGGTGAAGGCGGCCGACCTGTGGCGGCGCATGCTGACGATGCTGTTCGAGACCGGCCACCCGTGGATCACGTTCAAGGATGCGTGCAACGTGCGCTCGCCGCAGCAGCATGTCGGCGTCGTCCACTCGAGCAACCTGTGCACCGAGATCACGCTCAATACCGGCCCGACCGAGATCGCGGTCTGCAACCTCGGCTCGGTCAACCTGGCGCAGCATATCGCCGACGGCAAGCTCGACCAGATCAAGCTCAAGAAGACGGTCGCGACCGCGATGCGGATGCTCGACAACGTCATCGACATCAACTACTACGCGGTCAAGAAGGCGCGCGACTCGAACCTGCGCCACCGGCCGGTCGGGCTCGGCATCATGGGTTTCCAGGATGCGCTCTACGAGATCAAGGTCCCGTACGCATCGGAGCAGGCGGTCGAATTCGCCGACCGATCGATGGAAGCGGTCTGCTACCACGCATACTGGGCCTCGACCGAGCTCGCCGCCGAGCGCGGCCGCTACTCGAGCTATCGCGGGTCGCTCTGGGACCGCGGCATCCTGCCGATCGACTCGCTCGATCTGCTCGCCGAGCAGCGCGGCAGCCTGAAGGGCGCCGAAGGCAAGCCCCTGGTCGAGATCGACCGGAGCAGCACCCTCGACTGGCCGGCGCTGCGCGCCCGGATCGGCGAGCACGGCATGCGCAACTCGAACTGCGTCGCGATCGCGCCGACGGCGACGATCTCGAACATCGTCGGCGTCAGCGCCTCGATCGAGCCGTCGTTCGGCAA
>Ga0070670_100001176_pt1 | contig 20773 bp, 12 predicted proteins | sample KBSS63metaG_FD_64665 | JGI IMG/M metagenome (GOLD analysis project Ga0070670, IMG submission 64665) | Switchgrass rhizosphere microbial communities from Kellogg Biological Station, Michigan, USA - KBS S6-3 metaG | ecosystem: Host-associated > Plants > Roots > Rhizosphere > Soil ... | reverse complement strand
GCGGGGACGACGGAGAACTTTCACGCAATCAGGTAGTTTCAACGGGCGAGGGCACATGCGGAGAGGCTGGAGATGAAGATGTTGCGTTGCTGCATGTTCGTGGCGCTGGCGTTGACGGCGACTGCAGCGGTTGCGCAGTCGTACCCGGCGCGGCCGGTGAAGCTGGTGATTCCTTCTGCGCCGGGCGGAACTTCCGACTTTGTCGGGCGCACGATCGCGGGCAAGCTTGGCCAATATCTCGGGCAGCCGATCGTGATCGAGAATCGCCCGGGTGCCGCCGAGACGATCGGCACCGAGGCCGTGGCCAAGGCCGCACCCGATGGCTACACGCTGCTGCTGGTCACGCCATCATTTACGGCGAATCCGGCGCTGTACCCGAAATTGCCGTACGACGCGGTCAAGGATTTCGCGCCGGTCGCGCAGGTATTGAGCTATCCGCACGTGCTCGTCGCGAGCGCCGGCCTTCCCGCCACTTCGGTGCAGGAAGTGATTGCGCTCGCGAAAGCGAACCCCGGCCGTATCCAGTATGCGTCAGGCGGCAGCGGCGGCAGCAACCATCTCGCGGCCGAAATGTTCAAGTCGCTGACCAGCGTGCAGCTCACGCACGTTCCGTACAAGGGCAACGGTCCGGCGATCACCGATCTGCTCGCTGACCGTGTGCAGCTGCTGTTCACCGCCATGACGCCGGTGGAAGCGCAGGTGAAGGCCGGCAAGCTGAAAGCGCTGGCGGTGACGGGCCCGAAGCGGCTCGCGTCGGCGCCGGACGTGCCGACGATGCTCGAAGCGGGCGTGCCCGACTTCGACCTCGTGAGCTGGTATGGCGTGGTCGTCCCGTGGGGAACACCGAAGTCGATCATCGATCGCCTGAACGCCGATCTGCGCAAGACGATGCAGAGCCCCGAAGTGCGCGACAAGCTGGCGGCGAGCCTCGGTGCGGATACCACGGTGAACTCGCCGGAAGCGTTCGGCGCGATGCTGCGCAAGGAATTCGTCCTCTGGGCCAAGCTCGTCCGTGAAATGAACATCAAGGTCGAATAAGCGTATCCATCCTCCGGAACGCGAAGGCGAGCCAAAGGCTTTTCGCTTCGTTACCGTGATGGGCGAGACGCGGGGGATCCGCGCCGGCGCGACCGAGGTGCCGAAGGCGTTGCGGACATGGTGGGCGCGACGTCGCGCAGCGCGATCACCTGCCGCAGCTTGCCGTCGCGCGGATCGCAGCGCGGTTCGTCGGCGGCGAGCTCCACGGCGACGTGGTCGAGCGCATTGCGGTCGAGCAACTCGCGCAATGCGCGCAGCGCCGCCGCGCCGGCACGGCGCCGGTCGGACGCCGTGAGCCGCAAATGCAGACGATCCGGCGCATGCTGGACGATCTGGAAACGGTACACGCGCGCCGCCTCCTCGATCACCGTGGTCAGCGCGAGCGGGATGAGGCGCACGACCGTTCCGTCGCGGGACGGAAAGGTCACGACGTCGTCGCTGCGCCCTTCGACTTCGATCGCCGGCAGCGCGCTGCCGCACGCGCAGGCGTCCGTTCGCATGCGCACGCGATCGCCCAGGTCGTAGCGAACGATCGGCTGCGCGAAATTGGCGAGATTGGTCAGCAGCACCGTGTGTGACAGCTCGCCGGGAGGGGTCGGCCGGTAATCGCGATCGACCGGCTCCAGGATCACCCAATCCGCGTTCACGTGCAGCACGCGCTCGCGGCAGCCGTGGCCGATCGTCAGGCATTCGGAGGCGCCGTACTCGTTGAGCAACGGGCAGCCGAACGCGGCCTCGATCGCCGCGTGCGCCGAACGCGACAGCACTTCGCCGCCCGCCCAAAGACCCGCGGGCGTGAGTTGCAACCGGCCGGCCCGTTGCTCGTCGGCGAGCAGCGCCAGCATCGTCGGATAACTCGAGACGAAGGCGGGCTGATAGTCGTTGAGCGCGGCGACCAGGTCGGGGACCGGACGCGTCACCGCGAAGCTCTTCATGTCGAGCCACGGCTTGCCATGCGCGACGCGCCGCCACGAGGCGATGCTCGCGAAATGATCGCCCTCGGCGGTGATCAGCGCCGCACGCCCGCTCTGCGCGGCGGCCGCGTGCCAATCGCAGCCCGCGAACGCCGATCCCAGCAGCTGCGCCGTCACCAGCGCGTCGTACACGGCCAGCGCCGCGTCGTCCTGCAGGAATACGCCCGGCTTGCCGGTCGTGCCCGTGCTCGTCCAGATCAGATAGCGATCGAGGAAGCGCTCGCCGATGTGCGCGCGCGTGCCGATGAACGTCTCGACGTCCGGCCAACGGATGTCGGCATCGGTGCTCCACCGATCGAAGGCGGACATCAGCGCCGACTTGGTGACGACGGGCAAGTCGGCGAGCTGCGGCGCCCTCGCGGGAACGTCGCGCCACAAATCGCGATAGAACGGAGAGTGCTTCCGCGTGTGCGCAACGAGTGCCGCACAACGCTGCCTGCGCGCGGCGGTAATGGCCGCGGCGCCGAAGACGCGCGTCCACAGGATTTGCGTGGTGAGCGCGCCGACCGTCCATTGCGTGACCGCGGAACGCAAGGGATCCGGACCGGCAATGCCGAGCTCGCGGGACGCAGTCATCACGGTTGCTGCCGTTACGCTTGCGATGTTAACGCTTTTCCATTGCGATTCGGAGAGCCGCAGTGCACACTATCGAACTGCGGATTCAGCCGCCCGCGCGCGCCGATCCAATGAAATGCAGCAACCGGCGCGCGACGCTGTGTGCGTTCCGCCTCTCGCATGCCACGCTTCGCCGCCAATCTTACGTTCTTATTCAACGAGGTCCCGTTCCTCGAGCGGTTCACCGAGGCGGCGCACGCCGGGTTTCGCGCGGTCGAGTTCGCATTCGCGTACGAGTACCAGGTCAAGGAAATCGCCGAGCGCGTCGCCGAGCACAAGCTCGATGTCGTGCTGCTCAATGCGCCGCCTGGCGATTGGGAGGCCGGCGATCGCGGCCTGGCGTCGCTGCCTGGCCGCGAGCACGAGTTCTCCGCCAGCATCGTCACCGCGTTGCGCTATGCGCAGGCGCTGCGCTGTCCACGGGTGCACGTGATGTCCGGCCTGTTGCCCGAGGATGCCGACGCCGAAGAGCGGGAGCGGCGGCTGCGCATATTGAAGCGCAACTTGCGCTACGCGTGCCAGGAGGCCGCCGAGCAGAACGTCACGATCCTGATGGAACCGAAGAATCAACGCGATTTTCCGCGCTACCTGCTCAACACGCAGGCCGACGCGCACGCGATCCGCGAGGAAATCGGGATGCCCAACCTGTGCGTGCAGATGGACCTCTACCATGCGCAGGTGGTGGAAGGCGACCTCACGACCAAGATCCGCCGATGGCTCCCGCAGATCGGCCACTTCCAGGTCGCCGGCGTGCCGGCGCGCCACGAGCCCAACACCGGCGAGCTGAATTACGACTACCTGTTCAAGCTGCTGGACGAGCTCAAATACAGCGGCTGGGTCGGCTGCGAGTACCGGCCGGAGCGGACGACGGCTGCCGGATTGAGCTGGCTCTATAAACTAATAGATCGTCGTCCTGCCACCGCAGCCTGATTCCTGACTCCGTCATTCCCGCGAAGGCGGGAATCCAGCGTCGTTCGTCCGTACGCCACTGGGTCCCCGCCTTCGCGGGGACGACGGGAGTTTTGCAGATGCTGTCAGCTATTCCGTAATCGTCAGCAGGTCATAGCGAGACTGACATGCCGCCATCCATGATCACGATCTGGCCGGTCATGTAATCGGCGGCGCGCGACGCCAGGAATACCGCGAGCCCCGCGAGCTCCACCGGTTCGCCCCAGCGCCCGGCGGGCGTGCGCTTGCACACCCACGCGTTGAACTCGGCGTTGTCGATCAGCGCGCGGTTCATTTCGGTGGCGAAGTAGCCGGGCGCGATGGCGTTCACCTGGATGCCGTGCGGCGCGAGCTCGACGGCCATCCCGCGGGTGAGCTGCCGCACGCCGCCTTTCGCGGCGGTGTAGGGCACGACGGTCGGCCGCGCGAGCTCACTCATCAGCGATGCGATGTGGATGATCTTGCCGTGCTTGCGCGCGATCATCGGGGGCAGCACGGCCTGCGAAACCAGGAATGGCGCCGTCAGATTGGTGGCGATGATGTCGTCCCAGTCCTTTTGCGCGAAGTCGACGAACGGCGCGCGGCGCTGGATGCCGGCGTTGTTCACCAGGATGTCGATGGCGCCGTGCTTCGCGACGATCGCGTGGACGCCGGCGCGAATGGCGTCCTGCTTCACGACGTCGAAGGCGGCGAAATCGGCGTTGAATCCTTCGTCGCGAAGGGTCTGGGCGGACTTGGCGAGCGCCTCGGGCTGCCGGCCGTTGATGATCACGGTGGCGCCGGCCTGCGCCATGCCGCGCGCGACCGCGAAACCGAGACCGCGATAGGCGCCGGTGATCAGCGCGACGCGGCCGGTGAGGTCGAAGGGCGAAGCGGGCATACGCACTCCCTGTGATTGATTTTGCGATTATCGGGAGCGTATTTTACCTACTCGTCGCCAACGGCCCCTCGCCTTGGCCTCTCCACCGCACGCGGGGACAGGGAAGCAAGTTACTTTCGCAGCTGCGAGCGTCAGCGGAGGCAGGACTCCCTCTCCCTCGCGTGCGGGGAGAGGATTGGGGTGAGGAGGAATTACGGATTCGCCGCCAGCGACGTCGCGTTCCATCCGCCGCCCAACGCCTTCACCAGACCCACGCTGGCCGTGAGCCGGCGGCCGAGGATGCCCAGCGACGTGCGTTCGCTGTTCAGCGCATTCGCCTGCAGCACGACGACGGCAAGATAGTTCGCGGTGCCCGCCTTGTATTGATTGAGCGCGATGGCCGCCGATTCGCGCGCGGCGGCGACCGCGGCGTCCTGCACCGTGGCCTCCTGTTCGAGCAACGACAGCGCGACCAGGTTGTCCTCGACTTCCTGGAAGCCGGTCAGCACCGTCGATCGGTAATTGGCGACGGTCTCGTCATACTTGGCGATCGCCTGCGTTTTCTCCGCGCTGCGCAGGCCGGCGTCGAACAGCGTCTGCGCGAGCTGGGCGCCGAGCGACCAGTAGCGGTTCGGCAACGACAGCAGGCTGCCGATGACGGAGCTTTGTAACCCGCCGTTCGCCGACAGCGTGAGCGCGGGGAAGAAGGCCGCCTGCGCGACGCCGATCTGCGCGTTGGCGCTCGCCGCGCGCCGCTCGGCCGCGGCGATGTCGGGGCGCCGCTCGAGCAGCGCCGAAGGGACGGCGAGCGGCACGTCGGGATAGACGGCGACGAGCTCGCGCGGGGTGATCGTCAGCTCGGCCGGCGCCTTTCCGACCAGCACCGCGACGGCGTGCTCGAGCTGCGCGCGCGTGATCATCGCGTCGAACACTTGCGCCTGCGTCGACTTCAATTGCGCCTCGGCCTGCGCAACGTCGCCGCGGGCAATGATGCCGGCCGCGTACTGGTTGCGCGTCAGTTGCAGCGAGCGCTCGTACGCCGCGACCGTTTGCCGCAGCAGGTCGAGCTGCGCGTCCTGCACGCGCACCAGCAGGTACGTCTGCGCAAGCGTCGCCTGAACGGACAGGCGCGCCGCGGCGAGATCGGCGTCGCTCGCCTGCGCCAGGTCGCGGTTCGATTCGATGTTGCGGCGAATGCCACCCCACAAATCCGGTTCCCAGCTGGCGCCCAAGGCGATGTTGTAACTGGTGTTGCGGTTGGAGCCCGAGTTGCCGGAGGCATTGCCGCTCCCGCTGTTGACGCTGTTGCGCTGCGCGCTGCCGGTAACTCCGACGACCGGCCACAGCGCCGCGCGCGCCGCATCGGTGGCCGAGGTCGCTTCGCGCACGCGCGCCGCCGCGGCCGCGATCGTCTGGTTGGAAATGTCGACCTGCGCTTCCAGCGCGTTGAGATCGGCATCGTTGAACGCTTCCCACCATGCGCCGCGCGGCGCGTCGTCGGCGGGTTGCGCGACTTTCCAGCCGGCAGCTTCCTTGTACGCCGCAGGCGCGGGCGCCGTGGGGCGCACGTAGTCGGGGCCGACCATGCAGCCGGCGAGCGTGGCCGCGACTGCGAGCGGCAGCACCCTCTGCAAAGCTCGCCACTCCATTTCCAGCTTCGTCGGTTTCATGGCGCGTCCAATGAGGTCACGGCGCGGAAGGCGCCAGCGTCGCGCTACCGGTACCGCGCGTCCGCTTGCGGCTGGCCCACAGCGCAAAGCGGTCGAGATACAGATAGACGACCGGAGTCGTATAGAGCGTGAGCAACTGGCTCAGCACGAGGCCGCCGACGATCGCGATGCCCAGCGGCTGGCGCATTTCCGCACCGTCGCCGGCGCCGAGCGCCAGCGGCAGCGCGCCGAGCATCGCCGCCATCGTCGTCATCATGATGGGACGGAACCGCAGCTGGCACGCTTCGAAGATGGCATCGCGCGTCGAGAGCCCGCGGGAGCGCTCGGCATCGATGGCGAAGTCGATCATCATGATCGCGTTCTTCTTGACGATGCCGATCAGCAGGATCACGCCGATGAACGCGATGATCGAGAACTCGGTCTGGAACAGCTCGAGCGCCAGCAGCGCACCGACGCCGGCCGATGGCAGCGTCGACAGGATCGTGATCGGATGCACCAAGCTCTCGTACAGCACGCCGAGCACGATGTACACGGTGAGCAGCGCGGCGAGAATCAGCCAGGGCTGACTGGCCGTCGACGCCTGGAAGGCGCGGGCGGTGCCCTGGAACGTGCCGCGAATCGTCTCGGGAACGCCGATGCGTGCCATCTCGTCCTGGACGGCGCGCGTGGCCTGCGACAGCGAAACGTCCGGCATGAGATTGAACGAGATGGTCGAAGCGACGAATTGCCCTTGGTGCTGCACGCCGAGCGTCGTGCTGGTCGGGCCATAGGTGGCGAACGTCGATAGCGGCACTTGCGCGCCACTGGCCGTGCTCACGTAGACGTTCTTCAGCGTGTCGGGCGATTGCCAGTACTCCGGCGCGGCCTCCATCACGACGTGGTACTGGTTCAATTGCGCGTAGATGGTCGACACTTGGCGCTGGCCGAAGAGGTCGTTCAACGTGGTGTCGATCATCCGCGCGGTCACCCCGAGCCTGGAGGCGGCGTCGCGATCGATGACGAGCGAGGTTTGCAACCCCTTGTCCTGCGTATCGGTGTTGACGTCGGCCAGCACCGGGAGGTTGCTCAACGCGGCGCGGATCTTCGGCTCCCACGCGCGCAATTCCGCGAGGTCGTCGGCCTGCAGCGTGAACTGGTACTGCGCATTGGCCTGGCGGCCGCCGATGCGGATGTCCTGCACCGGTTGCAGGAACAGGCTGGCGCCCGGTTCTTTGGCGAGTCGCGGGCGCAGCCGCGCGATCACCTGGTCCGCCGATATCTTGCGCTCGGACAGCGGCTTCAGCGCGATGAACATAAAGCCCGAATTGCGCACCGCGCCGCCGGTGAACCCGACGACATTCTCGACAGCGGGATCGCTGGCGACGATCTCCATGAAATCGGCGAGCTTCACGCGCATCGCCTGGAACGAAATGCTCTGGTCGGCCTGGATGCCGCCCGTCAGGCGCCCCGTGTCCTGCTGCGGGAAGAAGCCCTTCTTGATGTCGACATAAAGATAGACGTTGAGGCAGACCGTCACCAACAGCACCAGCATCACGACCGGGCCGTGGCGCAAGCCCCAGGCGAGGCTCTTGCTGTAGCCGTTGCGCATGGCGGTGAACGCGCGCTCGCTCCACCTGCCGAAGCGCCCGGGCACGCGCGGTTCCTTCGCCCGCAGCAGCCGCGCGCACATCATCGGCGTGGTGGTCAGCGACACGACAAGCGAAATGAGGATCGCGGCCGACAGCGTGATCGCGAATTCGCGGAACAAGCGGCCGACGATGCCGCCCATCATCAAAATGGGAATGAACACTGCGATCAACGATAGGCTCATCGACAGCACGGTGAAGCCGACCTCGCGCGCTCCCTGCAGCGCCGCGGCAAACGGCTTCATCCCTTGCTCGATATGGCGTGACGTGTTCTCGAGCACGACGATGGCGTCGTCGACGACAAACCCGGTGGCGATGGTGAGCGCCATCAGCGTGAAGTTGTTGATCGAAAAGCCGGCGAGGTACATGACGCCGAAGGTGCCGATCAGCGATACCGGAACGGCCACGCTCGGGATCAGCGTCGCCCGGCCATTGCGCAGGAACAGGAACACGACCAGTACGACCAGGACGACGGAGATCATCAGCGCGCGCCCGGTGTCACGCAGCGACGCGCGAATCGTCGTCGTCCGTTCCATCGCGAGCGTGACGGTGATGGCACTCGGGATCGATGCGCGCAGCCCCGGCAGCATCGCCGTGACGCGATCGACCGTCTCGATGATGTTGGCGTTGGGCTGGCGATTGATGATGAGCAGTACCGACGGACGGCCGTTGGCCATGCCGGCATTGCGCAGGTCCTGGACCGAGTCCACGACGTCGGCGACGTCGGTCAGCTGAACCGCGGCGCCATTGCGATACGCAACGATGAGCGGCAGATACTCGGCCGCCGTCTTGGCCTGATCGTTGGCGTAGATCTGCCAGTGCCGGTCGCCATCCTCGACGGCGCCCTTGGGACGGTTGGCGTTCGCGGCGGCGAGCACGGCACGCACGTCCTCGACGCCGATCCCGTATTTGTTGAGCGACTCCGGACGCAGCTCGACACGCACCGCCGGCAGCGAGCTCCCACCCACCGTCACCTGGCCCACGCCGGCCACCTGCGACAGCTTTTGCGCGAGGATCGTCGACGCCGCGTCGTACATCTGCCCCTGCGTCATCGTGTCCGACGTCAGCGCGAGGATCATGATCGGCGCCTCCGCCGGATTCACCTTGCGGTAGGTCGGATTGCTGGGCAGTCCGGTCGGCAGCAGGCTGCGCGCTGCGTTGATCGCCGCCTGGACGTCGCGCGCGGCGCCGTCGATGTCGCGGCTCAAGTCGAATTGCAGCGTGACGCGAGCCTGGCCGAGCGCGCTGTTCGACGTCATTTCGGTGACGCCGGCGATGCGCCCCAGCGAGCGCTCGAGCGGCGTCGCAACCGTGGCGGCCATCGTCTCCGGGCTGGCGCCCGGCAGGGACGCCTGGACGGAGATCGTCGGGTAATCGACTTGCGGCAGCGGCGACACAGGCAGCAGCCGATACGCAATGGCGCCGGCGAGCGCGACCCCCAGCGTCAGCAGCGTGGTCGCGACCGGGCGATCGATGAACGGTGCGGAGAGGTTGAACACGGCAGCGTTCTACTGATCGTTACCCAAATGCGCGACGCCGAGATTCTGGATATCGTCGTCCCCGCGCAGGCGGGGACCCAGCGGCTTCCAACGCAAGACGCTGGATTCCCGCCTTCGCGGGAATGACGGGAGTCTTGCAATCGCTTTCACACTCGTCGATCCCATCAATCCGCAGGAGCGCTCGCGTCGCGCGGCGCCGCCGTCGGCGGCAGACGCGTATCCACGCGGCGCGCGAGGCGATCGAACGCCAGGTAGATCACGGGCGTGGTGAACAGCGTGAGCGCCTGCGAGAAGATCAGGCCGCCCACCATCGTGATGCCGAGCGGATGGCGCAGCTCCGATCCTTCGCCCCATCCGACCATCAGCGGCAGCGCGCCGAGAATGGCGCTCATCGTCGTCATCATGATCGGCCGGAAGCGCAGCAGGCACGCCTGGAAGATCGCCTCGCGCGGCGCCATTCCTTCATTGCGCTCGGCATCGAGCGCGAAGTCGATCATCATGATCGCGTTCTTTTTCACGATGCCGATCAGCAGGATGATGCCGATGATCGCGATGATCGACAGGTCGTTGCCGGAAACGAGCAGCGCGAGCAGCGCGCCGACGCCCGCGGACGGCAGCGTGGACAGGATCGTGACCGGATGGATGAAGCTTTCGTAGAGGACGCCCAGCACGATGTACATCGTGACGATGGCGGCAAGGATCAGCCACAGCTCGTTGTTGAGCGAGGCGCGAAACGCAAGCGCCGCGCCCTGGAAATTGATCTGCACGCTGTCCGGCAGCGCCAGCTCGGTCTTGGCGGTTTCGATCGCCTCGACGGCATCGCCGAGCGACGCGCCGCGCGCGAGATTGAACGAGATGGTGGACGCGGGAAACTGGCCGATGTGATTGATCGCGAGCGGTGCCGCCTTCTCGACGACCGTCGCCACGGTGCTCAACGGCACCTGCTGGTTCGGCTGGCCGGGCACGGTGGCCGTGACGTAAATGTCGTTGAGCGCGCCGGGCCCGCGCTGGAATTCCGGCTTGACTTCGAGCACGACGCGATACTGATTCGTTTGCGTGAAGATCGTCGAGACCAGCCGCTGCCCGTACGCGTTGTACAGCGCGGTGTCGATCGCGGCCGGCGTGATCCCCAGCCGGCTCGCCGTGGTGCGGTCGAACTCGACGTAGGCCTGCAGGCCGCCGTCCGAGAAATCGCTGGCGACGTCGGCGAGCTGCGGCGCGTGCTGCAAGCGGTCGGTGAGCTTGCGCACCCAGACACCGAGGTTCTGCACATCCACCGATTCGACGGTGAACTGATATTGCGTGCGGCTGACCCGGTCCTCGATGGTCAGGTCCTGCACCGGCTGCATGTACAGCGTGATTCCGTCGACCTTCGCCAGCTTCGGCTGCAATCGCCGGATGATGTCGCTCGCGCTCGCGTCGCGCTGGGACTTGGGCTTCAGGTTGATCAGCATGCGGCCGCTGTTGAGCGTCGCGTTGCTGCCGTCGACGCCGATGAACGACGTGAGGCTCGCCACCGCCGGATCGGTGAGCACGACGTCGGCCAACGCCTGCTGGCGCTCGGCCATCGCCGCGAAGGACACTGTCTGCGGCGCCTCCGAAATGCCCTGGATGGCGCCGGTGTCCTGCACCGGGAAGAAGCCCTTGGGAATGATCACGTACAGCACCACGGTCACCACCAGCGTGAGCACCGCGACGATCAGCGTGGCGGTCTGGCGGTCGAGCACCCAATTGAGCATCTGCCCGTAGCGATGGATGATGCGGTCGAAGAGCTCGCCGCTCCACCGATAGAAGCGCCCCTGCTTTTCCGGCGGCGTATGGTGCAAGAGCTTCGCGCACATCATCGGCGTCAGCGTCAGCGACACGACCGCCGAGATGAGGATCGCGACCGCCAGCGTGATCGCGAACTCGCGGAACAGCCGGCCCACGACATCGCCCATGAACAGCAGCGGGATCAGCACGGCGATCAGCGAAAACGTGAGCGAGATGATGGTGAACGCGATCTGCTGCGTGCCCTTGAGCGCCGCGTCCAGCGGCTTCTCGCCCTTCTCGATGTAGCGCGCGATGTTCTCGATGACGACGATCGCGTCGTCGACGACGAAGCCGGTGGCGATGGTCAGCGCCATCAGCGTGAGGTTGTTGATCGAGAAGCCGGCGAGATACATGACGCCGAACGTGCCGACCAGCGACAGCGGCACCGCGACGCTGGGAATGAGCGTGGCGGCAACGTTGCGCAGGAACAGGAAGATCACCATCACCACCAGCACGACGGCGAGCAGCAATTCGAACTCGACGTCGGCCACCGAGCCGCGGATGGTGACCGTGCGGTCGGTGAGCAGCGTGACGTCGACGGCCGCCGGCATCGCTTGCCGCAGCTGCGGCAGCAGCGCCTTCACGCGGTCGACGACCTCGATGACGTTGGTGCCCGGCTGCCGCTGGATGTTGAGAATGATGCCGGGCGTCGCGTTGGCCCACGCCGCTAGCCGCGTGTTCTCGGCGCCGTCGATGGTGTCGGCGACGTCCTGCACGCGCACCGGCGCGCCGTTCTTGTACGCGATGATCAGCTGCCGGTATTCGTCGGCGGATTTCAGCTGGTCGTTGGCGTCGATGGTCGACGCGCGCGTCGGGCCGTCGAAGCTCCCCTTGGCCTGGTTGGTGTTCGCATTGACGATGGACGTCCGCACGTCGTCCAGCGACAGCCCGTACGCGGCGAGCGCCTTCGGATTGACCTGGATGCGTACGGCGGGCCGCTGGCCGCCGCTGATGCTCACGAGGCCGACGCCGGGAAGCTGCGAGATTTTCTGCGCGATGCGGGTGTCGGCAAGATCTTCGAGCTTGTGCAGCGGCATCGTCTGCGACGTCAGCGCCAGCGTGAGGATCGGCGTGTCGGCCGGATTGACCTTGTTGTAGATCGGCGGATTGGGCAGATCCGTCGGCAGGAAATTACTCGAGGCGTTGATCGCCGCCTGCACTTCCTGCTCGGCGACGTCGAGCGACAGCGTGAGGCTGAATTGCAGCGTGATCACCGAGGCGCCGCCGGAGCTCGTCGACGACATCTGGTTCAAGCCCGGCATCTGCCCGAACTGGCGCTCGAGGGGTGCCGTGACCGACGAGGTCATCACATCGGGGCTCGCGCCCGGATACAGCGTGACGACCTGGATCGTCGGATAGTCGACCTCGGGCAGCGCCGACAGCGGCAGCACGCGGTACGCGACGATGCCCGCGAGGAGGATGGCGACCATCAGCAGCGTCGTCGCCACCGGGCGCAGGATGAACTGGCGCGACGGATTCATCGATCGCTCAATGCCGATCGGGATTGCCCGAACGCGTGACTAGCTCTCCGTCGTTCCCGCGAAGGCGGGAACCCAGCGACTTTCGTCACACGCCACTGGGTCCCCGCCTTCGCGGGGACGACGTGAGTTTTGCGGACGCTGTAGCTCACCCGGGTAACCGTCGGTTGGCGTCAGCCGCCCGGCGGCGCCGGCGGCGTCGGCGGCGCGCCCGCGGGGCGCGCCTTGCCCGACCCCGCGTCGCCGGGTGGCTGGCCGCCCGCGCCTTTTTCACCGCGCGGACCGCGGCGCGCACCGGCGGCAGGGGCCACCGCCTGCGCGTCGCGCGTGATGACTTCGACCTTCGCCCCTTCGCGCAGTTTGTCGGTGCCGTCGACGACGACCCTCGCGCCGGGCGCGAGCCCGCTGGCGATCGACGTGACTTCGCCTTGCGCCGGTCCGAGCTTGACCGTCGTGACCGCCACCGTGGAATCGTCCTTGACCACGTAGACGAACGTACCCGGCGCGCCACGCAGGATCGCGGCCGTCGGGATCAGCGTCGCATCGGTCAGCGTTTCGACCAGCATCCGCACGTTGACGAACTGGTTGGGAAACAGCGCGAGCGTGTCGTTGGCGAACTCCGCTTTCATCTTGACGGTGCCGGTCGCGGTGTCGATCTGGTTGTCGGCGGTGAGGAGCTTGCCGGTGGCGAGCTTGATCTTGTTATCGCGGTCCCACGCTTCGACCACCGTGGGCTCGCCATCGCGCAGACGCTTGAGCACGCGCGGCAGGCTGTCTTCCGCGATCGGGAAGACCACGGCGATCGGCTGCACCTGGGCGATGACCACGATGCCGTTCGCATCGGACGCGTGGACGATGTTGCCGGGGTCGACCTGCCGCAAGCCGACGCGGCCGCCCAGCGGCGCGGTGACGCGCGAGTAGGTCAGTTGCAGCTTCGCGCTGTCGATCGCGCCCTGATCGGCCTGCACGGCGCCCGTGTACTGTCGCACCAGCGCTTCCTGCGTGTCGACCTGCTGCTTGGAGATCGAGTCCTGCGCGAGCAGCGTCTTGTAGCGCTCGAGATCGACCTGCGCATTCTTGAGCAGCGCCTGGTCCTTGGCCATCTGGCCGTTCGCCTGCGTCAGTTGCACCTCGAATGGCCGCGGATCGATTTCGGCGAGCAGGTCGCCGGCCTTCACGATCTGTCCCTCGGTGAACGTCACGCGCATCAGCTGGCCGTCGACGCGCGGCTTGACGGTGATCAGATTGCGGGGGGTCACCGTCCCCAGCGCGTTGAGGTAAACGTCGATGCTGCCTTTCTTCGCGGGCGCGGCGACTACCGGCAGCGGCCCCGCGCCGGCACCGCGACCGGGGCCGGCGCCGGCGGGTGCGCCCGGCGCCCCAGGCGCCGGCGTGCCCGGCTTCCCCCACCAGAAGTAATAGCTGCCGATCGCTGCGATCACGATGACGGCGGCGGCGACGATCCACGGCCACCGGCGCCGTCGCGGCCAGGCCGGTGGCGGGGAGACCGGCGGCGGACCGGAAGCGGTTTCCATTGTCGAAGGCGCTGGCGCCGCTTGCGTGCGGACCGGTGGCGGGGTGACGCTCGATGTCATGGTTTTCGTTCGTAAAATGCCCTAACCAACGGATTCTGCGCAATTCCGAAGGTTCCGTCGCGGGGTATTTGTTGCGATCTGTTACACGCTGGACGCAGTGCTCCACCGGGATCGACGAAATTGTGGCCAACCGCCCCTTTTCCCCCCTTGAAAACGCAATTTCCCTGCCTGGACGCACAATTGTCGTCGATCGTGCCCTTGCGAGGCGCTTAAGAGACAACCGCATGTGGCGGCGGCGGCTTCGGGCAGGCTTCGGTATGCTGACGGGCATGAGCCGGGCGGCGAAAGATCGGGCAGCAACGGAAGCCAAGCGGAAGCAGAGTGAAAAATGAGCGGGAAATGAGGTCATGGGGACGCTGAAAACCAAGCTGAACGTGCGCGCCGACGATTTCCGCGCCAACGCGACCGCAATGCGCAGCCTGGTGGCCGACCTGCGCGAAAAGACCGCGGACGTGGCGCGCGGCGGCAGCGAGGAGTCGCGGCAGCGGCACCTTGCGCGCGGCAAGCTGCTGGCGCGCGATCGCATCAACGCGCTCGTCGATCCCGGTGCGGCGATCCTCGAGCTGTCACCACTCGCCGCGTACGGCATGTACGGCGGTGAAGTGCCGGCGGCGAGCATCGTCACCTGCATCGGCCGGGTTTCCGGCCGCGAATGCGTGATCGTCGCCAACGACGCCACGGTCAAGGGCGGCACCTATTACCCGATGACGGTGAAGAAACATCTTCGCGCGCAGGAAATCGCGCAACAGAACCGGCTGCCGTGCATCTATCTGGTCGATTCCGGCGGCGCGTTCCTGCCCGCGCAGGACGACGTGTTTCCGGACCGCGATCATTTCGGCCGCATCTTCTACAACCAGGCCAACATGTCGGCCAAGGCGATTGCACAGATCGCCGTGGTGATGGGTTCGTGCACGGCCGGCGGCGCGTACGTGCCCGCGATGTCGGACGAGACGATCATCGTCAAGAACCAGGGAACGATTTTCCTCGGCGGCCCGCCGCTGGTGAAGGCCGCCATCGGCGAGGAAGTGACCGCGGAGGAGCTGGGCGGCGGCGACGTGCACACGCGGATTTCCGGCGTCGCCGACTATCTGGCCGAGAACGATGCGCACGCGCTGCATCTCGCGCGGCAGGTGGTCGCCAACCTCAACAGCGTGAAGACCGTCGGCCTCGACGTGCGGCCGCCGGAAGAGCCGCATTACGATGCGGAAGAGCTCTACGGCGTCATTCCAACCGACACCCGCAAGCCTTACGACGTGCGCGAGGTGATCGCGCGGATCGTCGATGCGTCGGCGCTGGACGAGTTCAAGCCGCGCTACGGCACCACGCTGGTCACCGGCTTCGTGCATATCCACGGCTATCCGGTTGGGGTGATCGCCAACAACGGCATCCTGTTTTCGGAGTCGGCGCAAAAGGGCGCGCACTTCATCGAGCTGTGCGCGCAGCGCGGGATTCCGCTCCTGTTCCTGCAGAACATCACGGGCTTCATGGTCGGCCGCAAATACGAGCACGAAGGGATCGCGCGGCACGGCGCCAAGATGGTCACGGCGGTCGCATGCGCCAACGTGCCCAAGTTCACCGTGCTGATCGGCGGCAGCTTCGGCGCCGGCAACTACGGGATGTGCGGTCGCGCCTACTCGCCGCGCTTCCTGTGGATGTGGCCGAACGCGCGGATCTCGGTGATGGGCGGCGAGCAGGCGGCCTCGGTGCTCGCCACCGTGAAGCGCGATGGCATGGCCGCCGCCGGCAAGACATGGAGTCGTGAAGCCGAGGAAGCGTTCAAGGCGCCGATTCGCGCGCAGTACGAGTCGCAGGGCAATCCGTATTACGCGACGGCGCGCTTGTGGGACGACGGCGTCATCGATCCGGCGCAGACGCGGCGCGTTCTGGGTCTCGCGATTTCGGCGGCGCTGAATGCGCCGATCGAGAAGACCGAGTTCGGCGTGTTCCGGATGTAGCGCACGCCACTCAATGCGAACGACGAAACCGGGTAACGTGACAATTCTGTATATCGTCGTCCCCGCGAAGGCGGGGACCCAGTGGCGTTCGACGAACGACGCTAGGTTCCCGCCTTCGCGGGAACGACGGGAGTTTTGTGGGAGCTGTCAGTCATTGGGAATTCGCAGTAAATCCCGCTCAAGGATTGATCGATGTTCCGCAAGATACTGATCGCCAATCGCGGCGAAATCGCATGCCGCGTCATCAAGACCGCGCGTCGCCTTGGCGTGCGCACCGTCGCCGTGTTTTCCGAGGCCGACGCCAACGCGCGGCACACCCGGCTGGCCGACGAAGCGGTGCTGATCGGTCCGCCGCCCGCGCGCGAAAGCTATCTCGACATCGATCGCATCATCGCCGCGGCCAAAGAGACCGGCGCCGAGGCGATCCATCCTGGCTACGGGTTCCTGTCCGAGAACGAGGAGTTCGCCGCGGCGTGCGCGGCGAACGGGATCGTGTTCATCGGACCGCCGGTCGAGGCGCTGCGCGCGATGGGCAGCAAGAGCGCGGCGAAGTCGCTGATGGAGAAGTCGTCGGTGCCTCTGGTCCCCGGTTACCATGGAGAGAAACAGGACAAGACGTTTCTGCAGAAAGAGGCCGACAACATCGGCTATCCGGTGCTGCTGAAACCGTCGGCGGGCGGCGGCGGCAAGGGGATGCGGATCGTCACCGCGGCGAAGGAATTCGCCGACGCGCTCGCTTCGTGCAAGCGCGAGGCCACGTCGAGCTTCGGCGACGATCACGTGCTGATCGAGAAATACGTGACGCGGCCGCGCCATGTCGAGATCCAGGTGTTCGCCGACCAGCACGACCATTGCGTGTACCTGTTCGAGCGCGATTGCTCGGTGCAGCGGCGCCATCAGAAAGTCCTGGAGGAAGCGCCGGCGCCCGGCATGACCGAATCCCGTCGCCGCGAGATGGGCGAGACGGCGGTCGCCGCGGCGCGCGCGGTCCACTATGTCGGCGCCGGCACCGTGGAGTTCATCGCCGACCAGGACGGCCGCTTCTACTTCATGGAAATGAATACGCGGCTCCAGGTCGAGCATCCGGTCACCGAGATGATCACCGGCCAGGACCTGGTCGAATGGCAGTTGCGCGTGGCCGCCGGCGAGCCGCTGCCGCTGACGCAGGAGCAGCTCGCGATCCGCGGCCATGCGCTGGAGGCGCGCATCTACGCCGAGGATCCCGACAAGGGCTTCCTGCCATCTACGGGCAAGCTTGTCCATCTCGCGCCGCCGCCGGAGTCGCTGCACGTGCGCGTCGACACCGGCGTCGAGCAGGGCGACGAGATCACGCCGTACTACGATCCGATGATCGCCAAGCTCATCGTGTGGGATCAAACGCGCGAGCTCGCGCTGCAGCGGATGCTGCAGGCGCTGGCGCAGTACCGGATCGTCGGCGTCGCGAACAACGTCGAGTTTCTGTCGCGGCTGGTCGCGTGCCCAGCGTTCGCCCGCGCCGATCTCGACACCGGCCTCATCGAGCGCGAGCATGCGTTCCTGTTTCCGAAAGCCGGCGATGCGCCGGACCAGGCGTATCTCATCGCGGCGCTCGCGACGTTGTTGCGCGAGGAGGAGCGGGCGCGCGCCACGACCGGACCAGGCGGCGACCCGTGCTCGCCGTGGAAGCTCACGGATGGATGGCGGCTCAATTCACAGTCGGAACGCACGCTGCTGTTCCGCCATGGCGAAACCGAGCGCGCCGTCGTCGTCGGCTATGGCGATGACGGGTATCAGCTGACCCTCGACGGCATCACGGTGCCGGCGCGCGGAGAGCTCGGGCGCAACGGGACGCTGCGCGTCGAGCTGGCGGGACTGCGGCTCGACACCACGGTGATCGTCGCCGGCGAAAAACGCCACGTGTTCCTGAGCGGTCGCAGCTATCAGCTCGCGCGTGTCGATCCGCTGTATTCGGGAAGCGAAGGACAGGGCGCGGAAGGCGGCCTGGTGGCGCCGATGCCCGGCAAGGTCATCGCCTGGCTGGCACAACCGAACACGGACGTGGAAAAGGGCGCGCCGCTGCTGATCCTCGAGGCGATGAAAATGGAGCACACGATCACGGCGCCCACGGCCGGCAAGCTCCGCGGCTTTCGCTTCGCGGTCGGCGAGCAGGTGACCGAGGGCGCGGAGCTCGTGGACTTCGACAAAGTAAAATAATCACTCCGCCTTGATCCCGGCGGCGGCGATGAGCGGGCCCCACTTGCGGCGTTCCGAGCGGCCGAATTCGGCGAGCTGCTCCGGCGTGCCGCCGCCAACGTCGTAGCCCAGGTCTTTCAGTTTCTGCCGCGATTCCGGCTGCGCCAGGATCTTGTTGATCTCCGCGTTCAGGATCTGGATGGTTTCCTTCGGCGTCCCTTTCGGCGCATAGAGGGCGTTCCAGGCGATCACCTGGAAGCCTGGCAGCCCTTGCTCCGCCACCGGCTTGACGCCGGGCAAGAGCTCCGTGCTCTTGAGCGAAGTCACGGCGATCGCCTTCAGCTTGCCCGCGGCGACGTGCGGGCGCACCGCGGTCACGGTGTCGACGATCAGCGGCACCTGCCCGCCCATCGTCTCGGAGATCGCAGTCGCCGAGCCTTTGTACGGAATGCCGAACAGCGGCGCCTGGCTCTGCGCCTTCAGCAGCTCGAACACGATGCGCGCCGTGGTGCTCGGCATCGCGATGTCCGCCGACTTCGGCGTGGACTTGGCCGTCGCGATCACGTCGGCGACCGAGTTCCCGGGGAACGACGGATTGGCGGCAATCACCATCGGGAACGACCCGATGAGGATGATCGGCTCGAAATCCTTCTCGGCATCGAACGGCACCGTGTCGTACAGAAACTGGTTGGTGCCGTGCGTGGCATTGGTGCCCATCGTCAGCGTGTAGCCGTCGGGCGTGGAACGCGCGGCGGCCTCGGTGCCGATGTTGCCGCCGGCGCCGGGCTTGTTCTCGATGTAGAAATTCTGGCCCAGCGCCTTGTTGAGCCGTTCGGCGATGTAGCGCGTCGCGACGTCGGTGCCTTGCCCGGCCTGGTACGCGACGATGATCCTGACCGGCTTGTTCGGGTAGCCTTGCGCGGTCGCGAGCGTGGCGAACGCGAGGCCCGCAGCGACGGCGGCGATGGATCGAAGCAACTTCATTGGTTCTTCTCCTGAACGATGGTGATCTAACGTTGCAGCGGACGTTCGCGGACGACGTCCTTGCTGCGCAACTCTGCAATCTGGTCGCGGGTGTAGCCGGCCTCGGCAAGGACCTGGTCGGCGTGCTCGCCGAAACGCGGGGGCTTGCGCGCCGGCCGCGCGCGCGTTTGCGACAGCGTGAGGGGCGTGCCGACCCCGCGATAGGCGCCGTCTTCGACGATCATGCCGCGATGCGCGGCATGCGCTTGCGCAAATGCCTGGGGAACGGTGTGCACGGGTCCCGCGGGAACGCCCGCGCGCATGAGGTCCCCGCAGAGAGTCTCGACGGTATAGGCGGCAAACGTTTGCTCGAGCTCGGCGCGCAGCGCCGCGCGATTCTCGAGTCGGCTCGCATTGGCCTTGAAGCGCGGGTCAGCCGCGAGATCCGGCCTGCCGATGTGGTCGCACAGCTTGCGGAACTGGCCGTCGTTGACGACGCCGAGGAAGATCTCGCCGTCGCCTGCGTTGAACTTGTCGTACGGACAGATGTTCGGGTGCGCACTGCCGAGCAGCCGCGGCGCGTGGCCCGACGCGAACCAGTTCGCCGCATGCGGGATGAGCAGGCTCAGGCCCGCGTCGAAGAGTGTCGCCTCGACGCGCTGCCCCGTGCCCGAGCGCTCGCGTGCGTACAACGCCATGAGGATGCCGCTGATCGCGACGTACCCGGTAAGGTGATCGACGACCGGAATGCCCAGCCGCATCGTTCCGGATTCCTCGGAGCCGTTCACGCTCATGAGCCCGCACATCGCTTGCAGCACCGCGTCGTAGCCCGGCAGTCCGCCGAGCGGGCCGTCGGCGCCGAAGCCGGAAATGGCGCAATAGACGAGACGCGGATGACGTTGCGCGAGCGCCCCGTAGCCAAGCCCCCACTTCTCCATCGTGCCGGGCAGGAAATTTTCCACCAGCACGTCGGCGCCATCGAGCAGCTTCTCGAGCACGGCGCGACCTTCCGGCTTCGTGAGGTCGAGCGACAGCGCACGCTTGCCGCGGTTCACCGAAGCGAAGTACGCGGCATCGCCCGCGCCGTCGAACGGCGGGCCGAGCAAGCGCGTCTCGTCGCCCATCGGCGGCTCGACCTTGATCACGTCGGCACCGTGGTCGGCCAGCATCTGCGTGCAGAGCGGCCCGGCCAGGACGCGGGAAAGATCGACGACGCGAATGCCGTCCAGCGCGCCCATGGTCAGTTGCGCGTCGGCAATTCCACGATGCCGGACCCGACGACGGACTGCTCGTCGTCCTGGTTGCGTCCCTCTTGCGCGATCTCCACCAGGTGGCGGCCGTTCTCCACGAACTTGCGCGCAACACGGCCCTTGATGAACAGCAGGTCGCCCTCGGGATTGTGGCGGCGCACCTTGCACTCCGCGCGCCGCAGGAAACCGTCGTCGCCCATCCAGTTGGTGAGGTGGTGCGTGAGCCACGAGCAGCGCTCGGGGCCGTAGTCGTACGCGCCCGGCGCGCCCACTTCCAGCGCGAAGTCCTCTTCCCAGTGCACGCGTTCCGGAACGTCGGG
>Ga0070670_100001170_pt1 | contig 20836 bp, 13 predicted proteins | sample KBSS63metaG_FD_64665 | JGI IMG/M metagenome (GOLD analysis project Ga0070670, IMG submission 64665) | Switchgrass rhizosphere microbial communities from Kellogg Biological Station, Michigan, USA - KBS S6-3 metaG | ecosystem: Host-associated > Plants > Roots > Rhizosphere > Soil ... | reverse complement strand
GAGCCGACGCGATGACAGGCCGTCACCGCATCGGGTCGAACTACCGTGGGGTCTCGAGTCGCTCGGCCTAACGAGTACGGCGGCAGCCCGCTCGTCGTGCGGCGGTGCAATGACGCTCGTAGGGCTTGCCCGCGGTGCGGGCGCCCGAATCAGCCGAGCTGGCGGAGCGTGGGTGGAGCGCGGGCGGCGAGTGGGCCGCGGCGCTCGATATCAGGAGGGACGAGCCGCGCGGCCGGAGGCGGCGCCACGAACCCGACAGCAACCTTGGGCGGGGGCGCCGGCAATGGCGCCGTCCCGGTCAGGTGCCGGGCGATGCACGCCGAGCAGTACGCCTCGTCGTGAACGTAGTGGCGTCGCTCGCTCGGCTGCTCGATATGCGCGCCCAGTCGGGACGGCGCGCGCGCCTCGGCAAAGGGAACTACGACCGAGACGAACAGCTGGACCAGGCCGAGCAGTGCGAACGCCACAACTGCCGCCCGCGTTCGCGTGCGGACAGGCCGAGGCGCTTTCTCTGTTCGGTGAATGGTCGAGGTCATTTCAGTAGCACTACAACCTACGGCGAGAATACGACAGGAACCAGCGAAGTGTTGGAATTCTGGGTCGGGACGTCCCCTCCGGACGATCGATGGCGCTAGCTTGACGCCGGGTAAAGCATCAGCTTGAGGCGCATGTATCGAGCGCGTCCGTTTGTAGCGAGTATCGTCCTCGTTTCGTTGGCCGCCTGCGGTCCCGGGGGCCGCGAGCGACCGGTGTTCAAGCTCCTGAGCCCGTCCCGGACCGGCATCACCTTCGCGAACACGATCACCACGAACGATTCGGTGAACGTGCAGAACGACGTCTACGTCTACAACGGCGCAGGCGTCGCGGTCGGGGACATCGATAACGATGGTCTGCCCGACATCTTCTTCGCCGGCAACATGGTCTCGAGCCGCCTGTACCTGAACAAGGGCGACATGCGGTTCGAGGACATCACCAAACGTGCCGGCGTCGAAACCAGCCGATGGGCGACCGGCGTCACAATGGTCGACATCAACAATGACGGTTACCTGGACATCTACGTTTCGGTCTCGGGGCCGGCCCGGTCGAAGCCCGAACAGCGCGCGAATGAGCTGTTCATCAACAATGGCAACCGGACGTTCACGGAAGCCGCGGCCCGATACGGCATAGCCGACACCAGCTTCACGACGCACGCGGTGTTTCTCGACTACGACCGCGACGGCTGCCTCGACCTCTTCCTGCTCAACAACTCGCCGGCGGACTTCTCGCGCGGTGAGGTGGTCCAGAACCCGGCCATGGTGCCCGACTCGACGATGGGCAGCTACAACCAGCTCTATCGCAACAACTGCAACGGGTCGTTCACGAACGTGTCGAAGGAAGCAGGCATTCTTCACAACGCGGGGTACGGGCTGGGCGTCGTGGTCGGCGACCTGAACGCCGACGGCTGGCCGGACATCTACGTGTCGAACGACGGAACGCCTAACGACGTCGCCTATGTGAACAACCGCGATGGCACGTTCACGAACAAGGCGCGGCGGTACCTCAAGCACGCGAGCTACGCAGGTATGGGCGTGGACATCGCCGACTTCAACGACGACGGCTGGCCCGACATCGTGCAGGTGGACATGATGCCGCATGCGCTCAGCGGGCGGAAACGCACGAGCGGCTACATGACGCCCATGCGTCTCCTGCGCTCACGAAGCGCCGGGATCCGCGATGATTACTCCGTCAACTCGCTCCAATTGAGCAACGGCGTCACGAAAGACGGCGACATCATCTTCAGCGAGGTTGGCCGACTCGCCGGCGTCGCGCAAACCGACTGGAGCTGGAGCGCGCTGTTCGCCGACTTCGACAACGACGGGTACAAGGACATCTTCATCGGGAATGGCTACCCGAAGGCGGTCAACGACCTGGATTATCAGACCGCGATGTTCACGGTCCGGCGGGGCAAGGGCATCGATTCGCGTCGCGTCGGGCTCGACATTCTCGATCGGCTGCCGACCTACGCGGAGTCCAACTACGTCTTTCGGAACGACGGCGACCCCTCGGGACTCGGGGCAGGCCTGACGTTCACGGACAAGTCCGTCGCGTGGGGGCTGGCGCAGCCGAGCTTTTCGTACGGCGCGGCGTACGCCGATCTGAACAACGACGGCCGGCTGGACCTCGTCGTGAACAACATCGACGCGAAGGCGTTCGTCTACGAGAACGTCGGCGGCGAGCCTAACGACGACGCCCATCACTGGCTGGCGGTGCGACTCGAAGGCGAGGCCCCGCGGCAACGCTCCGCCGGCATCGGGGCGACGCTCGTGCTCACCGCCGGAGGGCGCAAGCAATACCTCTACGCGACGCCGTATCGTGGGTACATGTCGTCGGTCGACGACCGCCTGCACTTCGGCCTGGGGCGGGCGCGTCGCGCGGACACGCTGGAGGTGACGTGGCCCGACGGGCGTCACCAGAAACTCACGAACATCGATGCCGACCGGCTGATCGTCGTCAGACAGCAGGATGCGACAGAGAAGCACGAGGGCGACCTCGCGCCGCCGCCCACCGAACGACGCGTGTTCGAACGGGTCGACGGCAGCGCGGCGCTGGCGTACATGCATCGCGCGACTGCGCTCATGGATTACAGCGTCCAGCCGCTCATTCCCTATCAGTTATCACAACACGGTCCGCCAATCGCGGTCGGCGACGTCGATGGTGATGGACTCGAGGACGTCTACGTCGGCGGCGGTTCGGGAGTCGCCGGCCAGCTCTTCGTTCAACGAAAGAATGGGGGGTTCGCCGCGCTGGGGCAGTCGCAACCCTGGGCCGCCGACACGGCCTACGAGGATTGGGGAGCGCTCTTCTTCGACGCGAACGGTGACGGGAAGCCCGACCTGTACGTGGCGAGCGGCGGCTATCGACTCGGCCCCAACTCGCGGCTGCTGCAGGATCGCCTCTATATCAACCACGGCGGTGGCCGGTTCGCGCGCGACAGCGCCGCGCTGCCGGTGATGCTCACGAGCACGGCCGCTGTCCGTGCGGGCGATTTCAACGGCGATGGGCGGCCCGACCTGTTCGTCGGCGGGCGCCTAACGCCGAGGAGCTATCCGTCTCCCACGCGAAGCTACATCCTGCGCAACGACGGTGGCCGCTTCACGGACGTGACCGCCCAGGTGCTCCCGGAGCTCGTCCAGCCGGGTGGCATGATCACCGACGCGGTGTGGATCGACTTCGATGGCGATGGCAAGCTCGATCTCGTCACCGCAGGCGAGTGGATGCCGATCCAGTTCTATCGCAACGATGGCAAGCGCTTGGTGAACGTCACGACATTGACCGGGCTTCCTTCCCTGCGGGGGTGGTGGTTCAGCCTCGCCACGGGCGACTTCGACAACGATGGCCGCCCCGACTTCGTAGCCGGGAATCTCGGGTTGAACTACAGCTACACGACCTCGAGGGATGGGAAGTTCGGCGTGTACGCAGCCGATTTCACCGGGCACCGCACGACGGACATTATCCTCACTCAGGCGAGCAACGGAACCGATTACCCCTACGCGGGCCTGGCGTCCTTGAGCCAGGAGATCTACCCGCTGGGGACCCGGTACCGGACGTACGCGTCGTTCGCATCGGCGACGACGGTGGAAGCGTTCGGTCAGGCGGAACTGCAGAAGGCCCTCCACTACCAGGTGGACACCTTCGCGGCCATGTACTTCCATAACGACGGCAACGGGAAGTTTTCGGCATCGCCTCTCCCGAACTTGGCGCAGATCGCGCCGATCAAGTCGATCATACCAACCGATGTCGATGGCGATGGGCATCTCGATCTGATAGTGGCGGGCAACATCTATGAAACAGAACCGAACACCCCGAGGGCGGATGCGGGGAATGGGTTGTGGCTGAGAGGAGATGGACGGGGAGGGTTTTCGGCCGTGCGCCCGAGCGAGAGTGGGTTCCTGGCTCCTCTGAACGTGGATGGCCTTGCGTTGGTGAAGACAGATGCGGGTCGGTTGGTGCTCGTTGCGAATACCGGCGATTCGGTTCAGGCCTTCCGTGTGCGGCCCGTGCGTAGTCAGAACCCGTGAGCTCACAAAGCAGTCGTGTCGCAGGGCGCTCGCTGGCCGGTGCGCTGGCGATCATCTGCGCAACGCTCCAGGGCTGCGATCATCTGCCGCGGTCAAAGGGCGAACGGCTGGCCCGGAACTCCTGCGCGGCCTGCCACCTCTTCCCCGAACCGGCGCTGCTCGACAAGAAAACGTGGGTATCACGCGTCCTCCCGGAGATGGCTCTCCGCCTGCGTATCAAGACGGCAGACTCGCCCTTCAACGATCCATTCCAAAACCAGGACACGAGTTCGCGTAACACGACTCGGTCGGATGGCGACTGGGAGCGCATTGTCGCATACTATCGCGACCACGCGCCGGAGGCTTTGCCTCCGCAGTCGTTGCCGGCGCAGCCTCGGCTCGATCCGCCGTTCTTCAAGACCGAGCCATTCCTGCCGAGCCTGGAGAGCAGTGGCATCATCACGCTGCTCAAGACGGATTCCGCCCTCGGGCGGATCTTCGTCGGGGACGCCGCGCTCAAGTCGCTGCAGGTCTTCGACTGGGGTCGCCACCGCCTCGCCGATCTGTCGTTAGGCAGCCCGCCCACCGATGTCCTTTCCGACCGCACCCGCTTGCTGGTGCTGGAGTCCGGCATCCTCTCGCCTAACGATGAGCCCAGGGGAAGGCTCGTCCAATACGATGTGGGTCGGGTTGACTCACTCCGGTTCGACCACGTCGTCATCGATTCGTTGTACCGGCCGGTCTTCGTCCAACGATACGACTTTGACAAGGACGGCGTCGACGAGTTCGTCATCTGCGAGTTCGGCAACAATCGCGGACGACTCGCCCTGTACAAGACAGACGGTGCGACATACTCGCGTCAGGTGCTGGATCCGAGCCCGGGCGCCATCCGGTTCGAGATCCGCGACATGACGGGCGACGGCGCCCCGGACATCGTCGCGCTGTTCGCGCAGGCTAACGAGCGGATCGAGCTGTTCGTGAACGATGGTCGCGGGAATTTTCCTGGCCCGCCTCGCATCCTCGCGCGCTTTCCCCCCGTCTACGGCTCCATGTATTTCACGTTGGCCGACTTCACCGGTGACGGGAGGCCGGACATTCTTTACGTCAACGGCGACAACTTCGACTATTCACGGATCGCGAAGCCCTACCACGGTGTGCGGATCCTGGAGAACGACGGAAACAACAACTTTCACGAACGCTACTTCTTTCCGATCTACGGCGCGGCCCGTGCCCAAGTGGCCGACTTCGGAGACGGTGACCTCGATATACTGGCGACCAGCAATTTCGCGGGCGCAGCGAACGCACCCGATCAAGGCATCGTGTATCTCGAGAACACCGGCCGCCTCACGTTTCAACCATACGAGTTTACCGCCGCGGCTCTCAATCAGTGGAACCTGATGGCCATCGCTGATCTGGACAGAGACGGGTTGCCGGATGTCCTCATTGGCGCCATGAATCTGGAAAGCGTCGCGGGTATTCAGCAGGGATTCGGCCAACGATCGGCTGAGCAGGGAGCTCCTCTTCTCGTCCTCCAGAATCGGCTGCGCAGAAGTCCGCGTTAGGTGTTGCGGTGGCGGGCAGGCCACGAGATCGCGCATGTATGCAAAAAAAGGCTGGGTGACCTCGACCAGCGTCACCCAGCCAGGAGCCTTCGTTACCCGCCTGTAGTCGTTACCAGCCTGGATTCTGCGTCAGCGTGTTCTGTCCGTTGGCCTTGCTCAACTCGATCTGAATCGCCGGGATCGGGTACCACCGATGGCGCGCCGAGAACACATCCGCTGTCCCCAGCTGCTGTCGCCGGTTCTTCTCGACGTTTATGTAATCATTGAGCGTCGTCTCGGCGATGCCCCAGCGACGCAGGTCGAAGAACCGCTGACCCTCCATCGCCAGCTCGAGGCGGCGCTCCGCACGCACGCGGTCTCGGGCTAATGCCTGCTGCCCCGTCCACGGCGTGTCGTAGGTGCCAATGCGGTACGTCGCCCACGTGATGCTCGGATCATTGATCGGAACGGCGACGAACGCGCGATTAGCCAACCCGGCCGCGTCGAGCCCGGGACCCTGCGCGGTCTGGGCAGCCCGAGTACGGATCTGGTTTACAATGGTTCTCGCCCCCTCCAGGTTCCCTGTCTCGACCAGCGCTTCCGCGTAGAGCAACAGCAGGTCGGCGTAGCGGAAGATGTGAATGTTCACGGAGTTCAGCTGCGTCGGTTGCCACCCGACGGTGCTCTCTGCACCACTGGTTTTCTCGTGCGCGTTCTTCTTCGGGCTGTAGTTCCCCCCGTACGCCGGGGCCCTGATCCAGCTCGCCGCGTGCTTTCCCCAATCCTTGTATGGCACGCCATCGCGTCCGACCGTCCAGTCGAGACGAGGATCGACCGGAACGGCGTTGTTCGGTGGCGACGCGGTGAAGTTGGCACTGTTTGAGTTCCAGCTCGGATCCGACAATGCCAGCGGAAGTCCTGCCGCATCGACGCGGAAATAGTTCACCAGGTTCTGCGACGGCTGATGAAAGCCGCAGCAGCCGAACGGGCTGCCGGAGTGCGGGAAGTTCAGACGCTCGCCGTAGTTCGCGTTGCTCCCGTCGCCGTCGCCGTCGTTCGCGGAGGCCTGAAACGCCCAAATCGTTTCCTTGCCGTTCGCTTCATCCGAATAGCCCGTCCATACCTTATCGTAGCTCGTTTCCAGCGCATACGGTCCGGTCGTGACGATCTCTCCCAACGTCGTCACGGCGTCGGCGAACTGGCCGGCATACACCTGAAGGCGGCCCTTGTAGGCCTTGGCTGTCCACGCGTCCGCTCGCCCCTTCTGCGAATTCCGCGGCTCGGGCCCCAACAGCCCAATCGCTTCATCGAGATCCTTCATGATCTCGGTGACGACCGCGTCGGACTGCAGATTGGGCCTCTTGTACGTCGTATCATCCTGGCGGTAGTACGGAATGTTCCCCCACATCCGCCACGCTTCGAAGTGATAATGGGCCCTGAGGAATATCGCTTCTCCAGTGATGCCCTTGGCGGTCTCCTCATCGATCTCGTTCGGCTTCGCCTCCTGAACCTGTTTGAGCAGCCGCAATGTGCTGTTGGCGCGGTTCACGCCTTCGTAAGCCGCGCGCCACTTCGTGTTCAGGTAGTCCTCGGATTTTCCCGTCGCCCAGTGGTACAATTCGATGTCATCGATGGGCGGTTGATCGGTCGCCTCCGAGCCCTTGTAGGCATCGTCGCTCGTGACGCTGCCCCACACCCAGTTGCTGACGGCGCATCCCCAGTCAGGCGAAAGCTGGCTGGTGCAGTCCAGAACCCGGTATGCGGATAGGAGGCTCCCTTCGACTCCGGCCTTGTTCAGGAGCGTGTTCTGGTCCAGCGTTCCCAGCGGCTGAGCCGCGTTCGCCAGGAAATCCTTGCACCCCCATCCGGCTGCGACGGCGGTTATGAGACTCACCGCGAAGACCAGCTGGTGCTTCGTTACGATTTTCATCGTGTCCCCTTCCTTCGCAAAGTGAGGGTGGTCAGAACGACGTGACCAGACCAATGCTGAACATCCGATTGCTCGGATACGCGCCACGGTCGACGCCCCGATACTGATCGCGAACGTCTCCGCCAGCCGCCGTAATGTTCGCGGCGGGGAGCGCCGGATCGAGCCCGTCGTAACCGGTGATGGTGAACAGGTTCTCCGCCTGCAGGTAGACACGGGTCGCCTGCAGGAATCGGATGTACTTCGACGGGACGTTGTATCCGAGCTGGACACTGCGCATCCTCACGTACGAGCCGTCCTCGACGTAGTAGCTCGAGATGGCGCTGCTGTACGTGTCGCTGATATCGACTCGCGGGTACTTCGCATTCTGGTTCTCGGGCGTCCACGACTTTGCCAGCAGATCCTTTTTGACGTTGGTGGAGAATTCCCGGAAGACGTAGAACTCCTTCTGGTTCTCGAAGATGTCGTTGCCGAACGACCCGAACACCGTCGCGGTGAGGTCCCAGGCACCACGATAGAGCCCGACGTCCAAACCGCTCGTGAAAGCCGGATGCGGGCTGCCGATGATCGTGCGGTCGGCGAGCGTGATTTGCCCGTCGCCGTTGACGTCCCTGAACTTGATCCGGCCGGGCGCGGCGCCATCCTGCCTCGCGTGCGCGGCGACGTCCGCGGCATCCCTGAAGAAGCCGTCGGCCTTGTACCCGTAGAAGGACCCGATCGGCTGGCCTATCTGATTGATGACCTGATTGCCGTAGCGTGTGGAGATCGGGCCATAGAAGAAGGTCGCATCGCCATCAATCGAGTTGATCTTGTTGCTGTAGTGGCTTCCGTTGAGGTTCACGGACCACGACGTCGACCTGTGCCCGACGGAAAAGTCGATGCCGGTGTTCTGCATCTTGCCGACGTTGACGATCGCCGGATCGGCGAGGCCCGCGGTGCCAGGGGTCTGAGGAGCGAAGAGCAGGTTGTTCGTCTTTCGCTGGTACACATCCACCACGAGGTCGATCTTGCCGCTGAACAGCGTCACATCCGCGCCCGCGTTGATCGAGTTGTTCTCTTCCCACTTGAGATTCGGGTTACCAACCGCCGTTAGGCGGTACCCGGCGACGACGCTGGTGTTCTTTCCCTCGATGTCGTAGTAGGTATCGCCGCGGTCGCCGCTGTACTGGGCCACGATGCGTCCCGACGGGATCGACTGGTTGCCGGTGATGCCCCACCCGAACCGCAGCATGACATCCGAGAGCGTCTTGTTGTTTCTGAGGAACGACTCCTGGGAAATTCTCCACCCGAGGCCCACCGCCGGGAACGTGCCCCACCGGTGATCCGGACCCAGGTTCGAGGAACCGTCCTTCCGCAGCGTGAACGTCGCGATGTACCTGTTCGCGTAGTTGTAGTCGGCCTTTCCAAAGAACGACAGCAGGGCATTCTCAAAGCCGTTGCTGGTGACCTGCTTCGTCGATGCATCACACAGCACGTCGGACAGGTATCGGGTGTTCACGCCGGGGTCGAGGAACGCACTGCACTGGCCCTGGAGTAACCGGTTGGTCGTCTTGCTGACCTCCTGGCCCACGAGCACCGAGACGCCGTGCTTGTCGAAACTCTGGATGTACTTGAGCGTGTTGCTCCACGACCAGTCCCTCGTGTCAGACTGGCTCTCGAGATTGCTGTTCGTGGTCTGCGGCTCGGAGTTCTCCGGGGTGATCGGGGTGAAAAACGAGGTCGCACCCTGCGTCGCGTTGAACCCGACCCGCGATCGGAGCGCGAGCTTCGAGTTGATGTCGTAGCCGGCGAACAGGGACCCGAAGATGCGGTCGTTCTTCGTAATGTCGTCCTTATGGGCGAAGGCGTATTTGAGCGGATTGGTATTGTTGCCGAGGCTGACCGCCTTGCCTGACGCGAAGTTGCCCGCGATGTCCCGCACCGGCACAATTGGCTGCATCAGGATGTTCTTGCCGAGGATCCCGTCTTCGGCGGACGTGCCACCACCCGGGTCATCGGGTATCCCGCCGTTGTGTCGATCCGTAGCGACCGCGAGGTTCTCGCCGAAGCTCCACTTCCGCCTCTGGAAGTTCGTGTTGACGCGAAGGCTCCCACGCTGGAAGTGGTTGTACTTGGCCGTGCCGTTCTGGTCGTAATAGTTGGCGGAAACCAGATACGCGTTTTCCGCGCTGCCGCCGGTGACGTCCACGTTGTAGTCGCCGACGTACGCTGGTGAGAACACCTGCTTCCACCAGTTCGTGCCGGTGCTGCTCCCCATGATCAGGTTGTCGGGATAGGCATATGACGCCGGGTCGACGTTCCCACAGACGCCCGCCGCTTCGTCTGGTCCGCAGTTGTTCGGCCAGATGTACTTCGGAATCGTTGGACTGCTCGCGGGCCCGTAGATGTTGGTCGGGACTTCCTGGCCGGCGTTCTCGTAGGCCGTCTTGAAGACCTGGTAGTAGGCATTCGCGTCGGTCAGGAGGATGTCGTCATAGCCCCTCACGGGCGACGCGACACCACTTCTCACTCGCACGGTAGTCTTCGGCGGGCCGCCCGCTCCGCGCTTGGTCGTCTCGATGATCACGACGCCGTTGCTGGCTCGCGCGCCGTAGATCGATGCCGCCGACGCATCCTTCAACACCTGAATCGATTGGATGTCGTTAGGGTTGAGCCAGTTGATGTAGGAGCCATCAGCACCCGAAACCGGAACACCGTCGACGATGTAGAGTGGGTCGTTGTTCTGGAACGAGCTCACACCGCGGATTCTCAAGGTGGTCCGCGAACCGGGCGAGCCACTCGCGTCCACGGTCACACCCGGGACCGCGGCGTCGAGACGCTGAAGGACACTCGCGCCTGTGCGTTTCTGGACTTGCTCGACGTTGACGCCGGAGACCGCGCCCGTGATCTCGCTGCGCTTCTGCGATTCCGAGTACGCGGTCACGACCACTTCCTCGAGGAAGGAAATTCGCTCGAGTGTGATGTCGACGGTCGTTCGGCCGCCGATGGAAGCCTTACCAGGCTTCTGACCGATGAGCGTGAATGTCAGCTCGCCGTTCGACGGTGCCAGGATCGTGTATTTCCCATACTGGTTCGTGGTCGCCGACACGTCGGACCCGGTGACGCGTACTGTCACGCCACGAAGAGGGAAACCGCTCTTCTCGGTAACGGTTCCGCTGACGGAAATCTCCTGGCTCAAGGCAGTGCCGCGTACCGCACCTAACAACACCAACGCCATCACGAAACTCAGGCCCACCGCCCAGAGGCGGTGAGGACGGCGGTGCGGAAAAGCATGCTTACCCAGCATCGTCTCCATAGCGCTCCTCCAATATGGCTCCTGCGTGGTCATCCCTCGGGCCGCTTCATGGCCTTCAGGCCCTGCATCTCGATCAGCTGCCGGTACGTGATCAGTTGGACGTGGTGGGTTTTCAGCGCCTCACGGAATCTGGGTGAAGTCAGTGCGTCGAGCTCCCCCTGCCGATTCTTGCTCATGTCGGCGAGCCCGCCGTCGGTGTTCATGTCGAGCAGCGCGCCGAGCTCCGGCCCGTCGATCCCCACGTGGGTCACGACGAGATTGAAGGCCGGCTTGAGACGCCCGACCATCGCGACGAGACTGTCCGTCTTGTCGGCGGGCGCGGCGCGGTATTGCGGATCCCATTCCGACTCCCCGAAGTACGTCGACATGCCGAACCCGAACTCGCGCGCGAGTCGCTCGGTGATCTCACGAAACTCGGGGTATCGCGTCGCCGTGCCCATGTGAAAGTCGACGTAGTCGATCCGGAGGCCGCTCTTTTTGGCGCGGTCGATCTGCGCCCTCAGCTCGTTCTCGACCTGGGTGAGGTCCGGGTGATTCTTGTACAGCGCCTCGGATGACGGGAAGAAGTAGCCGTCGGCATCGACGAGGGTCGGCACCGCGGTGCGGCCGAGGACGGGACCCCAGCGGTAGTTCTTCCACTCCGAGTTGAGCGTGAGGTGGATGCCGACCGCGACGGCGGGATGTCGCTTCAGCATCTCGACGGTCTCCTGGTACCAGGGCGTCGGAAACATGACGGAGACGGAGACCGGCATGCCGGTCTCGATGAGCCGCTCGAGCGCCATGTTCACGCTGTGGCTCATCCCGGCATCGTCGCTCCGGATGATCAGGTAGGCCTGATTTGACGCAGGGACAGCCGAAGACTGCCCGGTCTGCCCCATGAGGGTTCCCGAGCACGCCAACCACGAGGCGCTGAGCCAAGCGAAGCCAACAAGCAGCCGCGTACAGCCCTCCCGAGCGAGGGGAGAAAAGCCGCCTGCAATTGCCCCAACAGAGCCTTGTCAGCAACCCGTTCGTCGACAGGGGTCCGGAGGCCTGACCTTCATAACTGCTGACTGGAGGAGTTGTCAAGAACCTGCAAACTGGACACTAACCCCCTGCTACGTCGCGGGTTCGGCGATGCCCGGCGCGAGTTGTCTGCGTCCGCGCGGTTGTGCCGGCCCCGGCGTGGCGGTCGGAACACCTGGTCCCCCATCGGTCAGCGACGCCTAACGAGCCGCACGCGGTCCGGGCCACCACTCGCCACTCAGGTCGGTGCCAGGCGGTAGCTTTCTTCTTCCCGACGACCTCGTGAATGACCGCGACGCCCAGCCCGGCGTCTGCTATAGGGAGGGCGGCGCGGCAACCGGTCGCGCCCGCCGGCACCCACGAACTCCTCCAACGTTAGGTTCATGCCGACGTACCGAGCTCCGCTCGCCGACATCCGTTTCGTCCTCGAGGACCTGCTCGACGTCGGTCAGCTCGCGAGTTTGCCGGGCTACGCCGACGCGACACCCGATGTCCTCGTCGCGGTCATCGAGGAAGCCGCCAAGCTTTGCGAGGACGTGCTCGCGCCACTCAACCAGCCGGGCGACGCGGAAGGGTGCCACTACGAACAGGGCGCGGTGCGCACGCCACGCGGATTTCGCGACGCCTACAGCGCATTCATTCACGGCGGGTGGCCGGCGATGGTCGCGCCGCCGGAGTTCGGCGGCCAGGGGCTGCCGAAGATCTCGCACGTCGTGCTCGACGAGCTGCTGTGTGCATCGAACCTGTCGTTCAGCATGTATCCGCTGCTCGGGCACGGCGCGGTGGGCGCGCTCGAGCGCTGGGGCGACGATGAGCTCAAGCGACGCTTTCTTCCCAGGCTCGTCGACGGCTCGTGGGCGGGCACCATGTGCCTCACCGAGCCCCACGCCGGCACGGACCTCGGCATGATTCGCACGCGCGCCGTCCCCGCGGGCGACGGTGCCCACCTCGTCACCGGCACCAAGATCTTCATCTCGGCCGGCGAGCACGATCTCACGGACAACATCATCCACCTGGTGCTCGCGCGACTGCCGGACGCGCCGCCGGGCACGAAGGGTATCAGCCTGTTCCTCGTGCCGAAGCGGCTCCCCACTGACGAGGGGGCAGCCGGCTCACCTAACGGGGTGACGTGCGGCTCGATCGAGCACAAGATGGGCATCCGGGCGAACGCAACGTGCGTCATGAACTTCGAGAACGCGCGCGGGTGGCTCGTCGGTGAGCCGCACAAGGGGATGCGCGCGATGTTCACCATGATGAACGGCGCGCGACTCGGTGTCGGCATGCAGGGACTCGGGCTCGCTGAGGTGAGCTACCAGAACGCCGTCGCGTACACCAGAGAGCGGCTGCAGGGCCGGTCGGCGCGCGGGCCCGCGATGCCTAACGCGGAGGCCGACCCGATCATCGTGCATCCCGACGTGCGACGAATGCTGATGACGATGAAGGCGCACATCGAGGGCATGCGCGCGCTGACGTACTGGGTCGGCACGCTGATCGACGTGGAGGAGCGCCATCCCGACGCTGGCCGTCGGGAGGAAGCCGCGGACCTGGTCACCCTCATGACGCCGGTGATCAAGGCGTTCTGTACCGACTTGGGCTTCGAGATGGCGAACCTCGCGCTGCAGTGCTTCGGCGGGCACGGGTACATTCGCGAATACGGCATGGAGCAGTTCGTTCGCGATGCGCGGATCGCGCAGATCTACGAGGGCACGAACGGCGTGCAGGCGATGGATCTGCTCGGACGAAAGGTGCCCGAGGGGGACGGACGCCTGGTGCGCCGGTTCGTTGCGATCGTCGAGCGCGATCTCGCCGCGGCGGCGGAGCATCCCACGCTCGTCCCGATCGTCGAGCGCGTGCGCGACGCGGTCGAGCGGCTCGAACGTGTCACCGAGACCACCATGGCGCGCGCCGCGCAGAACCCGGATGAGATCGGCGCGGTGGCGGCGGAGTATCTGCGCCTGTTCGGGCTCGTCGCGGTCGGCTGGATGTGGGTGCGCATGGCGGAGATCGGCGAGTCGAAGGCGGGCTCCGCCGGCGTCGCCGCATCGAAGCGGTCGACGGCGGAGTTCTTCGTCACGAAGCTGTTGCCCGAGACACAGTCGCTCGCCGCCCGCATCGATGCCGGCGCGGCGCCCGTGATGGCCCTCGACGCAACGGCATTCTAGTTGCGCCCCCTCACTGCGCATCCGCACCAGCGAGGAGACGGCTCATGTCCGAGACAAAACGAATTGCGCGCGACCAGCTAACCCGATACTTCGATACGTTCAGCAGGAAATTCCTGATGGCCGATTCGCCCGGGGCGGCGGACGTCGAAGTGGTCGGGTCGGAGGTGGGAATCCAGCCGGTGGCAAACCGGGTCCGGCTCCTCGGCGTTGATTACGACCCGCATACGAACGCCCTGGAGCTGGAGCTCGGGTCAGGCGATCACCGCGCGTACAATCCCCGAGAGGTGTGGGCCGTCGAGGAGTCCGACGGATTCGTGAGCAGCATTCAGATCGTTCGCGATGACGGCGCAAAGGAGCTGGTGAACATCTCGCGGGGCAGCGGCGCGCGGTAGGCACGAAATTGGGGGCACGTTAGGCTGCGCCGCGGCGTTCGAATGATGCGTGAGAAGTCTGACCCCAATTTCGCCGACATGCCGCCAGGTCCGCTCGCACGGCTCAGGAAGCTCTGCCTTGCCTTCCCCGAGGCCCACGAGGTCGAAGCCTGGGGTGAGCCGACGTTCCGCGTCCGCAACAAGTTGTTCGCCATGTACGCCCAGGCCGAAAATCACCACGGGGCGGGCAGGCCGGCCGTTTGGTGCAAAGCCCCGCCCGGGAATCAGGCTCTCATGGTCAAGGCCGACCCGGACCGGTTCTTCGTACCGCCCTATGTAGGCCCGAGCGGTTGGATTGGCATCCGGCTGGACCACAATCCCGACTGGGCCGAAATCGGCGAGCTCATGAAGGACTCCTACCGGCTTGTGGCTCCGAAGCGACTCCTCTCGTCTATGAAATGAATAGGCGGCACGCGCACACGGATACATATTCAGGCACATCAGCTGGATCTCACCCGGGAGGAGGTTGTCGTGGACGACAAGCAGCTCGCGAAGCTGATCCGAAAGAACGTCGCGAAGGTCGAGAAGGCCGCGAAGGCGAAACAAACGCGCAGGTACGATCCCACGCTGGCCGCGACGCGCGGTACGACCGAGGAGGATGGCGACCTCGAGGTCGAGCGCGAGCAGTTCTTCAAGGAGATGAAGCGGCGCGAGTTCTAGCCGTGCCGGGTAGTTTTTTCGGATGCATCCACGCACCGAAGAACTACTGAGCCACCTCGAGGCGAACCGCGCCGCCCTTCACGCGGCGGTCGACGCCGTCCCGTCATCGCTTCGCGAAACCCGTCCCGCCGCCGACCGTTGGTCGGTGGCGGAGGTGCTGGAGCATCTGGGCCGTGTGGAAGAGCAACTCACCCGGCTGCTGTCGGCCAAGCTCGCCGAGGCGCGATTGACGGGCATACTTGGCCCGGACCAGGAATCGGGCCCGGTCATCGACTCGAGCTGGGACCTTCTGCTCGACCGCCGGCGACGAATCACCGCGGGGGATCGCGTCCTTCCCAAAGGCGAGATGGACGCCGCGACGGCGCTCGCCACGCTCGATACGACCCGCGCCAGGCTGCGCGATCTGGTCGTCGCGCACGACGGCCTGAGCCTCGGCGCGGTGAGCCACCCGCACCCTGCTTTCGGCATGATGGACGGATACCAGTGGTTCACGTTCATCGGCACGCACGAGGCGCGTCACGCCGCGCAGATCAGGGAGATCGGGGAGACGCTGGGTTAGCCGACTACAGCCGCGGCGGTAATAGCAGCAGCTCGCAGCAAGCGGCAGTCGCCAGGAGCCGGGCACTTATGGAACCACGTGGCGAGATGTGATTGGATCTGGTCTCGCCCGTGAAACGCCCCGATCGTCGACCAATTGGCCCGCCGCCACCAACCCTGCGCGGCGTTAGGTACCACAGTCCTCGGTCGGAGGTCCTATGCTCCTGCAGTCGTTCGAGACTTCACCCACCGCGTTCGCTGCCGACAACGGCCCCCTGCTCGAGCACTCGCCGCAGGAGAGTGAGACGGCCGACCAGCGGCTGCGCATTCGTGCACGCAGAGTGTTTCCGGTATCGCGACACGAGCTCTTCGCCGCGTGGACCACCCGCGGCGCATGGGAGTCCTGGCTCAGGCTCCGGGCACGTTCGCGCGCGGTCGTGACACCGTACCCGGGCGGCGCCTTCCGGCTCGAGCTGGCCGAAGGCCCGACCATCCACGTCATCACCGGGAGCGCGCGGGAAACTCGTGTCGACGAGTTCGTGTCGTTCACCTGGATCCACCATGACACGAACGAGTACGGATCCATCGTCGAGATCGCTTTCGACGAGCGATGCAGCTACTCCGAGATGCACCTGGTTCACCACTCGATTGCGAGCCGTCGCGAGGCCGCATGGCTCATGCGGCTGTGGGCCTCGGCGCTCGATCGTCTCGACCGCTACTTCGTACCGCATGCGACTCGCGGCGTTGCTTCCATGGTCGCGACGCGGCACGCATCATCTGCGGCATGACGCAGCGGCGCGCTCCAGACGGCATCCCGGTTTTGATCGCGCTCGATCCCGGCGCGAAGGACACTTTGTCGCGCCAGATCTACCGGGCGCTTCGCGACGGGATTCTGGCGGGCCGCCTCGCGGGCGGTCTTCGCCTTCCGTCGACGCGCGCACTGGCGGCGGACCTCGGCGTGTCGCGCAATACTGTCATCACGGCATTCGATCAGCTGATGGTGGAGGGTTACGTCGAGAGCCGCGTCGGGCGAGGCACACGCGTCAGCCATACGCTGCCCGATAACCTCCTGCATGCGCGCGCGCGTCCATCGGTGCACGGGGCGACGTCACTGGCACCCAATGCGCCGTCGACGCGGGCTGAGCTGCTGGTGGGATACGCGCGACCGAAGTCGTCGGCCGACGAGCCGGCCATCGCCTTCGCGCCCGGCGTCCCGGCGCTCGACCTGTTCCCGTGGCGCACCTGGGGCCGGCTCGTCGCCAGTCGGGGTCACGCGATGGGACCGCCCGTGGCGGGCTACACCGACCCGTTAGGCTACCGGCCGCTGCGCGACGCCATCGCCCGCTACGTCGCCGTCGCGCGTGGGGTGACGTGCACGGCGGACGAGGTGGTGATCGTGGGCGGATCGCAGCAGGGGCTCGATCTCGTCGCCCGCGTCGCGACGGACGCGGGGGACAGCGCGTGGATGGAGGATCCGGGCTACCACGGGGCGTTAGGCGCGCTCATCGCCGCCGGGCTGTGCGTGACCGGCGTGCCCGTGGACGCGGATGGCCTGAGCGTGGCAGCGGGTCGCGTCGCGGCGCCGCCGGCGCGACTCATCTACGTGACCCCTTCGCACCAGTTTCCGCTCGGGATCACGATGTCGACTCCTCGTCGGCTAGAGCTGCTCGCGGCGGCGGCCGAGATGCGGGCGTGGATCGTGGAAGACGACTACGACAGCGAGTTCCGTTACGTGAGTCGTCCGCTCACGGCGCTCCAGGGACTCGACCGGGACGGCCGCGTTGTCTACGTGGGGACGTTCAGCAAGGTGATGTTCCCTGCCCTGCGGATCGGCTTCGTGATCGCCCCGCCCTCGCTCCTGCCTGCGATCGCCGCTGCACGCCAATTCTCGGGAACACAACAGGCCACGCTCGAGCAGATGGTCCTCGCTGACTTCATCGGCGACGGACACTTCGAGCGCCACGTGCGCCGCATGCGGTCCGTGTACGCCGAACGCCAGCACGACCTGATCGACGCGCTGCGTGGCGAGTGCGGCGGTCTCGTGGACGCGACCGGGTCGGGGTCGGGGATGCATCTGGTCGGGTGGCTGCCACGGGGTGTGGATGATGCGGACGTCTCTCGCCGCGCCGCGTCGCGGGGCGTCGACGCCATTCCCCTGTCCGCGTTCGCGATCGACCGAGGCGCCGGCCGGCCGGGTGTGCTGCTCGGCTATGCTCACGTGGATCGCCCGGCGATGTTCGTGGGCGCGCGTCAGCTGGCGGCGGCGATCCGTGAGAGCATGACGCATCGCTCGTCGCGCTTGCGTGTCGAGCGCCACGGGTCGCAGGGCTTCCCGGCCTAACGCAACCGTTGCGAGCCTGTCGCTGTCTCACCCTCAACTCATTGAACGGGTCAATGGTGCGATCAGCGACGTGGCATCTGAGCACATGGGTGGCGAGCGCGATGTTCGCCGTTCCATTGACCGACGGCGTTCATCCGGCGCTGCGCTCGGAGCGTCTCCCCGACCCATCGGGCCGCCTCGTCGACATCGGCGGCCAGCGTATCCATCTCGACTGCACGGGCAGCGGGTCGCCAACGGTCGTGTTCGAAAACGGAGCCGGCGACTTCTCCCTGGTTTGGTCGCTCGTGCAGCCAGGCGTTGCCACTTTCACGCGTGCGTGCAGCTACGACCGCGCGGGGTATGCCTGGAGCGATCCGGGAAGGGCGCCACGCACGTACGATCAGATCGCGCTGGAGCTGTTCACGGCACTGCAACGTGCCGGCGAGCGCGGGCCATTCGTGCTGGTTGGTCAATCGTATGGCGGGCTGCTCGTGCGCGAGTACGCCCGCCGCTACGCCAGGGACGTCGCCGCAGTCTTGCTGGTCGACGCGACGCACGAAGACGAGCGGATCGACGTCGGCAGCGGGAAGCCGCAGCGCATCAGTGACTGGGCGAAGGGCCGCGCTACGCCCGAACCGCGAATTGTCCCTGACTCCGCCCTCATCGCGCTGCGCCGTTCACTTGGCGCGCACCCGATCGACACGACGGCATTGGAGTCGCCGCTGGATCGCATCTCCCGTGCGTTGCAGGACGTCTGGCGTGCGGCATCGGCGGACTCGGTGTACCGCCTAACGTGGGCGGCGGAGATGGACTGGTCGCCGGACGAGTTGCAACGGATGCACACCGAGCGGCTGCGAGATCGAGCGACGCTCGGGAACGTACCGCTCGTGGTCATTTCCCGCACGCCGGGGCCCCTGTCCGACTCGTTGGACACCGAGCACGCCGCGCTTCAGCGCGATCTCGTCGCGCTCTCGCATCACGCGAGACATGTCGTCGCGACGCGCGCCGGGCACAACGTTCACCTCGAGGAGCCGGCGCTGGTCATCGACAATATTCGGAAAGTCGTCAGGGACATCGGTCGGACGGCCCTTTCAAAAGGCGTTTCAAGGGGTCAGAGCCCTTGAACCGGCCGGTTCAAGGGCTCTGACCCCTTGAAACGCCCCTTGGAACTCCGCTCTCAGCCCAGTTCACGGCTTCCACACCGGTACCCGGCCGGACGTCCACGGCACACCCGCCGTCTCGGCCTGGTCTTCCACCCGCTTGAGATCCTGCTCGACGAGTGTGCGGAGGCGATCGAGCAGTCCACCGAGCTCCCCGGCAGCGATCTCGTACTGCCGCTTCTGCGTCGCCGTCGCGTCCTCCATCGTGTTCGACCACAAGCTGTTCGCGATGCCGTTCACGCGGTTGAGCAGTGACGGCGGCGTTGGTTCCTGACGTCGCGCGACGGTCGGATCGCCCGAGAGCGTCATCTGAATCTGACGCAGCTGCCCTTCGATGCGACGCACCTCGGTGCCCAGCTTGTCGTCGGCAGTAGGCGTTTCCTGAATCGCACGCTTGAGCAGCTGGATGCGACCCATCGTCTCGTTGACCGCCGCGTTCGCGCCGAGCAGCGCGCGCTGCAGCGCGGCGGTCTTCTGCTGGAACGCAACCACCGCGGCCGATCGTGGCGTCGCACCCGAATCGAGTGGCGCGACGGCAAACGTCTGCGGCTGGCCGATCGTGGTGACCACACCGTCGACGCGCTTCGCGAGCGTCACCGAATAGCGGCCGGGCACCACCATCGGCCCGGACGGACCGCCACCGCCGAACGGGGTCTCCTGCTCGGGCTCTCGGGCCTCGCCGCCTTCACCTCCCGCCGCGATCCCCGGCGGATTCGGCGTTGGGTAGCGCAGGTTCCACGTCACGCGCTGCACGCCAGCGGTCGTCGGTCCCGTTAGGCGCCGGACGACGCGGCCCTCCTGGTCGCTCACCGTCAGGATGATCGCTGGCGGCTCCTCCTGGTCCTCGACCTTGAGTGAGTCCCACGCCGGGTACGGCACATCCTTCCCGCTGCGCGCCGCGTCGCGCTCGGCCGCCTGTCGCCGCGCGCGGCGGCTGCGAAGCTCCTTGTTCAGATAGTACGTGAACACCGCGCCCGGCGCCGGATTCGGCGCGAGATAATACGAGGCACCCTGGAAGCTCGCGCCGGCGCCGCCTAACGGGCTCGCGAGCACGTACATCGATGCCCGCTTCACCGGCAGCAGGGTCGCCTCGGCCGCAATGACCTGCGGCGTCAGCGTGCGCAGTGGCGCGATGTCGTCGAGGATGTAGAAGCCGCGACCGAACGTCGCCACAACCAGGTCGTCTTCGCGTTTCTGGATTGCCAGGTCGCGAACCTGAATCGTCGGAAGCCCGCCACGGAGTCGCGTCCATTTCTGGCCGCCATTCGTCGACGCGTAGAGCCCGAACTCGGTCCCGGCGAAGAGCAGGTTCCGATCGATGTGGTCCTCGAGCACGACGTACACCGTTCCACGCTCGGGCAGATTGCTGCTGATCGACGTCCAGCTCTTGCCGAGGTCCGTGCTCTTGATGACGTACGGCTTGTAGTCGCCCGACTTGTGGTTGTCGAACGACGCGTAGATGGTGTTCGCGTCGAATTGCGATGGCGTCACGCGAGACACGAACGTCGTGTCGGGCACGCCGGGGAAGTGATCGACTTTCCGCCAACTCTGGCCGCCGTTCTCGCTGATTTGAATCAGACCGTCGTCGGTCCCCGCGATGAGCAGGCCTTCCTTCACCGGCGACTCGTTGAGCGTCACGACGCTGCCGTAGAACGACGTCGACGTATTCTTTGCGACGGCGTCCACGCCCCACACGCGGTCCATCATCCTGAGCTTGTTGCGGTCGATCTGGCGCGACAAATCCGGACTCACGGCGCGCCA
>Ga0070670_100001168_pt1 | contig 20850 bp, 20 predicted proteins | sample KBSS63metaG_FD_64665 | JGI IMG/M metagenome (GOLD analysis project Ga0070670, IMG submission 64665) | Switchgrass rhizosphere microbial communities from Kellogg Biological Station, Michigan, USA - KBS S6-3 metaG | ecosystem: Host-associated > Plants > Roots > Rhizosphere > Soil ... | reverse complement strand
CGTTGGCCCTGACGTAAAAAAACCGTGAGGTCCACTTTAACGGTGACGCGTTGCTACTACTTAAGCTTGAGCATGGTACAGTCAGAGGAGGATTGTCATGTCTACCAAGAGCAGTGCAGCCACGACCACAACTGGCCCCATCACAGCCAGTGCGATCGATACGCCTGAGTTCATCAGGCGACTAGCGGAAGACCAGCGGATCAAGAGCGGATCGGACCTGCCTTTGTCCTGCTTCATCGAGCAGGTCAAAATGCAACTGAGAGGACGCCGAGCAAACGAGGCCTATCCGATACCCCAGGATCGTATCGCAAAACGAGCCTCGGTCAGTCGTCCGATCCAGCAGACATCCGATCTTTTCCAAGCCTGGGCCATGCCCGACTGAGTTGGAAAGATCGGCATTTCCCGGTTACCGAGGGAGGAGCTTCGGTGAACTGTACCAATGTCCGGGAGCGCGAAGGAGCGGTGGTCTTCGTCCGCCGCTCCAGAAGGCAGATGTCATGAGATTTTTTGAATGCGGAACGCTCGTCCCAGGCTGTACCTGGCAAGCACGGGCTGAAACGATGCCGACGTGGTTCTTCTCGACGAAGACGACCCACGGTGACACCATGATCCGCGAAACCATGGTCGGCCACATCAAAGAGCGCATCCGCGACGATGCGCAGGCCGCCTGACCATCAAGCCATGTCACGCAACCGGGCGAGTAGCGTCGCCCGGTCAAGTTTGAAATTCGCCTCGACCCACTGCTGTTCGAGAGCGCCGAGGACTTCGCCCAGGCGCGGACCGGCCGCAAGGCCGGCATTCATCGCATCCGCGCCGCTGATCGGGAAACCGGGTTTTTTCCACGTGCTGCTGCGATCAAGCAGTTTGCCGATCCGCGCCGTGCGCGCCATCTCCGCAAAATCCCCATCGGCCTTGCCGCGAGCAATCGCCAGCGCCAGCTTCAGGCGAGTTCCGATACCTTCCGGACCATGGCGATAAAGCAGCTTCTGAAGACCCGCCTCGGAAATCTCGTCATCGATCGCGGGCGCCGCGGCCCATGCAGCAAGCCTCCCCGCCTCGGCCTTCGACAACCGCAGCCGGGCCGCAAGCTTTGCCAGGCGCTCGGCATCGGGCGGCACGATTGAGGCCAGCCGAAGAAGCGGGTCCGGCGACCAGCCAAGCGCCTGCTCGGTGGCCACCAAGGCAGGGATCGCATCGATGCCCCATTTTTCGGTTTCCGGCAGAATGTCGGTGAGCAAACTGATCTGGCGCATCCAAAGGAGCGCCCTGCCCGGATCAGGAGCAGCCAGCAGCTTCTTGGTTTCCGACCAGATCCGCTCGGCCGAGAGCGACGACAGGGTCGCACGCGCGCCCGCGCAGGCCCGCAGGCCAGCGGCATCCGGACGCCCGGTGCCGTAATAGGCGAAGAAGCGGAAGAACCTCAGGATGCGCAGGTGATCCTCGGCAATCCGCGTCGCCGCGTCACCTATGAAACGAATGGTGCGCGTCTCGATATCGGCAAGCCCGCCGACGAGGTCGATGACCTGGCCGCCCCTGTCGGCATAGAGCGCATTGATCGTCAGGTCGCGGCGTTCGGCGTCCGCCTGCCAATCGGTGCTGAAGGCAACCTCCGCGTGGCGGCCGTCGGTCTCGACATCGCGGCGCAGCGTCGTCACCTCGAATGGCTTGCCGTCGATCACCAAAGTCACCGTGCCATGGGCGATGCCTGTCGGCACCGTCTTGATGCCGGCTACCTTGGCGCGCGCGACGACATCCTCCGGCAGAAGCGTGGTGGCAAGGTCGATGTCGGCGACGTCAAGCCCCATCAGGCTGTTGCGCACCGCGCCGCCAACCACGCGACCCTCGCCGCCATCGGCATTCAGCAGCGCCAGCACCCGCCCGAGCGCTGCATCCTTGAACCAAACCTCGCCGGCGACCGTCGTCATGCGTAAAGCCTCTCATACAATGTCCGGACGATGCCGGCGGTAATGCCCCAGATCATCCTTGGACCATAGGGCATGCGGTAGAAATGTCGCTCTCCGCCCTTCCACATCATGCTGTCGCGCATGTGGTTGGCCGGGTCCATCAGAAACGACAGCGGCACTTCAAAGGCATCCTCGACCTCCGTCGGGCTGAGCGTCAGCTCGAAGCCCGGCTTGACGACCGCCAGCACGGGCGTGATGCGAAAGCCGGTCGCCGCCAGATAATGCGGAAGCCGCGCCACCGGTTCGACGAACAGATTGGCAAGCCCGATTTCCTCCTGCGCCTCGCGGATCGCGGCGGCCTCCGGAGAAGCATCCTCCGGGTCGATGGCGCCACCGGGAAAGGCGATCTGCCCCGAATGCTTGCGCAGCGTCGTCGTCCGCAGGGTGAAGATCACCCGCGCATCATCGCCCTCGTCAATGACAGGCACAAGCACTGCGGCATCGCGCAGCGTCATCCCCTCGACATCGGTGATCCGCTCCGGATTGAGCAAGTGATCGCCATGCTCGCGCCAGGCAAGTTGGGCGGGGTTGCCGGTTTGGTTAAGGGCGCGGCGGCGGAATTCGTCCGCCGAATACAGCGGAAACTCACGCATCCGCAAGCGCACTCAGTTCGTCTGCCGGCATGATCGGAAAGGTCGTGCCACCGGAGTGGACGCAAAACATTGCCACGCCGTCGATGTCGAGCGTTTCTCCCAGTTCGACGAGATCATACATCACCGGACGCGAAACCAGCGCCTCGAGCCTGCCCCGGACATGCAGGTAGGGCTTCAACTGCTTATGCTCCCCATGAACGACGAAGCGCAGCGGATGATCCGGCCCGGCCTCGACGACATCGCCGACATTGGTGCGGAAGGTGAGCAGTGGGCCCTCACCGCCATGACTGACAGTCATCTCGACCGCAACGAAAGGCGCATCGGCAACGCGGATGCCGACCCTTTCCACCGGCGTCACGAGGTAGGTCCTGCCATCCTCGTCCTTGCGCAGCACCGTCGAAAACAGCCGCACCAGCGGTGCCCGGCCGATCGGCGTGCCCATGTAGAACCATGCGCCGTCGCTGCGGATCTCCATGTCGAGATCGCCGCAGAAGGGTGGGTTCCATTTCTCCACCGGCGGCGGCCCCTTGGCATGCTCCCCGGCATCGCCGGCGGCGCGCGCAATCAACGCGGCAAGCCCTGCCGCATCCGTCGTTGCGCTGATTTCCTCGGCTGCCATTGTTCCGTCCCGGTTCGTCGCTACTGATCGCAGTCTCACGAGATAGTCACTCCGGACGCACTTGTCAGCATTGTCATGGGGGATAAATTCGCTTGAGTATGAGGCCAATCTGTATGAACTGCGAATCGACACACCCGCCTTCTAGCCGCCGGAGATGCACATGGGCATGATCAATTCGACAGAGGCAAGCCTCGACGACAAGGCCATGATAGCATCTGCGGAGCGTGCGCTGGCAGATATCGCAGCTATCCGCGAGCAGGTTTCGAAGGTCATCTTCGGTCAGGAAAGCGTGGTCGAAAAGACGCTGCTGGCGGTTCTGGCCGGCGGCCACGCGCTGCTCGTCGGCGTTCCCGGGCTTGCCAAGACCAAGCTGGTGACGACGCTCGGCGACGTGCTCGGCCTCGGTGCCAGCCGCGTGCAGTTCACCCCCGACCTGATGCCGTCCGACATCCTCGGCTCGGAAGTGATGGACCAGGACGAGACCGGCCGCCGCTCCTTCCGCTTCGTCAAAGGCCCGATCTTCGCGCAGCTGCTGATGGCCGACGAAATCAACCGCGCCTCGCCGCGCACGCAATCCGCGCTGCTGCAGGCCATGCAGGAATATCACGTTACCATCGCCGGCCAGCGCTACGACCTGCCGGCACCCTTCCATGTGCTCGCCACCCAGAACCCGCTGGAGCAGGAAGGCACCTATCCGCTGCCGGAAGCACAGCTCGACCGCTTCCTGCTGCAGGTCGATGTCGGCTATCCGGAACTCGCTGACGAGCGCCGCATCCTGCTCGACACCACCGGCATGGCGGAAGCCAAGGCCAGCGCCGCCATCGATGCCGGCCGCCTGTCGGAAATCCAGAAACTGATCCGCCAAATGCCGATCAGCGACAGCGTCGTCGACGCCATCCTGGCGCTGGTGCGCTCGGCCCGCCCGGGCCAGGGCAACGCCACCACCGACAAGCATGTCGCCTGGGGTCCGGGACCGCGCGCCGGCCAGGCCATGATGCTCTGCACCCGCGCCCGCGCCCTCTACCAGGGCCGCCTCGCCCCGTCGCTGGACGATGTCCACGCGCTGGCCGAGCCGATCCTGCAGCACCGCATGGCGCTGACCTTCGTCGCCCGCGCCGAAGGCATGTCGGTGCGCGATGTCATTGCCGACCTGGTCAAGCAGGCCAGGACCTAGGGAGAGCGCACCGCGTGGCATCCATCGGACAGATCGTCAATCCGACATCCGGCAGCGATGCCCTTTCCCGCGCCCGGCAGCGCGCAGCCCTCGTGCCCGACTGCCTCGTCGAGGCCCAGCGCATTGCCAACACCGTGATTGCCGGCTGGCACGGCCGCCGCAAGCGCGGCATCGGCGAAAACTTCTGGCAGTTTCGCCCCTATAGCGATGGCGAAAGCCTGGCACGCATCGACTGGCGCCGCTCGGCCCGCGACGACCATACCTATATCCGCGACCACGAATGGGAAGCCGCCCACACCATCTGGCTCTGGGCCGACATGTCGCCGTCGATGATGTACAAATCGACCTTCGGCCATGTCTCGAAGGAAAGCCGCGCGCTGGTCATCATGCTGGCATTGGCCGAAATCCTGGCACGCTCCGGCGAGCGCATCGGCTGCCCCGGCATCATGGAGCCGATCTCCGCCCGCAACGCCGCAGAACGGCTGGCGACGGCGCTGATGCATACCCCTCTCACCGGCGGCCTGCCGCAGACGGCGATGATCCGCGGCTGGAGTGATGTCGTGCTGATCGGCGACTTCCTCGACGACAGCGACAGCATCATGGCGCGCCTCGGTCCGCTTGCCCGCCGCGGCCTGCGCGGCCATGTGGTCGAGATCGCCGACCCTGCCGAGGAGACCTTCCCCTACACCGGCCGCACCGAGTTCACCGATCCGGAAACCGGCGAACGGCTGGTGGCCGGTCGTGCCGAAACCATCCGCGAGGATTACCAGCGTGCCTACCTGGCGCGTCGTCACAGTCTTGGTGAATCGCTCCGCCAGCTCGGCTGGGCCTTCGTCACCCACCGCACCGATCATCTCGCCTCAGAAGCCCTGGTTGCTGTCCACACCCATCTCTCGGGCATGCCGACAAAGGCGACCCACGGTGGCCAGCTTTGAGCGCGCTGGCCTTCGCCTATCCGGCGATGCTGGCTGCGCTGATCGCCCTGCCAGCGATCTGGTGGTTGTTGCGCATGACCCCGCCGCGCCCGCAGGCGGAAGTCTTCCCGCCGCTGAAAATCCTGGCGCAGGTTCTGAAACGAGAGGAAACGCCCGCGAACAGTCCGTGGTGGCTGACCCTGTTGCGCATGCTGATGGCGGCCTGCGTCATCCTTGCCATCGCTGATCCGGTTTTCAATCCGCGCACCAACACGCTCTCCGGCAACGGCCCGCTCGTGCTGTTGATCGACAATGGTTGGGCCAGTACCCCCGACTGGGATCGCCGCGTGCAGACCGCCGACGCGCTGATCGGTGATGCCGAGGCCAGCGAGACGCCCGTCGTCATCGCCTTCACCGCCAACCAGACCAACGACGCTGTTCCCGGCACCGCTGCTGCGGCGCGCGACAAGCTGCATGCGGCGGCACCCGTTCCCCTGGTGCCGGATCGCGGCCGCGCCCTGCTGTCGGTTAAGTCAGCGCTCAACGGTACCGCACCCGGAACGCTCGCCTTTCTCTCCGACGGCATCGCGAGCGTAGACAAGGACGACACGATCCAGCAGTTGTCGGCGCTGGCGCCGGGCGACCTCAGGCTCATCGAGGGCGACGGCAGCCAGGCCGTAGCCCTGACCAGCGCGTCCAACAGCGCCGACGTCATGACCGTTACGGCCAGCCGATTGAATGGCTCCAGCTCGGGCAAAATGACCCTCAGCGCCCAGGATGCGCAGGGCCGCCCGATTGCCGCCGGCACGCTTGCCTTTGGAGCCGGCCAGACCGTTGCCTCGGGCACCATCGCCGCGCCCTTTGAAATGCGGAACGACTTCGCCCGTGTCAGCATCGATGGCCACAGCACTGCCGGCTCGGTGCACCTCCTCGACGACGGATTCAAGCGCCGCCGTGTCGCGCTGCTCTCCGGCCAGGCGGCGGATGAATTCCAGCCGCTGCTGTCGCCGCTCTATTACATCCAGAAGGCCCTGCAGCCCTATGCCGACCTCATCAAACCGGAGGCCGACGATCTCGCGAAATCCATCACCCAGTTGCTTGCCGGCAATCCATCGGTCATCATCATGGCCGACATCGGACGCCTTCCCGCCGACAGCTATGCGCCGATGCAGCGTTGGATCGCCAACGGCGGCACGCTGATCCGCTTTGCCGGTCCGCGTCTGGCCGCCGCTCCCGCCGAAGATCCGCTGGTGCCGGTGGTCCTGCGCCAGGGCGAACGGGCGCTCGGTGGGGCCATGTCCTGGGCCGAACCGCAACCGCTGGCCGACTTTCCGAATTCCGGACCCTTTGCCGGAATGGCGAGGCCGGAGAATGTCCTGGTAAAACGCCAGGTGCTGGCCGAACCTACGCCTGATCTGGCCGAGCGAACCTGGGCAAGCCTTGCCGACGGCACGCCCCTGGTCACAGAAAAGAGCGTCCAAGCCGGCCGCATCGTGCTGTTCCACGTCAGTGCCGAGGCCTCGTGGTCCGACCTGCCGATTTCAGGCGACTTCGTCGAGATGCTGCGCCGGATCGTCCAGATGTCTCGCTCGGGGGGCGTTGCGTCTGGCGAAGCGGCGACAAAGGAAACCCTGCCGCCCTATCGGCTGTTAACAGCCAAAGGCGCGCTGACGGCGGAAACCGGCAGCGCTCGGCCGCTCGAGACCGGCAAGAAGGGCCCGCTGCTCGCAGGCTTCGACAACCCGCCGGGCCTCTACGGCTCGGAGGAAGGATTTACCGCCTTGAACGTTCTCCCGGACCACGCCGAACTCAAGCCGCTCGATACCTCCACTTCAACGACCGTCAGGCGCGAGGGGCTGATCGGCGGAGAGGCCTGGTCGGCAAAGCCCGTGCTGTTCACGCTCGCCCTGTTGCTGCTGATCGCCGACGGCCTGGTCGTGCTCATCATGAACGGCGCCTTTTCCAAGTTCCGTCGTCCCAGGCGCGCGACGACGGGAACGGCTGCGATGCTCGCGGTAGCCCTGGCTGCCGCTGCCTTTTTCCATCCGGTTGAGATGCGCGCCGACGATGCGAAGCCCGGCGACGACATCATCGAGTCACGCCTCGACAAGACCCATCTCGCCTATATCGTCACCGGCGAGAACGAGGTCGACCAGCTCTCCGAGCGCGGCTTAGCCGGCCTCACCGATTTCCTCACCTACCGCACGACGCTGGAGCCGGGACCGCCCGTTGGCGTCGATCCGGCCAAGGACGAGCTATCGCTGTTCCCGCTGCTCTACTGGCCGGTCAGCGCCACGGCACCGATGCCGAGCAGCACGACGATGAACCGCATCGACGCCTATATGCGATCGGGCGGCACGGTGTTGTTCGATACCCGCGATGCCCTGAGCTCGTTTGGTGACAACGCCGCCCCCGGCCCCAACGGCGAGCGCCTGCAGGCAATCCTCGCCAACCTCGACATTCCACCACTTGAGCCGGTCCCACCCAAGCACGTGCTGACGAAATCCTTCTACCTGCTTTCGAACTTTCCGGGCCGCTACACCGGCAGCCCGCTGTGGATCGAGTCCCATCCGGACAATCGTGCCGATACCGGTGTGAAGCAGGCAGCAACATCCGACGGCGTTACGCCGATCATGATCACCGGCAACGACTTTGCCGGCGCCTGGGCGGTCGATGATAACGGCGCGCCGCTGCTGCCGACCGTCCCACAGGACGAGATGCAGCGCGAATATGCCTTTCGAAGCGGCGTCAACATCATGATGTATATGCTGACCGGCAACTACAAGGCCGACCAGGTCCACGTTCCGGACCTGCTGGAACGGCTGGGGCAATAGCATGACGCTGGATTTCCAACCTTTCCTCCCCTGGTCAGTGATCGCGGCGCTGGCCGCCGTCATAGCGCTCATTGCCGTTTTTTCCATCTGGCGAGGTCTGCGCGGCGCCCTTGTGAGATCGCTTGCCGGCATCGCGCTCTTGGCAGCGCTCGCAAATCCGCTGCTTATGCAGGAGGATCGCGACCGCCTGTCGACCATCGTTCCCGTCGTCATCGACCGCAGCCAAAGCCAGCTGACGCCCGAGCGCATCAAAATGACCGATGAGGCGCTGGCGCAGTTGAAGGATCGGCTGGCCGCCTTTCCGAGGATAGAGCCGCGCTATATCGACGCCAAGGATACTGCCGAGTCCGACACGCCGGCGACACGGCTGTTTTCAGCGCTGCACGCCGCAATCGGCGACATCCCGCCGGCCCGCATCGGCGGCGCCATCTTCCTGACCGACGGCCAGATCCACGACATCCCCTCAAGCACGCAGTCTCTCGGCTTCAGCGCACCGATCCACGGATTGATCACCGGGCGAGCCAATGAGTTCGATCGGCGCATCGAGGTGGTGCGGGGGCCGCGCTTCGGTATCGTCAACGAGGAGCAGCAGCTAACGTTGCGTGTCGTCGATGACGGTCCGAGCCCGGGCGGCATCGCGCCCGTCACCGTCAAGCTCAATGGCAACGAGATCGCCACGCTGCAGGCGACACCCGGGCAGGAAACGCCGTTCAGCTTCAAGGTGCCGCGCGCCGGCAACAACGTGCTCGAATTCTCGGTCGCCGAACTGCCGGGAGAAATCACCCTCGTCAACAATCGCACCGTTCACCTGATCGAGGGTATCCGGCAGAACATGCGCGTGCTGCTCGTTTCCGGTGAACCCCACGCCGGCGAGCGCGCCTGGCGCAATCTGCTGAAGTCAGATGCTTCCGTGGATCTGGTGCACTTCACCATTCTGCGTCCGCCGGAAAAGCAGGATGGAACGCCCATCAACGAACTGTCGCTGATCGCCTTTCCGACGCGGGAACTGTTCGTCGACAAGATCAAGGATTTCGATCTAATCATCTTCGATCGTTACCAGCACCGCGGCGTGCTGCCGATCCTCTACTACGACTACATCGCCCAATACGTCCAGAACGGCGGCGCCCTCTTGATCGCTGCCGGACCTGAGCATGCCAGCCAGGATTCGATAGCGCTGACGCCGCTGCAATCCGTGCTGCCGGCCGAGCCGACCGGCAACATGATCGACAAACCCTTCTATCCCCGCCTGTCGGAAGAAGGCCGCAAGCACCCCGTTACCCGTGGCCTCGACGGCGCAGATGTGGAACCGCCCCATTGGGGGCGCTGGTTCCGCACCGTCGACGTGGAACCGCCAGAGGGCCAGACTGTCATGGTCGGCGCCGACAACCACCCGCTGCTGGTGCTCAATCGTGCCGGCGAAGGCCGCGTTGCCATGCTTCTGTCGGACCAGGGCTGGCTCTGGTCGCGCGGCTTCGAGGGCGGCGGACCGAGCGTCGCTCTCTATCGGCGCATCGCCCACTGGCTGATGAAGGAACCGGCGCTGGAGGAAGAAGCGCTGACGGCAACAGCCTCAGGCCGCACCCTGCAGATCACCCGCCAGACGGTCGGCGACGACCCGGGCAGCGCCACGATCAAATATCCCTCCGGCAAATCCGAGACCGTCAAGCTGACCCAGGGCGAACCGGGTCTCTACCAGGCCGAAAAGCATACCGACGAGATCGGCCTGTTCGAGATCACCAATGGCAAGTTGTCGACGCTGGTGCATGTCGGTGCCGTCGACGCGCCGGAGTTCAAGGCGATGATCTCCACCACCGAGACGCTGAAATCGCTTGCCGCCCAGACGAAGGGATTGGTGACCCGCGTTGCCGCTGCGGGCAACGCCATTGTCGTGCCGCCGATCCTGCCGGTGCGCGGCGCGGTCAGAATTGCCGACGACCAGCGCATGAGCATCCACCTGACCGACGAAACCGTGTTGCGCGGCATCAATACGCTGCCGCTGTTTGCCGGTTTCCTAGGGCTCGCCGCTCTGCTCTTCCTGCTGGCCGCAACCTGGTGGCGCGAGGGACGCTAAGCCATGACCACGCCGCAACTGGATCTGACCGACACCCCCGCAGATGCCGATATGGCGGTGATCATGAGCGGTCTCACCGGCTTCAATACGGCGGATGTCGGGCCGCCGGGTCGCCAGCCGCTTGCCGTGCTGATCCGCGACGAAGACGGCAGTGTCGTCGGCGGCACCCTCGGCTCCACCGCCTGGGGGTGGCTTTACATCCAGTGGCTTTTCGTCCCCGAGCGATTGCGCGGTCAAGGCTTGGCCGGCAAGCTGCTGTCGCTCGCCGAGACCGAGGCGGTCGCACGCGGCTGCAACAGCGCCTGGATCGACACGTTCAACCCGCAGGCGCTGCGGGCCTATCAGCGGCAGGGTTACATGATCTTCGGCGAACTCACGGATTTTCTGCCCGGCCGCAACAGGACATTCCTGCAAAAGCGGCTGACGCCGGCCGCCTGATCGCAGCGACTATTCAGTCCAGCCGATCGGACCCTTGAGCCTCGCGTGCACATCCTCGCCAATCGGCACGACCAGCACCCGGCGCGGATCCACCGGTCCTGGAAACTCCAGCGCGTTGTGAGTGACCTTCTCGAAACCGAGCGGTTCGTAGTAGGGCGGATCGCCGACGAGAATGACCGCCTCCGATCCCTTCCGCCGCGCCGCCTCGACGGCGATGCGCACGAGTTCACGGCCGATGCCCCGGCTCTTGTGCGACGGCCGGACCGCCAGCGGGCCCAGGAGGTGACCGCGCACGCCGCCGGCCATGACCGCCGTCATCCTGACCGAGGCGACGGTCTCGCCATCGTCGGCGCAGATGAAGGATAGCGACCGGTCATGCGGCCCCTGCTCGCGGATGCGGGCTGCCGCCCGGACGAACCGTCCCGGACCGAAGGCTTCTTCGTTGATGAGTTCGATGACGGCGTCGTGCGACGCATCCTCGGTGAGGTAGACCAGATCGTGCTTGTGCATGAACGTAAAAAACCAGATGACATGGGGGATGGGTCTCGGAAACGCCTGTTGTGGCGTTCGGGTCCATCAGCGTCGTCGCATCTCTCTGGTCACGTTCATCGATCAAGGTCCTTTAATTGTGACGAGGCCGATAGCAGGAAATATTTCCTCCGTCCAATGCAAAATGCGGCGCTGCCGAAAGCAACGGACTGTTCAATCTTTACGCGCTCGAAATTTCCGCAGGGCAGCGTATGTATCAGACAAAGCAATTCGAAAGGACACTAACATGGGCATGCTGGTTGACGGCGTCTGGCATGACGTCTGGTACGACACAAAGGAAACGAAGGGCCATTTCATGCGCGCCGCTTCGCAGTTTCGCAATTGGGTGACCGCCGATGGCAGCGCCGGCCCGAGCGGCACCGGCGGTTTCAAGGCCGAGGCAGGCCGCTATCACCTCTATGTCGCCCTCGCTTGCCCCTGGGCGCACAGGACGCTGATCTTCCGCAAGCTGAAGGGTCTGGAAGAGATCATCTCGGTCTCGATCGTCGATCCGCTGATGCTGGAAAACGGCTGGGAATTCAAGAACCGCGATGGCGGCACCGTCGATCACCTGTTCGGCGCCAAGGCCATGTGGGAAATCTACACCAAGGCCGATCCGCACTATTCCGGCCGCGTCACGGTACCGGTGCTCTGGGATACGAAGACGGGAACGATCGTCAACAACGAATCCTCGGAAATCATCCGGATGTTCAACAGCGCCTTCGACGGCCTCACCGCCTCGACGGCGGATTACTATCCGGAGGCCCTGCGCGGCGAAATCGATCGCATCAACGAGCTTGTCTACGACACCGTCAACAACGGCGTCTACAAGTCAGGTTTCGCAACGACGCAGCAAGCCTATGACGAGCATGTCGGCAAGCTGTTCGAGACGCTGGACAGCCTGGAGAAACGCCTGGGTAAAAGTCGCTACCTCGTCGGCACGACACTGACCGAAGCCGACTGGCGCCTGTTCACCACCCTGGTTCGCTTCGACGCTGTCTATGTCGGTCACTTTAAGTGCAACATCCGCCGGATCGAGGATTACCCGAACCTGTCGGCCTATCTGCGTGAACTATACCAGGTGCCAGGCGTAAAGGAGACCGTCAACATGGCGCATATCAAGCGCCACTATTACACCAGCCACAAGACGATCAACCCGACTGGCATCGTCCCGATGGGGCCGGCGCTCGATCTCGAACGGCCACATGGCCGTGACGGCATGTAGTCTGTCCGCCTACCAGAAGCCGGACGGTAGTGCATCGCCGCTGATCTCCTGCAAACGCCGCAGCGTTGCCGGCGTCGTGGCGGCAGGTAGCGCGTCGAGAGCGAAGAAGCCGCTCTCGGCGATCTCCCAGTCGGGCTGGCGCGGCACGCGCTGTTCCACCGTCACGCGGTAGAAGGCGACATGATCGCGGCGGCTGACGGCCCGGTTGAGGTAGACGCCGAGCAGGGTTGGCCTGTCGGTGATGACCAGGTTTCCCTCCTCCCGCAGCTCCTTGGCCAGCGCCTCTTCCACCGTCTCGTGCCGCTCGACGCCGCCGCCAGGCATATACCAGCCGGGAAGGTAGGAATGGCGGACAAGGAAAATCCGTCCCTCGCTATCGAAACAGGCTGCGCGAACCCCGAGCGTCATGCCGCGCGTCAGCGCAAAGTAGAGATGTGCGATCGGCAGCACGAGTTTCTCCTTCCAGCCGCGCACTTCGCTCGACGAGCCATCCTGCATGCCACTTCTCCTTTTCAACCGATCATGCCGAACGTTCAAACTTCCAGACACGAAGGCTGGGGAAGCATTTGATTTGACACAAGAGTGTTCTATGTCTCACCCATGTTCAAGCTCGCGCATATCTCCGATATCCATCTCGGGCCACTTCCACGGCTTTCCCTGTGGGAACTCGCATCCAAACGCATTACCGGGTTCGTGAATTGGCACCGAAACCGGCGCAAGCATCTTTTCGGCGATACACTCGATCTTCTTCTGGCCGACATCAGCGCGAAACAGGTTGATCACCTTGCCATAACAGGCGATCTCGTCAATCTCGGCACCAAGATCGAGGTGCGCACCGCCGCCGAATGGCTGGCGACGGTGGGACCGCCGACAACCACCTCCGTCGTGCCCGGCAACCACGACGCCTATGTGCCCGGATCCTACGAGAAATCGGTGCGGGCCTGGTACCCCTACGTGAAAGGCGACCTGGCACCGGCAGGCTGGGAAGAGGACATTCACGTCTTCCCCTATCTGCGTGTGCGCGACCGCGTCGCCATCATCGGCTGCTCGACGGCCGTGGCCACCCTGCCCTTTGCCGCCAGCGGTTTTTTCGGCTCCCGCCAGGCGCGCGAGACGGTGCACATGCTTCGGGCCGCCGGCGAGGCCGGGCTTTTCCGCGTGATCATGATCCACCACCCGCCGATCCGCGGCGCCGCATCCTTCCACAAACGGATGATCGGCATCCGCCGCTTTGCCGCCGTCGTCTCGACCGGGGGGGCCGAGCTGGTGTTGCACGGCCATACCCACCTCAACACGCTGCACTGGCTGCGCGGACCGCAGGCGCGCGTGCCTGTTGTTGGCGTCGCCTCCGCATCGCAGGGTCTTGGCGGCTCGAAGCCACCGGCGACCTACAACCTTTTCTCCATATCGGGCGGTCCGGGCGCCTGGGACCTCAAGGCAGAACGCTTCAGCCTCAATTCCACAGGTGACGGCGTTTCCGCCAAAGGCATCAATATTCTGATGCCTTGATCGACGCCGGATCCACTCGCCCGGATGGTGTCGGGGAGACACATGCGCTTATTCGAAAAAACAGATGATTGGCGCCGGGAAACCGCCTTCCGCCACCGATCTCGCTGTCAGCACTCTTGCGGAAATGGCTGCGAAGTGGTCATATGAGCGTCATGGATGTGCTTTGAGATGCGTCGATCGACATCAGCCGGCAATGCTGATGCGCGTCCTCTACGCGTTGTCGTTGACACCAGCCTGCCCATATTGGGCCCGACGGCGGTTAAACCTATCGTGGAAAGACAATGCCTGCTTCCTTAGCTGCTCCGGACATCCGACGCGATCTGGTTGGCCTCCTGCCGAAGCTTCGCCGCTTCGCGGTCACTCTCACCGGTGACGTCGCTGAGGCCGACGAACTGCTGCAGAAGGTCTGTCAGCGAAGCGTGGTCAAGATCCATCTTTGGAACAATGAAGGCCGCCTGGAAAGCTGGCTCTATGCGATGACCAGACAGTTGTGGGTCGAGGAATCCCGCCGCCACCGCCTCCGTGCCGGCTCCTCGAGGCCTACTGCCGTGCAGCCGGGTCAAGCGACGCTGCATCAACTGCATGCGCCCGAGAAAAGCGACAGCCATCAGGCGGTCAGCGCCCTGCCCGAGGGTCTCGCCAGCATATTCCTGCTGGTCGATGTCGAAGGCCACAGCTACAAGCAGACGGCCGATATACTCGGCATTCCGCAGTCGGTGGTCGCATCGCGGCTTGCCAGTGCGCGTCTGGCCTTCGCCGCCGGCGGGCTTAGCCGCCATAGCCAAAGGTCATGACCGTGAAGGATCACCGCAAGCCCCCCATCGAGGCACGGCTGGCCGCCTATATCGACGGCGAGGCCAGCCACGAGGAAAAGCAGGCGTTGGATGAGCTTCTGGCCGGCGACGCCGACACCCACAAGGTCTACGACAATCTGCGCCGAGGCTCGGAAATGGGCCGCAAGGCCTTTGATGAACTACTGAAGGAGCCTGTGCCGCTGGCCCTCGTCCGCTCGATCAAGAGCGCACCGGAACCCAAGGCGCGGGACGTCCGGCGGCTTGCCCGTCCGGCAGTCAAACTGGCGCCGTCGGGCAAACAAGCGCTCGCCGCCGCCCTGATCCTTTTCGTCATCGGTGGCGGCATCGGCTATTTCTTCGGCAGCCAGCCGGGCGCTGCCCGCATCACCCTACCCTTGACGCCGAACCAAGGGCGCACCTGGCCCGATGACATCGCCGCAGCCCAACGGATCTACCTGCGACAGACGAGCCACGTTGTCGAACTCGGGCCCAATCAGACGGATGAAATCGTCGCTTGGCTGACATCCGCCGTCGGCGTCAAGTTCAGCCTGCCGGATCTCTCCGGCGCGGGATTGTCTTTCCAGGGCGCGCGTCTGCTGGTGGCAGCCGGCAAGCCCACCGGACAACTGGTCTACCGCAACATCGATGGTGAAATCATCTCGGTCTGCTTCTTCAAGGAGAGCATGGCGAACGACACGAACGACTTCAACGAGATCATCAAGGACGACATCGGCGTCATACCCTGGCATCGCGGCGGCACCGGCTATGCCGTCGTCGGCGCCTCTTCGGACGCCCTCCTCGACGATATCGCCAACCGCGTCTCGGTCGCGATCTGATTGCATTGGCTTTGACGAAAAATGGCGACCCGTGAGGCCGCCATTTTCTTTTGTCTTATCTGAGCAGTGCCGTGAAAAGCAAATTCAAGCTTTTGCCTTCAAGGCGAGAACGCGGTTCGCCGCGGAGACGATCGCCTCCAGCGAGGCTGCGACGATGTTGGTGTTGACGCCGGCACCGAACAATTTTCCGCCCGGGTAGGACGTCTCGACGTAGGAGATCGCCGCGGCATTCGAGCCGTGCTGCAGCGAATGCTCCGAGTAGTCCTCGACCGACATTTCAACACCGAGATAGACCGACAGTGCATTGATGAAACCATCGATCGGCCCGTTGCCCTTGCCCTCGATGCGTTTCAGTTCGCCGTTATCGGTGATCTCGGCGGCAACGATCGTTTGCCCCTTGCGCTCCGGGCTGGCGAAGCTGTGGAAATCGACGAAGCGCAGCCGCGCATCCGTCTGGTGAACATAGAGTTCCATGAAGCGATCATAGATCCGCTTGGCCGGCAGTTCCTTGCCCTCGACATCCGTAATGTGCTGGATCTCCTCGCGGAACTCGACCTGCAGGTTGCGCGGCAGGTTCAGACCGTAGTCCTGCTGCAGGATATAGGCGATGCCGCCCTTGCCGGACTGCGAGTTGATGCGAATGATCGCCTCATAGGAGCGTCCGACATCCTGCGGATCGATCGGCAGATAGGGCACTTCCCAGATGGAGGTATTGGCAGTCTTGCTGGCCTTCATGCCCTTGTTGATCGCATCCTGATGCGAGCCCGAAAAAGCCGTGTAGACCAGTTCGCCGACGTAAGGGTGGCGCTCGGCAATCGTCATCTGGTTCGAATATTCGTAGACTTCCTTGATCCGCTCGATATCGGAGCAGTCGATCTCGGGGTCGACCCCTTGCGTGAACATGTTCAGCGCCATGGTCACCACATCGACATTGCCGGTGCGCTCGCCATTGCCGAACAGCGTGCCCTCGACGCGGTCGGCGCCGGCCAGCAGGCCCAGTTCGGCAGCAGCAATACCGGTGCCGCGGTCGTTGTGCGGATGCAGCGAGATGATCAGGTTCTCGCGATTGTCGAGGTTGCGGCACATCCACTCGATCTGGTCGGCATAGACGTTCGGCGTCGCCATCTCGACAGTCGACGGCAGGTTGATGATCAGCTTGTTGTCGGCAGTCGGACGCACTTCGGCGATGACGGCGTTGCAGATCTCCAGCGCCACATCCAGCTCGGTGCCGGTAAAGCTCTCCGGCGAATATTCGAAGCGGTAGTCGCCGCCGGCCTTGGCCGCCATGTCGGTAATCATCTTGGCCGCATCGACGGCAATCTGCTTGATCCCGTGCACGTCCTTCGCAAACACCACGCGGCGCTGCAACTCACTGGTCGAATTGTAGAAATGCACGATCGGCCGCTTGGCGCCCTGCAGCGATTCGAACGTGCGGGTAATCAATTCCGGCCGGCACTGCACCAGCACCTGCAGCGACACGTCATCGGAGACGTTGCCCTCCTCGATGCACCAGCGGGCAAAATCGAAATCGGTCTGCGAAGCCGACGGAAAGCCGATCTCGATTTCCTTGAAGCCCATTTCCAACAGCAGCTGGAACATGCGGGCCTTGCGGTCGTGGCCCATCGGGTCGACCAGGGCCTGGTTGCCGTCGCGCAGATCGACCGAGCACCAGATCGGCGGCTTGGTCAGGGTCTTCGAAGGCCAGGTGCGGTCAGGAATATTGACCTGCGGATAGGCGCGGTATTTTTCCGCGGCATCGGCCATGCCTTTGAAACGGGATTTTGCAGCGGGAGACTTGTTGGCTTGATTCTGTGCGTCCATCGTCTTGTCCTCGTGCCGTCGATTGCCTGCCTCATAGCCGATCGGCTGTGGCTTGGCGATGACAAAAGCGGCGTTGAAAGTGGCCTTAAAAAATTGTCGGATACGGGATCGAGGAGCGAATGCCGGGCGGGCTTGTCGGCCGCCGGGCGCTCCTCAGGGGACCCGGCAACCGCGCGTAAGGCCGAGGAGAAGAAGCGAGGTGAAGGCGCGCGAACGGTCACGCAGGGCAATACGGCCGCGTGCAATCTGCTTTGAAATATGGGCGCCTGTGGACTTCATGGGTTGGCTTATAGCTGTCGGACAAAAAAGAAGCAACCCCCGCCTAGTCTTTCGCCATTTGCACCAATCGCTGCAGGGCCATCATCATCCCTCCGGCAATCAAGCCCCAGAAAGCCCCTGAAATGCCGCCGAAGGACGCGCCCGAGGCGGTCACGAGGAATGTCACTGCCGCCGCCTCCCGGTTTTCCGGCTGCTGGAAGGCTGCCATGGCCGAGGCGGAGAAGGCGCCGATCAGTGCAAGGCCGGCCACCGCCTCGATCAGAATAGGCGGCGCCAGCGCCACGAAGGCGGTGACGGCGCCGGCCAGAAGCCCGAAGATGACGTAGACGATCCCGGCCACCACTGCGGCCCAGTAGCGGCGGTCGGGATCGGCATGGGCATCCCGGCCGGCGCACATGGCGGCCGTGATCGCCGCAAGGTTGACGGCGTGCCCGCCGAAAGGCGTGGACAGCAGCGAAAACAGACCTGTGACCGCAAATAGCGGGCCCGGCTTCGGATTGTAGTCGTTGACCTTGAGGACGGCGATGCCGGGAATATTCTGCGAGGCCATGGTGACGATGAAAAGCGGCAGCGCAATCGACACAAGGCCCGCCACGCTGAACAGCGGCTGGACTAGCTCGATATGCGGCAGCAAGGACTGACCGATGGTCGACATGGCGCCCGCCGGCATCTCGATGCCGAAAGCCAGCACCAGCACAAAAGCGGCCAGCGCCGCCGGCACGGCCCAGAGACGCTTGAACGCGCCGACGACGATCCATGCCAGAACGATCGGCAGTCCGAGCAATGGGTTGAAGGCAATCGCCCTGACCGGCGCAAAACAGAGGCCGATCAGCACGCCTGCAAGCATCGCATTGGCAAGCGGCGCGGGAATGGACGCCACAGCACGACCGAGAGGCCGAAATAGCCCGGCGATGATGATAAGCACGGCACACACCATGAAAGCGCCGACGGCGGCCGGAAATCCGCCCGAAATCGCGCCTGTGCTCGCAAGCAGCGCCGCGCCTGGCGTCGACCAGGCAATGCTGACCGGCAACTTCGTCGACAGACTGATGACGATGGCACAGAGCCCCATGGCGATCGACAGCACCATCAGTCCCGACGCTGCCTGCACATCGGTGGCTCCGACCGCCTGCAGTCCGTGGAGGACGACCGCGAAGGAACTGGCGAAGCCGACAAAAGCGGTGAGGCAGCCCATGAAGATGGCTTGGGGGGAGATTTCTTTGAGCATGGTAAGTCACGGACTCGGGGATGCGGGACGCATCATGGAGCATTAGAGCTGGGCGTGATGCAAGGCCCTTCCTCTGGCATTCCGTCGCTGACGCCAAAGACTGTACCGTCTGGGACGGCCAATAAAAAAAGCGCCCCCGCCCGCATTCAAGCAGGCAGGGGCGCTTCGTGGCAAGCTATCAGACTTCGCTTTGCGAGGTCACGATGCGTGAAACCAGACCGTAGCTCTTGGCGTCTTCGGCCGAGAGCCAGTAGTCGCGGTCGGTGTCCTTGGCGATCTTTTCGAGCGGCTGGCCGGTGGCGGCCGCGAAGATGCGGTTCAGGCGCTCGTTCATCTTGATGATTTCGCGCGCCTGGATTTCGATGTCGGACGCCATGCCGCGCGTGCCGCCGGAGGGCTGGTGCAGCAGGAAGCGGGTGTTCGGCAGGCAGAGGCGGCGTTCCTTGGGAACGCTGACGAAGATCAGCGCGCCGGCAGACGCCACCCAGCCGGTTCCGATGATCCAGACCTTCGGCTTGATGAACTTGATCATGTCATGGATCGAATCGCCTGACTCGACGTGACCGCCGGGCGAGCTGACATAGATGCGGATGTCTTCGTCGCTGGCGGCGGCAAGGGCGACCAGCTGCGAGCAGACCTTCTGGGCCAGTTCCTGCGTGATGCCGCCATAGATGAAGATCGAACGCGACTTGAAGAGATTCGCCTCCGTTTCCTTGCCGAGCGGCAGTTCCGTCTTCTTGTCTTCCTGTTCGTCGTCGTTCATGAACAACTCTCCACCGTGATTTGTCGTGTGCCCGACATAATGCTGTTCCATGCGTAAAACAATGCGGGAAAAAGACAAGCCACGGAACGGGTGAAGATATCCTTGACGCCCTGCCCTTACCGAAATGTAACCTCGCAGGGCTTTGAAAAGCCGAAATCCCTACCTACGTCAGGTGATGCGATAAGAAATCGCATCAAAGTTTTCATGGAGCCATCATGTCGCCCGAAGAACGTCAACTGCTTAGCTCTCTCTTCGACCGCGTCAAAGCCGCAGCGGCGACGCCGCGCGATGCCGACGCCGAGGCCTTCATCACCCAGTCGGTGCGCGACAACCCCACCGCGCCCTACCTGCTCGCCCAGGCGGTCATCGTCCAGGAACAGGGCATGAAGGCGGCCGCCGACCGCATCAAGCAGCTCGAGGAGCAGGTCAAGGATCTGCAGGAAAACGCCGATCGTCCGGCCCAGGCCTCCCAGGGCGGCGGCAGCTTCCTGGGCGGCCTCGGCTCGATCTTCGGCAGCAGCAGCCAGCCTGCCCCGCAACAGCAGCGCTCCGCACCGTCCCAGCAGGGCTACGGCCAGCAGCAAGGCTATTCGCAGCCGCAGCCCGGGCCCTGGGGACAGAGCCAGCAGCAGCAGCCGACCGGCCCGTGGAGCCAACAGCCGCAAGCCCAGTCCGGCGGAGGCGGGTTTCTCCGTGGCGCTCTTGGAACCGCAGCCGGCGTTGCCGGCGGTGTCATGCTGGCGGAATCGCTGAGCAGCCTGTTTAGCCCGCATATCGGTGGCGCTGCCGCAGGTCTTGGCGGCCTCGGTGCTGCAGCGGCAGCCCCGGCAGCGGCCACACCGGCCGTCGAGGAAACGGTCGTCAACAACTACTATGGCGACACGAACAACAACGATAATGGCGGCGGCAAGGACGACAATGCCAACGACCAGAACCTCGTCAGCGACGACAGCGACAACGACTTCGACAATTCCTACGATGACGGCGGCGACGACAGCTTCAACGTCTGAGGCCTAACCGCATTCTGATCGAGCCGCGCTTCTCCCGAAGCGCGGCTTTTTCGTGCCCTTTAGCCGCGACCGCGGTAGGTCGGCACGCCCTGGTCGGGCAGCCACAGGCCTTCCGGCGGCTTGCCCGTCTGCCAGAAGACGTCGATCGGAATTCCGCCGCGCGGATACCAGTAGGCACCGATCCGCAGCCACTTCGGCTGCAGCAGGTCGACGATCCGCTTGGCGATATAAACCGAGCAATCCTCGTGGA
>Ga0070670_100001165_pt1 | contig 20884 bp, 20 predicted proteins | sample KBSS63metaG_FD_64665 | JGI IMG/M metagenome (GOLD analysis project Ga0070670, IMG submission 64665) | Switchgrass rhizosphere microbial communities from Kellogg Biological Station, Michigan, USA - KBS S6-3 metaG | ecosystem: Host-associated > Plants > Roots > Rhizosphere > Soil ... | reverse complement strand
GTCGGATCGCTCGCCAGCGTCAAGCTCGGCAAGAAGGGAGTGCCCACGATTCCGTTCACCTTCGAGGACGAGATGCTTGAAGCGCTCGGCAAAGGCGAAATCGACGTCGGCCTCGCGGTCCCGTCAAGCATCGGCTACTACAATCTGACGCACAAAGACGCTCCGGTGACCATCGTGCGCGACTATGAGAGCATGCCGGAACTGCGCTGGGACGTGGCGGTAGGCATACGCAAGGCGGATGATGCGCTGGTGGAAGCCATCAACGCCGCACTCGACCGCATGCTGGCGGCGGGAACAATCCACCGTATCTACGCAAGCTACGGCATCGATCAGAGCTTGTCGTCCAACAAATAGAGTTGCGCGCCGCGCCAGCTACGGCTGTCGCTGCTCGGCCGTGCCCTCAATGAGAGCGCGGACGGCCGCCATCTCGGCAGCGGGGCGCGTGCTGCGCGGCCGCTCGATCGGCACGTCGCGGACGACGCGCGCGGGCGACGCCGAGAGCAGGAGGACCCGGTCGGCGAGCCCGATCGCCTCCTCCATGTCATGGGTGACAATGAGAGTGGTCACCGGACGGCGCGAAACCAATTCGACGAGTTCGGCGCGCAGCTTTGCCACCAGCGCGTCGTCGAGCGAGACGAACGGTTCGTCGAGCACCAGCAATTCGGGATCGACCGCGAAAGCGCGCGCCAGCGAGACGCGGCGGGCAAGACCGAGCGATAGTTCGCTCGGGTAGTGGCGGCGGTGCTTGGAAAGCTCGAGCGTCGCGAATAGCGCGTCCAGCGCCGTGTCGCTCGCCTGCGGCGCGGCGAGCCGCACGTTCTGCTCGACCGTGCGCCAGGGCAAAAGGCGCGGTTCCTGGAAGACGACGCCGAGCCTGCCGTGCGCCGGCAGCGCCACCGTGCCGTCGAATTCCTTGTCGAGGCCGACGATGATGCGCAGCAGTGTCGTCTTGCCGCATCCGGATGGTCCGACAATGGCGGCGACCTCTCCGTTCGCCAGCGCGATCGAAATTTCGCCGAGCACGCGCAAGCGGGCGCCGGAGGCGCCGCGATAGGACTTACCCTTGATGTGCACATCAAGCCGGCCTGGGCCGCCAGCGGGAAACATGTCGTTCAAGCGGCTGCACCAGGACTGTTTCGATAGCGAGCATCACCACAACGAAGGCCAGAGCATAGGCCAGGATGCGCTTCACGTCGAATAGTTGGAAGGCGACGCCGATCTCGAAGCCGACGCCGTTCGGCCGGCCCAGCAGTTCGACGATCAGCACGATCTTCCAGACGAGCGAGAGACCGGAGCGTGCGGCGGCGGCGAGGTAGGGCGCAAGCTGCGGCAACAGCACATGGCGCAGCCGCACCCATGGACCCATTCGGAATACGGACGCCATCTCGTCCAGCATCGTGTCGAGCGCGCGCGCGCCCTCGCGCACGGTGACAGTCGCGATCGGCAGCTTGTTGAGCGCGACGGCGACAATCGCGGCCGTCTCCGTCAGCCCGGCCCACACATAGGCGAGCACGATGATCACGAGGGCCGGCAGATTAAGCAGCACCACGAGCCACGAATCCGCCAACCGGTCGAAGAGCACGACGCGGCCCATGGCGAGCCCGATCACGCTGCCGAGCGCCATCGCGATGGCGAACGAGGCGGCGACGCGCGCCAGCGTGACCGCAAGGTTGAAACCGAGCGCTCCTGAGCGCGCCTCCTCGACGATCGCCCAGCCGACCGCCTGCGGCTCCGGCAGGAGGCGCACGCCGACGATATGCGAGCCGGCAAACCACGCCGCCAGCAGCAGCGCTACCGAGACAGCGCGCAACAATAGGTTCATTCGGTCGGTCTCGCGCTGTAGAACGTGCCGGGATCAAGCGCCGCCGCCGGGCCGACAAGGTCGGGGCCGCCGGTTTCCGCGAGCACGTGATAAAGCGCCTGCGCGTCGGCCGCTTCGTCGGCAATCGGCCGCCGCGGAATTCCTTCCAGATAGCGCCGGCGATAGATTTCGAGCGCATCGGTGCCGCTCACCCCGATGCGCGGCGCCAGCCGCTGCCATTCGGCCGGTGAATCGGCGAGGATCTTTTTGGCCTGCTGCGTGGCGGTAAGGAAATGATCGAGCAGCGTACGATTGCGTTGCGCCCAGCCGCCGTCAAACACGTAGCCGACCATCGCCACTGGACCCTTTGCGCCAAGTTGCTTGACCACGTCCTCCATGGCGACGACGCGGCTCATGCCCTTGCCTTCGAGCTCGGCGCAGAAATTCCAGAAGGTCAGCGTGGCGTCGGTCTCGCCCTGCAGCGCCTTTTGCGTCAGAAGCGGCGGCGCGCCGTAGGCGAGCTGCGCCTGCGTTTTCAGATCGACGCCCGATCGTCGCGCCAGGGCCTGCAGCAGCAGCCAACTCTTGTCGAGCGGGCCGCCAGCGACGCCGAGCTTCTTGCCGACGAGGTCGGGGATACCCTTGATGGTCGAACTCGCCGGCGCCATCACCGCTCCAAGCGCGCTCGAATACGGATAGAAGACGAGGTCGTCGCCGAGCGCGCGTTCGCGCCCGACCCACAACCAGTCGCTGACGATCAGGTCGGCGGAACCGCCCTTGAGGGCGATCTTGCCGGCCTCGGTGCTGGCAAGCTCGGTCGTCTCGATGGTGAGATCGAGCTGCCGGTCGAGCCCGGCGGTGCGGATGATCTCAAGCTCCCAGGCGAGCGTGCCGGTCTTCTGCGCGGCGATGCGCAAGCGTTCTGCGGCGAAGGTCTGCGTCGTCGCGAACGCGGCCGCGATGGCGAGCGTGACCAGGAGCCACGCGAGGTTGCGCGGCGCCCATTGACGGTCACGTCGGTGACGCGGCGACTCGCCCGGCGAGCAATCGAGCTTGCTCATCGGCGCGCACGTCGGCTCATGCGAAGCTTGCACACTTTATGGGGCAGGGCCGCAAGGCGGCCCACCAAAATCCCAATCTCCGCCCCTGCGCCGCACATCTATGCTACTGATCCCGCTTGCCAAAACTCGCCCGCCCGCGGGGCTCGGGGATATTCTATCGTTACGGCACGGCCGTCAATCGCATGCGTCGATCACAGGCCGCGACAGCGGCGCGCACCGCGGCGACGGAGCCCGCGATCACGCGGGAAGATGCCTACTCCTCAGTGTGAGCGGTAGGGCGGCGTCGCGGACCTTCGCGGCCCACCACTTCGCCGATCGGTGCTTGCGTATCAACTGCAGCAGGAGGTCTGACGTCGCGATCGCTCCACGCGGAAGGCATGGCGATCGGAGCGAGTCTCCACCTTGCGGGTCGGTGTGACGGACTTCTGGCCCGCACCTCGCATGTGCTGCGTGGCGGCTCTCTGGCTCTGCGGCCTTACCTGCTGCGCAGCCGCGATGGCGGGCCTCCGCTGATACCGGTTCGGTCTGGCGACCGCGCGGGCGCGCTCGTGATGAGTGTCAACGTGGGACTGCCGCGGCTCGGGCGGCTCGCTCGCTGTCGGTTTTTGCTCGACCGAACCTGCAAGGTCGCTCGCCCGCGGCGCCGGCAATTTCATTTCGAGCGCGGGAAGGGCGACGGCCGACGGCTCGGGCCACGGCAAGGCGGTGGCCACAGGAATTGCGGCATCGGGCGAGCCGTCCGCAAGGATCACCCGCGCCGTGGCGTTGGGCTTATAGCTGACATCAAACGACGCGCTATCGGGCGCCGGCAACACGGCGTGCTCCGCTGCCTCGGTCGCGATGACGTCCGGCCACGTCGGATCGGCGCTATCCTCCGTCCACGGCGTCGCCGAGGCGATGGTCACCGCCAGCGGCTCGCTGGCAATCTCGATGTGCGCGGCAAGCGGCGCCGGCACCACGTGCACGACATGGAAGCCGCGGACTTTCAGCTCGTTCAGCAATTCCGGCAATGCGGCGACCGTTACCGCATGGATGTCATGCAGCAGGAGGATTCCCTTGCCGCGCGCCTCGAGCCTGCTCATGGCGCGGCGGACGATCTCGCTTGCTTTGATCCGGTGGAACCAGTCGTCGGCCACCGTGTCGGAGCTGAAAACAGCGAGCGACCGCGCAGCCAGCTCCTTCTCGATGAGATCGCTCCGCGCCAGGCCCGGTACGCGGAAGAATGGCGCCACATCCTTGGGGTCGCCGAGCGCGGCGCTCACAGCGGCGATGCCGTCGTCGATCTCGTGCTGCAGCTTCTCGAGCGGCAACCTTTCGAAGCGGACCGGATGGTCCTCGCTGTGCGTGCCGATCGTGTGCCCGTCCGCATGGATGCGCTGCACCGTCGTCGGATACGCGTGGGCCATGGTGCCGACGAGGAAAAACGTCACCTTGATGCATTGCGCGTGGAGGATATCGAGGACCTGCTCGCTGTAGGGCGGCAGCGGGCCGTCATCAAAAGTGAGAACCACCTCCTTGTCGCGCAGCGGCAGCGACTCGGGGTACTGCATCACGCCGAAACGACTGCCGGGTTCGACGGCGATCGTGCGGCTTGTTCCGAGCGCGTTCGGATTCCCGGGGCAATCTTGCGCCTTGGCCGACATGACCGACAAAAACGCGCCGGCGGCCATTCCGAACACGGCGAGAACCAGCACCTGCAGGTGACGCATGCCCCATCCCCGGTCCCGTCGCGCAGCCATCGCCGGAACCGCCCCATTTTTCTAGCCGGAGATTACGGTCCATTCTCCTTAATGTCACCCTAAGCATCGATGGGCGCACCCGATGCTGTTGATAACGTGGCGCTTTCAGGGTCCAATTTCGGCTTTCGCCACGACCCTTTCCTTGTCGTTAAGCATACCCGGTTAGGCTTCCCGCCGGTTGTGGTGAGGGAGCGTGGGGTATGGCGGGTGCGGCAGCCCGGAGGGGGTGGGCTGGACAAGGGCGGCTCGCGCGCGAACAGACAGCCTCATCGACCGCGGTCATCGCCCATATCGCCTCGCTTTTCCTGCTGGCCCTGAGTGCTGCGGTCGTGGTCTGCGCGTTGATCGGCCTCGCCTTCATCGCGTGGAACGACAGCCGCCGAAGCGTTGAACGGCACGCGGCACTGCGGCTTGCCCTCGACGAGGTTCACGCTGTGTTCGGCCACGGCGACGGCTTCGAGAACGGCAGGCTTCGCCTCATCGAACGTCGCGCCGGCCTCAAGGGCCTGCGCTTCGCGACCGAGCCACCGGCGACTGGCGCCCGCGAGGTGCAATCGCTGCACGATTCCGAGGGCCGCATCATCGGGTGGTTCAGTTGGGAGCCGGACCGTGGGCTCGCACGCGTGATGAAAGCACTTTGGGTGCTGGTCGCGGTCGCCGGCGCCGGGCTGGCCGGAGGCGCCTTCGTCGCCGCGGGCGCCGGACTGCGGCTCGACCGCCTGCTCGCACAAACCACCGAGACCGTGCGCAAGTTGACCGAGGAGGATGCATTGACGGCGCTGCCCAGCCACAGCGCCATGCTCAAGCGTCTCGAAGGCGCGCTGGCCAGCCGCCGCTCCGGCACGGTCGTTCTCGCGCTGATCGATCTCGACGCATTCCGCGAGTTCAAGGAAACACTCGGGCGGGCCGGCGGCGACGCCGCGCTCAAGCAAATGGCCGAGCACCTCAATGCTGCGGTGCCGGTCGGCGCGCTCCTCGGACGTTTCGAGGACGATGAGTTCGCTGTCATCACGAGCAGTGATCAGGCCGGGGGAGCGGCCGCGCTGGACGCGGCGCTGCGCGCGGCGCTCTCCCGTCCGATCCTGGTGGATCGCCCATGGCAGCTCACAGCGACCATCGGTCTGGCGCAGGCGCCCGACGACGGCACGACCGCCGAGGAATTGGCCCGCCGCGCCGCGCTGGCGCTGCGCGCTGCCAGGCGCGAAGGCCGCGGTCTGACGCGGCGCTTCGAATCGGCGATCGAGCGCGAACACACCGAGCGGCAGTTCATCCTGCGGGAGCTGGAAGCCGCGATTTCCCGCGGAGATTTGGAGGTTCACTACCAGCCGATTGTCGACGCCGACGGCAGCGGCATCGTCGGGGTCGAGGCCTTGCTGCGCTGGACCCATCCGGCGCGCGGCGCGCTGCCGCCGTCGCTGTTCATTCCTCTGGCCGAGCAGAACGGGCTGATGCCGAGGCTCGGCGAGTTCGTGCTGCGGCAGGCGATTGCCGATGGCGCGCGCTGGCCCGGGCTGTTCGTAGCAGTCAATCTCTCGCCGTTGCAGATCCGTGACGCGGGCTTCGTCGATCTCGTCGGCGCCGCCATGGCCGAGACCGGCATTGCTCCATCGCGCGTCGTCCTCGAAGTGACCGAAGGCGTTCTCATCGACGACCCGCAGCACGCGCAGGCGAGCCTTGAAGCCTTGCACGCGCTCGGCGTGCGCATCGCCCTTGACGATTTCGGCACCGGCTATTCGAGCCTGAGCTACCTGCAGAGGTTTCCGTTCGACCGCGTGAAGATCGATCGTACCTTTGTCGCCTCCCTCGGCGCATCCGGCAATTCCGGCGCCATCATCCAGTCGATCGTGACGCTCGGCCATGCGCTGGGGATGAAGGTTTTGGGGGAGGGGGTCGAGACCGACGAGCAGCGGGTGCTGCTGCGGCTCGCGGGCTGCGACGAACTGCAAGGCCATCTGTTCGCCAAGCCCGCGCCGGCCGCGGAGATCGATCAGGCCTGGATCCGACCTGCGGGGCCGGTGAAGCCGCCGGCGGTCGCCTCCGCACGCTGACAGGCGCATCGGCACTCGCTATCTATCTGGGCACCCCGCTGGCCCTTTGGGCGCGGGACGGAGCGCGCGATGATCCACAACAGCCTTCCCGGCCTTGATTTCGGCCTCGGCAGCGACGTCGATATGCTGCGCGAGACGGTGAGCGCCTTTTCCCGCGAAAAGATCGCGCCGTGCGCCGCCGAGATCGACCGCTCCAACAAGTTCCCGCGCGAGCTGTGGCCGCAACTCGGCGCTCTCGGCCTCCTCGGCATCACGGTTGAGGAGGAATACGGGGGCGCCGGCATGAGCTATCTCGCCCATTGCGTGGCGATGGAGGAGATTTCCCGGGGCTCGGCGGCGATCGGGCTGTCCTACGGCGCCCATTCCAATCTCTGCGTCAACCAGATCAGGCGCAACGCCAGCGCCGAGCAGAAGAAGCGCTACCTGCCGAAGCTCATTTCCGGCGAGCACGTCGGCGCGCTGGCGATGTCCGAGCCTAATGCCGGTTCCGACGTGGTGTCGATGCGCACCCAGGCCGAGCGCAAGGGCGACCGCTACATCCTCAACGGCACGAAGATGTGGATCACCAACGGCCCGCTCGCCGACACGCTTGTCGTCTACGCCAAGACCGACCGCACTGCCGGCGCCCGCGGCATCACCGCCTTCATCATCGAAAAGGATTTCAAGGGTTTCTCCCCCGGACAGAAGCTCGACAAGCTGGGCATGCGCGGCTCCGATACCAGCGAGCTCGTGTTCACGGACTGCGAAGTGCCGGCCGAGAATGTGCTCGGCGTGGTCGGCAACGGCGTCAACGTCCTGATGTCGGGCCTCGACTACGAGCGCGCCGTGCTCGCGGCCGGCCCGCTCGGGGTGATGCAGGCCTGCCTCGACCTGGTCATCCCCTATGTTCATCAGCGCACGCAATTCGGCCAGCCGATCGGCCGCTTCCAGCTCATGCAGGCGAAGCTCGCCGACATGTATGTCACGCTCAACGCTGCCAAGGCGTATGTCTACACCGTCGCGCGCGCCTGCGACCGCAGCGAGACGACGCGCGAAGACGCCGCCGGCGCCATCCTCTATGCGGCCGAACGCGCCACCTGGATGGCGCTCGAGACCATCCAGTGCCTCGGCGGCAACGGCTACATCAACGACTACCCGGCCGGCCGGCTCCTGCGCGACGCCAAGCTCTACGAGATCGGCGCCGGCACCAGCGAAATCCGGCGCATGCTGATCGGCCGGGAGATTTTCGAGAAGACGCGGTAGCTCTCCATCCTCTCCACGAAGTGGGGGAGGACAAGCAAAGACGTTCTCGCCGCGCGTTTTTCCTGCGCCCGAGCCATGCCACGCCACGACTGACTTGCGCGTTCGCGCTCAGCGTCCGATCTTCGTCAAATGAAATCGGCGGTGGGACCGATTCGGCATCCAGATCAGGCTCTGAAAGGCATTTGTAGCTCGGATGGGCGAAGCGAATTGATTGTGAGAGATCCAGCAAGAAGCAAATTGAGAAGGATGTGGGTTTCAACCTCCAGGGAGTTTCGCAAATCAGGTTCAAGGAGACGATTGACTTGAAAAGAAGCTTACGAAGACGATCAGGACTTTTTAGGATTTGCTGTAAGAGGGCGCAGGTGGCCTCTGTGGGAAGGTATGATTCCAGCCTTTGGTCGTAAAGTTTCGGATCGTCGTGCGCCCCCATCGTCATGCGACGTAGAATCAAAAATGTGGACCCTTCATAACGCATACTCCCCGCTTAGGCGGAGGATAAAATTGAGGATCACCCCCGTTTCCAATTATTCAGCGCGGCGTAAGGGGAGGACGCGTGGCCGGGGATGGTTCCAGAGAAAAGTTGTTCACGCGAGCCGATGGCTCAGGCCGCCCAGTCTTCCGTCCTCAGGCCCGGTACACGCGAAAACTCGCGCTTGTTCGCAGTAACGAGCGTGGCGTTGCGGCGGCGCGCTTGCGCGGCGATGAGAACATCGTAAGCGCCGATAGGCGTGCCGGCGTGCTCCAACGCGGCACGAATGTCACCTGCCTCCTCGGCGTCTTCCGGCTCGAACGACCATGCCGTGACGTCGAGCGTCAAGAAGTCCGACAGATCGGCAGCGTTCGCGCGCTGCCGCGCGCTTTTTTAGATACCGTACCACAACTCGAAGAGGACTATTGCCGGAATACCAATGATCGCGCCGTTCGCCAACTCGTCCACCAGCCGCTTCCGCACCTGTGGCGCCCCACGGTTGATCGCCGTGATTACGATGTTCGTATCGAGGCAAATCATTCGTCGAAAATGCTGCGCGGCGGCGGCATAGGCGGTTGCTCGGGACGTCCTTCGGGAAGAAAGTCGGCGCCACCACGCCGGTCGATCTCAGCGAATATGGCTTCCATCGTCTTGCGGTCGCGCCCGCCTTCAAGCGGCTCAAGCAGAACGGCGTTGCCAATGCGGCGCACGCGGACTTCCTTCCCGGGCAGGCGAAACTCCTTCGGCAGCCGCACGGCTTGACTGCGGCCGTGTTTGAAGATTTTGGCGATGGCCCGTTCGCTCATTGTCGCAATCCAGGACAAAAGATAGATACCATTGGTATATACCGACGGGTTGTCGCTACTGCAACTAAGCTTTCGGTGCGCGCGATATTGCCGGAATGCAGCAATATGCGTACTTGACGAGTATCAACAGTATTGTCATTATATTCGATAATTGCCAATCAGAGGAGATTCTGATGCCGAATGTGTCGCAACGCATGACGGCGCTGACCAAGGGATTGCCTTCCAAGTCGGAAAAGATGCGCGTGCTCGCCCGAGCCGGGTACGGACGCAAGGCGATAGCTGAGTTTCTCGGCACGCGTTATCAATTCGTCCGCAACGTCCTGGTCGAGGAAGACGCTCGCAACGCTCGGCAGGCAGCCGCCGCGGTATCGGGCGAGCATAAATTTGCTCCGACCAAGCTGCGTCTGGGTCCGGACGGACGCGTTGTCATTCCAGTCGCATTTCGCGAGGCGCTCGGTATCTCTGACGGAGATATGCTGATCGCATCCATCGTCGATGGCGAACTTCATCTACTGACGATTCCGGCCGCGATACGGAGAGCCCAGGCCATCGTCAGGCAGCATGTGCCGGAGGGTGTGAGCCTCGTCGACGAACTGCTCGAAGATCGGCGCCGCGAAGTCGAACGCGAGCACCAGGATGGCTAGCGCGGTTCTCGACTCATCGGCGGTCCTTGCCGTTCTTAACGGTGAGCCCGGCGTCGACAAGATCGCCCAAGTTCTAACGGACGCGCTCCTCTCCACCGTGAACTACGCAGAAGTGGTTGCGAAGCTCGTCGAGCGCGGAACGAGCCTCGTCGAGGCGAAAACCGCGCTGCAATCGATCGCGTTGACGACTGTCGACTTCGATATCGCGCTGGCGCAGCGTACGGGTGAGCTTCGGTCAGAGACCAGAAAGCGAGGTCTATCGCTCGGTGATCGGGCGTGTTTGTCATTGGCGGAGCGTGAGGGCGTGGCGGCCATAACTGCGGACAGGAGTTGGATTGGCGCGATTCCAGGCGTCGAAATTCGACTTTTTCGCTGACTGCTTTTCAGGAGTGCGCAATCACCCCACCATGCGCGTCTGACCGGCCCAGAATTTTGCGCGCAGCGCCTTCTTGTCGACCTTGCCGAGGCTGGTCATCGGCAGTGAATCGACGAACTCGATGTGCTTCGGTGCATGCGCCGAACCTTTGCGCGCCTTGACCAGATCGGCGAGCGATTGCGGCTCCGGGCGCGCACCCGGACGTGCGACCACGATCGCGGCCACCGCCTCGCCCCATTTCGGATGGGGCATGCCGATAACGGCGACCATCGCCACGTCCGGGTGGGAGGCGAGCACGTCTTCCACCTCGCGCGGGAAGATGTTGAAGCCGCCGCTTACCACCATGTCCTTCTTGCGGTCGAGGATGAACAGATAGCCGTGTTCGTCGGCGCGCGCGATGTCGCCGGTGTGCAGCCAGCCGTTCCTCAAGGTGTCGGCGGTCTGCTCCGGCCGCTTCCAGTATTCGGCCATCACGTAGGGGGCGCGCACGCAGATCTCGCCCGGCTCGCCGGTCGCGACTTCCTGATCGTCGTTGTCGAGGATCTTCACCTGGCAGGTGGCGATCGGCACGCCGCAGGATTCGAAGAGTTCCGGCCGCGCGCGGTCGTGCTCGGACCTGCGCAGCACCGAGACCGGATAGCACTCGGTCTGCCCGTAAAGCTGGCCGAACACCGGCCCGATGCGCTCGATGCCCTCAATGAGCCGCGACGGCGACATCGCGGAAGCGCCGTAGAGCAGATACTCGAGCGAGGAAAGATCCGCCTTCGCCATTCCTGGATGATCGAGCAGAACGTAGATCATCGTCGGTACGAGCAAAGTGAAATTGATGCGCTCGCGCGCGATCGTCGCGAACACGGCGTCCGGATCGAAGCCCTTGAGCAGGTGCACGGTGCCGCCCTTCATCAGTACGGGCAGGACCTTCGTGCCGGTGACGTGGCTTATCGGGCCGACGGCGAGATAGCGCGGATCGTCGGGGATTTCGAAGCCGCCGAGGATTGCGGTTGCGGAGTAGCTCACCTCGCGGTGGTGGCGCAGCGCGCCCTTGGATTTGCCGGTCGTGCCGCCGGTGTAGTTGAGGATGGCGACGGTGTCGGCGTCGGCGAGGTCGCGCGCCGAGACGGCGCCGGCGGCTTCCGCCGCCGTGAGCAGGTTGCGGCCATAGTCGGCGTCTTCGAGCGTGAACACCGTCCGCAGTCGCGGCGCGCCCGCGGCAAGCTCGGCGCCGCGCGCCCTGAACACGCGCGTGTCGACGACGAGTGCGTCAGCTTCGGCATCCTCGATCTGATCGAGCTGGTCGGCGAGCGAGCCGAGTGGATGCAGCGAGGTGGTGGCGGCGCCGGCAAGCTGCGCCGCGACGCTCGCGCACCAGGTCTCGTGCCGGTTGGAGGTGAGGAGCGCAACGCGGCCGCCGCGGCCGAGCCCCGCCGTCACGAACACCGCCTGCAGGCGACCGATCAGGTCGTGTACTGCGCGGTAGGTGAGGGTGCCGCCGTCCCAGGCGAAAGCGGTGCGCGCCGGATAACGGCAGAGCGCCGCGAGCGCCTGCGAACCGGCGGTCGGGCAGGAATAGAGCGGCGACCCCACGGCATTTCTCTCCTTGTGATGAGCAAGCTTGTTTTGCCGCTGCAGCGATCGCGCGGCGGCGTGCGCTTTCATCTTCGTGCTAAATGTTAGCAATGGATCATTCGCCGAGGAAGGCATCCTTGACCACTGCAAACGCGCGCTTCGCCCACATTCGCGGGTGCATGCGCCTGCCGTTGATTGCGGCGCCGATGTTCCGTGTCTCCGGGGTTGACCTCGTCGTTGCCGCCAGCACGAACGGCCTGATCGGCGCGTTTCCGACCGCCAATTGCCGCACGCCCGAGGAGCTTGGGCAATGGCTTGCGGCTATCCGCGAGCGCCTGCGCGTGCATGAGGACACGACCGGCACGGCGGCCGCCCCCATCTGCCCGAACCTGATCGTGCATGCCTCCAACAAGCGGCTCGCCGACGATCTCGCCATCGTGCTCGCGCACGCGCCCGAAATCGTGATCACCAGCGTCGGCTCACCGGCGGGCGTTGTGCGGCCGCTCCACGACGCAGGCGCTTTCGTCTTCGCCGACGTCGCCACCATCCGCCATGCCGAGCGCGCGCTTGCTGCCGGTGCCGACGGCCTCGTGCTCTTGACCGCGGGGGCGGGCGGCCAGACCGGCTGGCTCAATCCCCTCGCTTTCGTGCGCGCGGTACGCCAATTCTTCAGCGGCCCGATCGTACTCGCCGGTGGCATCAGCGACGGTCATGCGCTCCATGCCGCAGCCGCGCTCGGCTGCGATCTCGCCTATATGGGCACGCGCTTTATTGCCACGCACGAGAGCCTGGCGCCGCCGGCCTACAAGGAGATGCTGGTCGCTGCCTCGGCCGACGACGTGCTGCTCACCCGCGCCTTCACCGGTCTGCAGACCAACATGTTGCGCCCGTCGATCATCGCCGCCGGCCTCGATCCCGACACGCTGCCGGAACGGGGCATGATCGACGTCGCCAAGGACATCAATTTGGAAACGCAGGACGAACGGCCGCGGCGCTGGCGCGACATCTGGAGTGCGGGCCACAGCACCTCGGGTGTGCGTGACATCCTCAGCGTCGAGACGCTCATCGCGCAGACCGAGCGCGAATACCGGGCCGCTTCTTCGGCGCCTGCGCAACAAGGTGGCGCCGGGGAGGGAACGTAGACAGCGTTCGGCGCGGTACTTCAAGCGGCAACGGTGCTGAGGAAGCCTTCGACTTCCGCGCGGAGTTTTACGGTCGCCTTCTCGACCTCCTCGGAAGCGGCGAGCACGGTCTGCGCTGAACTACGCGTCTGCGTAACCCCGGTCGCGACATCGCCAAGCGCCGCCACCACCGCCTTGCTCCCCGCGGCGGCGCCAGCGACATTGCGCGAAATCTGCGCCGTCGCCAGTTCCTGCTGCTCGACGGCGCCGGCGACCTCGGAAGTGTGGGCATTGATTTCCTGCATCCGGCGGGTGATCGCGCGGATCGCGGCGACCGCGGTCCCGGTCGAGTCCTGCACCGAAGAAATCTCGCGGGCGATCTCTTCCGTGGCCTTCCCGGTCTGCACCGCCAGCGACTTTACTTCCGACGCGACCACCGCGAAGCCGCGGCCGGCGTCGCCGGCGCGCGCCGCCTCAATGGTGGCGTTGAGCGCCAGAAGATTGGTCTGCTCGGCGATGTCCCGAATGAAATTCACCACGTCGCCGATCCTCTGCGTGATGCGGGCAAGTGCGGCAATGTCGTCGTTGGTGACGGTCGCATCGTCGGCGGCGCTGTGCACGGTTTCGTTCGCCTGCGCGAGCTGGCGGCTGATCTCCTTGATCGAAGCAGATAGCTCCTCGGCCGCCGCAGCGACCGTCTCGACGTTGGCCGATGCCTCGTTGGAGCCGTGCACTGCTCCTTCGGCGCGCTGCAAGGTATGGTCCGACGTCGTCAGCAGCGATCTGGCCGCGGCCTTCATCGCTGCGGCGCTCTGCGCGACCGTCATCAGCATGCTCTCGATGCGAGCCCGGAAATCGGCGATCGCGGCATCGACCGCAGCGCCACGTATGTCGCGCTGTCGCAGTGAATCGCGTTCCCGCTCGGCGATCCGCTGCTGCGTGATGTCGGTATGCGTCGACACCCAGCCGCCGTCAGCCAATGGACGCACGATCAACGAAATCGTCCGGCCGTCCGCGAGCTCGAAGGTTTTAGTCTCGGTAAGGCCCGTCGCCGCTTGTCTAAGGGCGGCGGCGACATATTGATCGGGATCGCCTTCGAAATGACCGGCCGCCGCGCGGTGAATGAGGATTTCCCGCAGCGGCGTCCCCGGGCGGAAATTCTCAGGCGGCAACCTGGACATTTCGACGTAGCGGCGATTGCAGACGATGAGCCGGGCGGCGCCGTCGAACATGCTCAGCCCCTGCGTCATATTGTCGATCGCCACCATTGCGGCCCGGCCGTTTCGGCGTTCGCGGGAAACGGCGAACAGAGCAGCAATCGCCAAAGCGGCGAGCGCGAGCAGCACGGACATGCCGGCCGCGACCGCTATGGCGGGGAGGTCGTTCAATATCCGGACGATTCCGTCGAGGCCGAGCCACACAAACCCGGCGACGCCGATTGCAAAGCCGATCGCGCCCGCGGCAACGATCACGTCCCACCGGCGAGCGGGTTCAGCCACAGCGGGGCCTTGAGGCATCGGCGGCGTCCATGCGAGCGAATCAAGCCTATTCGCGCAAATATTGTTTTGACGTTAATGGATGCCGAGCGAAATCCGGGAGGTGCCTACCGGCTTGTCCGGCATTTGCGGATTACGCTGTGCTCAAGATCGGCCTCTTGCGCCATCTGGCGAAACTCGCCGCGTTGCCTGACGAAGACCTGCAATAAGGATTTGCCGCCTCAGCCGAGCTTGCGGTCAAATTCCAGCACCGCGTTGAGCAGCACCTGAGCGCCGGCCGCGCATTCATCGAAGCTCGTGGACTCCGCCTCGTTGTGCGAGATTCCGCCGGCGCAGGGGACGAAGATCATGGTGGTCGGGGCGACGCGGGCGACGTAGGCGGCATCGTGGCCGGCGCCCGAGATCATGTCGCGCGACTTGAAGCCGGCCTTCTCGGCGCCGGCGCGCACGCACGCGATCAGTTCCGGTGCGAATTTGACCGCCGGCGAATCCCAGATGCGCGCTTCGTTGTAGGTAAGATGCATCGGCTCGAGGATCTGCGGCAGGGCGGCGCGGAATTTTCCTTCGATCACGTCCAGTACCTTGTCGTCGGGGTGACGGAAGTCGACCGTGAAGAACACTTCGCCCGGCACGACGTTGCGGCTGTTCGGGCGGTTCTCGATGAGGCCGACGGCGCCGACCGCGTCGGGGGCGTGCTCGTGGGCGATCGCGTCGATGCGCGCGATCACGCGCGCGGCGCCAAGAAGCGCATTCTTGCGCAGCCGCATCGGCGTCGCCCCGGTGTGCGCCGCCTGGCCGCTAACCGTGACCTCGTACCAGCGCATGCCCTGAACGCCCTGCACGATGCCGACCATGCGCCCTTCGTCTTCAAGAATCGGGCCTTGCTCGATGTGCAATTCGAACATGGCGGCGAATTTTCGCCCGCCGGCCTTGTCTTTTCCCTTGTAGCCGATGCGGCTCAGCTCTTCGCCGAAGGTCTTGCCGTCGCGGTCGGCGCGTCCATAGGCAAAATCGGGGCTGAACACGCCGGCAAAGACGCCGGAGGCGAGCATCGCCGGGGCGAAGCGCGAACCTTCCTCGTTGGTCCAGTTGACGATCTCGATCGGGGCGTTGGTCTCGTAGCCGGTCTCGTGGAGCGTGCGCATAGCTTCGAGTGCGCCGAGCACGCCGAGCGTGCCGTCGAACTTGCCGCCGGTCGGCTGGGTGTCGAGGTGCGAGCCCATGGCGATCGGCGCGAGGTTGTCGTTCTTGCCGGGACGGCGTGCGAACATGTTGCCGACCTCGTCGACCGCGACGGTGCAGCCAAGCGCCTCGCATTGCGCTTTGAACCAATCGCGCACCTGGCGGTCGAGGTCGGTGAGCGTGAGCCGGCAAATGCCGCCTTTCGCGGTCGCGCCGATCTGCGCCGTTTCCATCAGCGTGTCCCACAGCCGTTGCGGGTTGATCTGCAGGTTCTGCATTTGTTGCTCGCGCTTTTGGGGTTTGTCGGCCTTTGGGGGTGGATTCGCTTGGCGCCGCGGAAAAAGCGGGCGCTGCATATCATGGCGCCTTGCCCTGCGGGAGAGGTCGTCTGAGCAGCAGAACAGTCGGTCAGATGGAGCCGGGGAAGGGCAAGCGGCGCGCACCCCTCACAGGGTGCCGCAAGGTCCTCCGACTAACTCATTGAATCAACGGCGAATCAGTTATGATGGGGGTAGCCGAGATCGGGACGGTCGCTGGAGCGGGCGCATGCTGCGCATGCGATTGAAGGCAGATGGACGGTTGGTGGAGGTTTTGCCGGACGGCAGCGAGCGCGCGCGGCCTGCGGCCGACGCCCGGCCGAAGCCGACCTACTCCGCCGATAGCCAATTCTCCGCCAATATGCGCATTCTCGAAGCGGCCTATGCGCGCAACGTGCGCGGGCGGACTGGCCTGACGCAAGCAGCGTTCGCGGCGCGAATCGGCGTGCCGGTCGAGACCGTACGCAACTGGGAGCAGGGTAAGCGGTCGCCGCGGGGGCCGGCGCGCGCATTGCTCAAGCTGATCGAGCAGGCGCCGGAAGCAGCCTTCGCCGCACTCGGCGGCAAATCGCGCTGACACGCTGGGCTGAAAGGCCCGCGCTGAGGCCGCGCCGCCCCTCTGAGCTTTTCCGCACTGCATAGTTGGCCGCAGCGCGATCAGCCCTTCGGCGTTTGCGGCGCGGGCCAGCTCGGTGCCCCGGGTGCCGAACCCGCCTGCCCCGATTGCGGCGCAGGCCAGCTTGCCGGAGGGGCCGCAGACTGGGCCTGCGCCGGCTGCGGCGCGGGCTGTGCGCTGGGTTTCGGCTTCGGTTTCGCCGCGACCCGCTTCGGCGGGGCGGGGGGAGGCGGCGGCGGCGCCGCGGCGGCAGCCTCGCGCTGGGCCTTTTCGGCGGCCTGGGCAGTGATTTCCTTGCGCTTCGCGTCCGCGACGTCAGACTGCACCACGAGGTAGCCTTTGCCTGTCATGCAGTCCCGCCCGTTGTCGCCCGACGGGCCGCCGCTGCGATAGGCGGCGCTGGACGGGACATCCGTGCCGTGCGCTTCGCCTTGGCAGGTCATGCGATCGGTCTCGAATTGCTTGTAAAGCGCCGGGTCCTCGCCAAAGTCGCGGCCGTCGGCGCGCATATAGACGTAGCCCTGCGAACAGGCGCCGAGCATCAGCGCGGCGAGCGCTAGAACGGTGGCACGCAACATGAAGTCCCCCCGAAGCTCGATAAACGACTGACTACCACGGCCCGCATGAAACGGATAGGTGAGGTTTTGCCGCCTAATGCGGTGAATTTGCGGACGATCCTCGGCCTTCCCCCGATCGCCCCGAGATACCCAGGAGAATATTGCCATGGCCCCCGTCAGCCCGAATTCAGCAACGCCAGCGGTCGAAGCGCACGGCGCGCGTATTCCGCTTCTTGGGCTCGGCACCTGGGAGCTGCGCGGCCGGGCGTGCACGCGGGTCGTCGAGCAGGCGCTCCGCCTCGGCTACCGGCACGTCGACACCGCCGAGATGTACGACAACGAGCGCGAAGTGGGCGAGGGGCTGCGTGCCTCCGGCATCAAGCGCGACGAAGTGTTCGTGACCACGAAAATCTGGCCGTCGCATTTCGCGCCGCGCGAACTCGAGCGGGCGGCGCGCGACTGCCTGGTGCGGCTGCGTCTGAGCGAGGTCGATCTGCTGCTGCTCCATTGGCCCAACCCGCAGATTCCGCTGGCGGAAACGCTGGGCGCGCTGGCCAAAGTCAAGCGCGATGGCCTCGCCCGCCACATCGGCGTCTCCAACTTCACCGTGGCGCTGGTCGGGGAGGCGGTGCGGCTGACGAGCGAGCCTTTGGTCTGCGACCAGATCGAATGCCACCCCTTCCTCGACCAGTCGAAGGTCATCGCGGCCTGCCGGCGGCAGCAGCTTGCGGTCGTCGCCTACAGCCCGATCGCGCGCGGGCGTGCGCACGACAACGAGGTGCTGGCGCGCATCGGTGCCGCGCACGGCAAGAGCGCCGCGCAGATTTCGCTGCGTTTCCTGGTGCAGCAGGAGATTGCCGTCATTCCGCGCACCAACAAGGTCGAGCGGCTGGGCGAGAATGCCGCGATCTTCGACTTCACGCTGAACAAAGAGGAGATGGCCGAGATCGCCGCGCTTGCGCATCCCGGTGGCCGCGTCGTCGACTTTGCCTTTTCCGGCCGGCCGCAATGGGATTGAGCGCGCGTCGCCGATTGCGTTAAGCGAACGGAGCGCCGCGGTTTGAACCGGCGCGCATTCGGATTCCCTGCACGCCGCAAGGAAGTGCGGCGTGCCGTGGCACCATCTCGGATGCGGCTCTAGCGCGTGACCGATTCCGGCGAGCGGTCGCGCGAAATACCTTCGCGCTGAATCCCGTCAGTTCGATCGCGTCCAGGTCTGCGCCTTGCAGATCAATCCGCCGAGCACGCAGCCCTTGAGCTCCGCCGTGTTGGCGCCGGTCAAGGTGAACGAACCGGAATAGGTCTTGCCATCCTCGGCGTTATAGACGTCGCCGTCCCATTTCTGCGGGGTGGCGCTCGGCTTCATGCTGAGCACGATCGGAATGCCGATCAGCGGCCGGCTTTGCTTGCTCGCGTCGGCGTTGCGCGCGTCGAGTTTTGGCTTGTTGGTTTGGGGGTCGACCGGCTCCTGCATCCAGACGAGGGTGCCGCAGATCGCGCCGCCGCAATTGACGATGCGCACTTTGCCCTTCTTGTCCCCGGTGAGCCAGGTGCCGACCGGATCGGCGGCAAAGGCGGGCGCCGCCAGCAGCGGCGCGAGGCCGAGCGCGGCGAGAACGATGAATGCCGTTAAGCGCAAGTTTCCAGTGACCATCCCCGATTCTCCTGTCGTCCGTTGGGCGCGAAGGATAGCCGAGGCCGGCGACATTGCAAGATTGCCGCGAGGCCACGAAATGCGTGCCTCCGCGTCGGCTATTGCTTAACGGCACGTTGCTTGATCGCCGCGAGCGGCGGCCGAGCAGTTCAGCTTCGATTCATCGCGTTAATTAAACCACCGTTCAAATCTTCCGACGATTATCGCAAATAGTCGGCTGGGGGAAAAAGCCGGCAAAGACACGGCACCGCACAGGTGGCGAAGCGTAGACAGGGGAGTGCACGATGGCTCGTTTTGAATTTCTCGACGCCGATGCGGCGCCGCTCGGCGAAGGGCCTGTCGCCGGTGACATGCTGTTCGAGCTTGGAATGATGTATTCGGTCGGACGCGAGGTGCCGGTCGATCTCGTCTCCGCGCATAAGTGGTTCAATCTCGCGGCGGTGAAGGGTAACGCCGACGCCGTCCGGCTGAGGCGCGAAATCGCCGATCAGATGTCGGAGATCGAGATTGCCACGGCACAGCGCGCCGCACGCGATTGGCTGCGCGCTCATTGAAGTCACGCGCAAGCGGCAGTTAGCGTTCCGAGGCCGGCATGCAACGGCGGCCTCGGAGTCCATCTCTACTTTTGCGGCGTTTGCTTCATCGCGTTTCGCGATATCAGCATGGCATGACATTCGATTGAAATTGATATGTCCGTGCTCGTCGCGGGCGTCACGACTTGAATGCTGCGCTGAAAACAACGACGGGGATCGCCGGAAATTAATCCGCCATGACGAAGCCTAGATTTTCGTCTTAGGCTCGTTGCGCCCAAGCGGCCGAGCAGCATCGACGCCGGCGACGATGCTTGCATCGTCCGCGCAGGCGCGCTACCTCCCGCCCGCCAAGAGGCAGGATATTGCCTATATCTCATTGAGGTGGCGGGAAGTCTTTTCGACGATTGTGGCGGCGGGCGGGCCGCTGGAGACGTTGCTTTTCAAGTGGCTGATTCATACCTCGGCCATGTAGGGCGCTGACATGGACCTGGGCGACTGGCTGCGGAGCCTCGGCCTTGCGCGGTACGAGGCGGCGTTCCGCGACAACGACATCGACGAAGAAGTCTTGCCGAGCCTGACGGCGGAGGATCTGAAGGACCTCGGCATAGCGACTGTTGGGCATCGCCGGAAGCTTCTCGATGCCATTGCGCTGCTCCGTGCCGAGCCCATCGCGAAAGCGCCACGTTCCGAAACTTTGTCGACGCCACCTCATCGTGCGCAAGACACCGCGGAGCGGCGTCAAGTCACGGTGATGTTCTCGGACCTGGTCGGTTCGACGGCGCTCTCGGCCCGCATGGACCCTGAAGACCTCCGCGAGGTCATTTCCGCTTATCAGAAGTGCGTCGCCGAAACCGTCCAGCGCTTTGGCGGATTTGTCGCGAAGTACATGGGCGACGGGGTGCTTGTGTATTTCGGTTATCCGCAGGCCCACGAAGATGACGCCGAGCGGGCGGTGCGCGCGGCACTGGAGCTGATCGTAGGTGTTGCAGCGCTCACGACCAGGGCGCCGCTGCAAAGCCGCGTCGGCATCGCGACCGGGCTCGTTGTCGTCGGTGACCTGATCGGATCGGCGATCGGCGCTGCGCAGGAGCAGGCCATCGTCGGCGAGACGCCAAATCTCGCGGCGCGTCTGCAGGCCGCGGCGTCGCCGAGCACCATCACCATCGATCAAACCACGCGCCGCTTGCTGGGCGCTTTGTTTGAGTGCCGCGATCTGGGAGGTATCGAGGCCAAGGGCTTCGCCAAACCGGTGCAGGCCTACGAGGTGGTGCGGCGGAGTACGGTGGAGAGCCGGTTCAAGGCGTTGCGCACGCCGGGCACGCCGCTAGTCGGCCGCGACGAGGAAATAGCGCTGCTGATGCGGCGCTGGGAGCGGGCCAAGAAAGGCGCCGGCTGTGCGGTGCTGATCGCGGGCGAGCCCGGCATCGGCAAGTCGCGCATCGCTGAGACGATAGTGCAGCGCCTTGGCGGCGAGTCACAGACGCGGTTGCGCTTTTTCTGTTCGCCACATCATCAGGACAGCGCGCTCTATCCAAGCATCACGCAGCTCGAGCGGGCGGCCGGCTTCCGGCGCGAGGATACGGCCGAGCAGCGTCTCGCCAAGCTCGAGGCAGTCCTGGCCCAAGGCGCCCATGGCGTGGGCGAGGCCGGGCCATT
>Ga0070670_100001164_pt1 | contig 20886 bp, 7 predicted proteins | sample KBSS63metaG_FD_64665 | JGI IMG/M metagenome (GOLD analysis project Ga0070670, IMG submission 64665) | Switchgrass rhizosphere microbial communities from Kellogg Biological Station, Michigan, USA - KBS S6-3 metaG | ecosystem: Host-associated > Plants > Roots > Rhizosphere > Soil ... | reverse complement strand
ATCGCCTTCCGCATCATTTTGATTCTCCAGGTAAATACTGGCCACTACTCGTTTTCGGCTATTGCTGGTAGTTTGTAAGGCCAGGTTTACAGGATTATCATAAAGGGTTTTCGTGATCTGTGCATTAACAGTCGAACTATTATTCAGCCAGTTACCCAATTGAACGTCATCTCTTGTATCTATTAAAGTAATATCAGTGCCATTCGACTTCTCCCCTACTTCAGTTATTCGTCCCAATGCATCATACCTCGTATAGCTGTACCGGTTCGAAGGATAAGTATTGGAAGAATTTTTCTGTTCTGCATTTTGCGATACAATCAATCGTCCAAGCCTGTCATACCAGAAAAGACTCTCCCCTCCGTCGGGCGAGTTTTGTTTGATCACCTGGTTCAAACTATTATATACATATGTTGTAGGCAACGCATGATCAGGAAACACACCGGCAAAAGCCTGCCAGGTAAAACCTGTTAAGCTTCCTGTATTATTTAGTGCTGCATCCTCCACTTGTCCTCCTGTGGCATCATTCATGGGCGCCCAAAACACAAGGCCATTGCCACTGGCTGCCAGTTGGCAAACATCAAATGCATTTTGCACAATTTCCGAAGTACTCAACAACCGGTTGTAGATCCTCAGGTTTTTAAGGCTGCCTGTCAGTTTTGAAGTAACTGGCAAAGAACTGGCCTCATGACTTGCCACAATCAAAGATGCTGTGTTGGAATAATCAGCACCTGCGGTCGTTCCGGTCTCACTAACGGTAAGCGTTATCTCGTTGGCATTAATGAATACTTTCACTGGATTAATAACATCACCTGTTCGTTCTATCACCAAATGCTGCCAGTTATGCAACGGCAATATGCCGGGGATCGTTGCAACCGATGTAGCAGCAAATAAGGCCTGTTGTCCGGATTCATCAAGCCCATAAAACTCCAAAAACAATTTATTGTTCTTCACCGAAGCCATAAAGCCCTGGTACAAGTAGCTTCCGGTTGTGGGTTGTGTTTCCTGTAGCCTGGATAAAATGACCTGGTCATTAGCGGTTGCCAGATTAATATGCGTTTCAATCGTGTAAGCTCCATTTTCAAATTGCGGGCTGTTAGTCAGTGGGAAATTGATTTGCCCGTTATTATTGAACACAATACTATCCGAATACTGGTAACACCCTTCTGTCTTCAGCTTGCGGTACAATTCCACATTAGCTATTTCAGCATCGGTTAACAGTTTTACACCTTCTGGCGGAATCGTTTTAACGAGGTTACCGCTTTGGTCATAATAATAAAGCGTATAATGGTATTCATAGAGGGCAGCGGTCATGCTCAGGTTCGCCTGCACATTCATACACTTGGTCATCCATGCTTCTCTAAAAGCCTTGTGCACCGAATCAATATACTGGTTGTATACCATGTATGCATTCTCCAGTGCGGTATTGAATAAATCAATGGTACAGCCGTTTTCATCCATAGAACTATTATCTACTTCCGGACTCACTGGCTGATCACAAAGCCGGCCGTCATAAACTCCGGAATGGGCGGCACAACTATCCATAAAGTCTTTATAGTCAACAAATGTTAGGGAGAAGCCCAGGCTATGATTGAAATAATTAGTGAGAAGGGTTTCATACCTCGGATTGCTGGCAGTGATATAGTATTTAGCAGTAAAAGCAGTAAGCACTTGTTGTACCCTATTGCAATCAAGACAAGGTCTTCCCGTAGGCTCAAAGGCAATCGGAAGCAATATCGGTTCTCTAAGAATACCATTACATTGGGTACAACTCCTGATTAAGTTATCCAGGTCCGTAGTATCCATTTGGTAATCTACCTTCAGCAATTGTTGCAGGTATTGGTGCAAATTTCCATCAAAGCCGGAAGCATTGTACTGCAATTGATATTGATGCAGCTTGGTGCAGATATCAATATTGCTCGAGTAGATCATCCGGTTATTTTCAAACGGCTGTTTATCGTAAGGATACGGCGTGCCTATCAGTTCTGCTGTGCACGAATCACTGAGTGCCCCGGCACCAAGAATACTCGCAATGGCTTCTTCGAAACTAGTATAGCCGGCATGACCTGCCGGAACGGAAGAAGCGCCATTACCAGTCCTGGCGTACACACAACCCTGTTGGCATACTTCAACAAGTGCGGCACGTAATTGAGCAAGCTTGGTTTGGTCGGTGGTACATTTCGAAAGCGATTCTATCCAGTTATCAGCCTGTGCTTCACAGGTGGATTTGCATTCATCTGTTATGGCAGCTTCATTTTGGCTACTCTGGTTAGCCGGGTTTTGTGCCAACACCTTGTTTACAAAATCATCCATATCTACATAGTCCGGGTACCGCCGGATCTTGTCCTTATAAGTAGCCGCCAGTGGGTTATTGTCACATTGTGACGGCATACCGGTTCCTGCCGCGGTGCCGCTTGAATCATAAACGCAAACCCATACATTAAAAAAGCGCATGCCCAAAAATGCCGTTTTCTGTAAATGAAATACATTATAGAATTGGCAGGCCTGGTACCCTGACGGTGTTCCGGTAGGAGGCGTGTTGGGGTTACCGCTTTCTATATAAAATGAAAGTCCTTTGCGATCAAAAGGAATATAAACCCCATCAGGATTGACATAATCACAGGTGGAGTCTGTAAATGGTACCCAAGACGAACCATTGCATGCAATGCTTATAATTCTGAAATCACTGCTTTCAGAACTGTAAAGAAACGAGTCAATCTTTTGACCTGTCTGGAAAATCCGTGTAAGCGTATCTAACGTAAATGGCTGGCCGCACTCCGGCAATGTACAGTTCCTGTGGTATTCAATTTTGATCTGAAGGCCGTTGGGTACTCCAATCGTGCCATTTTTATATTTTAGATACTTTTTAAAACCGCTAAAATCAGTGATACTGAAATCCGAAATTGGTGGAGTGATGCAGTTCTGTCCACCTCCGTCGCCCTGGTGAAGAGCGTCCTTTCCAATATAACAATTAGAACAGGTTGCGAATTGCGGGTCACTCCTTCTGGCTTCCTCATAAAACTTACGCTTCAGGTTCAGGTACAAATTTTTATACAACAACCACTCCTGGTAATCACTGCGGCAGGAACTGTCCGGCGGTAAACAGCTTTCCCAACCATTATATTGATTACTGCAATACAGGCTTACATCGATAAACTGCAGGATAGTTTTATCAGGTACTGAATAACGCAACAATGTGCGTGAGAATAGTCTGAGACTATCCCTCATCCTGCTTTTTAAGGCACTGCCTTTCCCACCATTAAAGAAGGGATCATAATTTACCAGCGTATCGAAAGCGAGTCTTTTGGCATCAAAATAACCGGCACGTATCGCACTGTCGGCATCATCCAATTCCTCCAGCATATCATCAAATGCATAGCTTCCCGGGTTAGCTAAGCACCATAGATAATAACAGTACTCAGGATGGAGCTTTACCAGTGAATCGGCCCACACAGTTTTCCAGTTCTTTACAAATTCATCCTGGGTTAGTTGCTTTACAGGCACCAGGTTTCCGGCACTGTTTTTCACGAGGTCAGGATTCCCTTCTTCATTGGTAAAATCAATTCCCTGATAATTATATAAAACATTGGTACCATCGTCATGGAAAGAATAAACAATGGTGGAATCATTTTCTCCGTCGACATTGGTAAAATAGCTCCATGTGCTGTCGACAAGGGCATATTGACCCGTAGGCGATACATCGGCTTTCAACAATTCAAGACGTTCATCGCATGGCGCAGTGCCGCAGTCAGTTTGACTTTGTAAATTCTGGCATTGAACATACAAGCTGTCATAAAGATCATCAACCCATAGCGAATCCGCTGCACCAAAAGAAATATCGCTTTTTCTATAAAGTCCTTTAAAAAACGCATTGAAATCTTCTTTTTCTCCCAGGTCTGCCTTGCAGGTTTCGCAATTACTGTAGCATCCGGTAAAATCCGTCTGCTTCAACTGTTCCAGTAAAAAATTGTTGACTTTTTTCAGGTTCGTGTTTTTTTCAATATGTACACTGTCATAAAAATCCAGTGCGGCCTTGCTTACTCTTAACTCATACGAAACGAAGTATTCACCTATCTTCTCAATGGATACTGTAAAGCTATCGTTGATGGGACTAAGCGGTGCACAACTGGTATCAAACACTAAACCCGCCGGGCGGCTCTTGCTGTCAATTATTGTATTGCATCCATCTCTAACGGTGATCAGCAGGTCATAATAACAGGTATTGCAGATAGTGAGTTCACTATTAGTTCCGTGCTTTACGTCCAATCGCATCGGATCCACCTTGTAATTAAATTTATAGTTTCCCCCCACAGGTGCCAAAAATGTTGCTGATGCATACATCGAATAGTCCGCTGCATTTCTCGAAAAACTTTTTGGCTGTATAATTTCGCTTTTCACCTGCACTACAGCCGATTCGGAGTTGGAAGGAAGCGACTGCAAATTGGGCGGCGTATTTCCTGCCAGCGCTGTCGCTATGGTTTTTCCATTGGCATCCACATAACTTACACTAACCTGTCCGTTTGGATCAACCACCATATTTTTGAGATAATGACTGCCATCGCCCACCTCGGTTCCAAAAAGCCTGTCTAGTTCTGGTTGATTGGCCTGCCCATAAAAATACGAGGTCTCATGCCCGCCGTTTAATTTGAAATCAGGCCCAACCCCGCTCTGCCTTTTGATCCTGCCGGTGTTATCCGGAGTATATTCTGTTACAGTAAATGGATAACCGAAAGCGTCAGGTATATAGTTACGGTGAATGAAACCCGTAAACGGATTTAGAGGCGAATAATATTGCGACGCTCCCGTCGAAGTACCAAGAGCACCAACCGTCGCCTCGCAATTGGCATAATTAATATCGCTAAAACTTAAAGGATACCCTGACTGGTTCTTGTTAAACGCTTTGAAATAATGCAAAGTGCTGTCATCGGCCGGCGAAGGCAAAATGTTTACTACAGGCCTTCCTATATTATCATAGACCGACTCCTGCACCACCGACCGGTTGTCAGAATTATTGATGGTTACAGCCTGCCGGCTTCTCAGCGAACCATCAAAATAGGACATCACCTCCTTTCTTTTTCCTTCCTCTGCAAAACTTGCCGAATACTGCCAGTTTAATTTCTGTTCATGTCCCTCTGTAAATACAACTCCACTAATCAGGCTGGAACTTCCATCTTCAGCAGCGCCATAATTCCAGCTTGTTGTTAGTCGTAGTTCATCCGGCGGCAGGCTCATTTGAACACCCCTGGTTCTGAAAAGAATATATCCGCTGTCATACGAAAGGTTGAGTAGATAAAAAGGATTGGCCACCGTTACCCTTGTATTGTTATTCTTAAACCATTTGTTCAATGTGTCCGCAGGCACCTGGAACGGCCCTGCATCTCCTGAGCCGGAATTAAAAGCTGTCCTTAATCTTTCTGCAATCCAACTGTGTTTATCTATAAACGTATACTCAAGATCATATTCTTCGGCTCCCGCGTAATCATTAGGGTTCCAGCGCAGGCTCATGGTGCCACCTAATTCCTTTCTAAAAATTGTTTGTGCGCCTACAGCTGGATTTTGAAGTGAATATTTTCGGTCATGCACTATCGTTGTACCCTTCAATAGAAAAATAGCAGGCAGAGGATTTCCTAACTCGGTACTTGAAATACTATTAAGTATAACCTTGAACTTATGTGCCCCCTTAAATTTATAAAGCGCAATTCCTTTATATCTTTGTCCCTCAGTTTTATCATACTTTACCTCTAGGTCAATGGTTTTAGGCCATCCGCTCAATACTTGCGTGGTATCGTATCGGTCGTAAGCTTCAATAGTAATATTGGCCTTGCAGCTGAAAGAGGTGTTATAAAAATAATGCTGCGAATAAAAATCGATCTCAAATGAAATAATATTATCTACCGAAAGCAGGTTGAAATTATTGGTGCCTGCATTCCTTATTTTTTCATCAGTTACCGTGAAAAAACTTCCCGCAGTTAGCTGTGTACCCTTAAGCATGTTTACATACGGTTCATCCGTAGCATGCACAGTACTCACCCCTGTAGAAACAATTAAAACAAACAAATAAATTCTTCTCAGCATAAATAATGTCTAATGAATTATTTCTTTTTTGTTTTCCTGGCTTCGTCCATCCACACAACACGGTAATCACTATACACATCGTTCAATAACAGTTCCTTTTGGTCAATACTTCCATATTTCTTAACCGGGTTAAACTCTTCCTTGGAAATAACCTGGCTAAATGTCTCATAACTGATTTCCATTTTGTATAAATTGAATTCAATGGATGGTGCAATAGCAGATGTATCCGAATTATTGGGAGCTTCATTTTCTTCATTTTCGGTGTCCATGTCATTAATTTCTTCAGCTCCAACTCCCTCATCATAATCGTCAGGAGTAGCTACGGAAAGTATCACCTTCTTCACTTTGTAATCTGCAGGGTTATAAAAAATCTCGTAACCGTAAACATCACTGCTACCAATATTTTCAATCTTAATCACCTTATAATTTTGATCCCATACAACTACAGCAGTAGCTTCCTGTTGCGAAGCGAATTTTCTTAGTGAATCAATATTGGAATAAACCCTGAAAATATTGTTAGGTAGTTGCTCCTTGCCGGCCACAATCAATTTTTCATTATGATAAATATTTAGGGCAACTCCATTTTTATAAATAAGTTCTACGGAATCGATCATATATCTGTAATCCTGGCCACGGATATCGCACGAAAAATCAGCATCCTCAATAATGGTGGTTTCATCATCATTCATTAGCCTGATCTTACCGGAGTACTGAACAAAGGGTACATTAAATACTTTGTAAATCTGGTCAAGTTCAGTCCACGGATCATCACCTGTCTTCCTGCGTTGGTCGTCATCATTTTCATTCTGAACAGATGGTTGGGGCTCAAGCCATTTATACATCCATTTGCCACCGGTTGCTACCTGCGCGACGGCAATAACAGCACTCAATACAATAATGCAGGGCAATAAAATTCGCCGGTATGTTTTTTTCAGCATCATTACAGTTTCGTTCTTAATTTCTTTTCCCTAATGAAGACCTGGTTTCTTTGATGGTCATTATGCCCCTTTCGGTTTCTTTTTTTACTCGCACCAATATGCCCTCATCATCATACTCATATAAAGTGGCCATGTTGTTTTCATCCATTTCCGCCATCAGGCGTTGGCTCGAAGCATCGTAGGCAAACGATTTTAACTGTCCATCAAATGGATGGATCCGTATGTCATCAAAATAAATCGTACCTCCTCCGGTCAATTGCAATCTTAGTTGACTCGTCGGCATTATAAATGGGAATTCAATACGCTTCCATCCTTCAACCATCGGCCATTTATTACTACCGGTAACATAATTGTTGTTACCATTGATAGCTACTCTTGCGTTGGTGCTGACACTATTCTCAATACCATCTTTGACCCAGCAGCTGAAGATGTATTTCTTTCCCGCTATCGGGGAAAATCGTTTTACACTTCCGGCAGGATTTAGCAGGTATCGGCCCAAACTGCTCACGCTAAAAAAGGGATAGCTGCCTTGTAAAGGATCAGTTACCGACCTTGTAATTACTACTCCATTTGATCCCGACACCTTTAAAGAATATTTTCCCGTGTGGGCTTCATCGTTAGTTCTCACAATTGAGCTGTTAAGCAGGTTTTTGAAATTGAACGGACCTGTTAACGAATCGCAATTGGCAGCGTAATAATTACATTGTAGATCAAATGCATAATCCTCAAATCCATCATACGCAATTTCATTGGCTTTGGAATTTGAGGCAACGGCAACAGGTAACGATTCAAGATAACCGTAGAGGGCACCGCTATATCGATTGAGTGCATCCTTATTCTCAACTTCAACTCCTTTCATGTTAAATTGCGTAACCTCGCTTGGTGCAATCCACCGGCTGGTGTTTGTGGTTTGTTTCCATGAGTTGCTGGTATTGTCGTAAACCCAGAATGCAGTAAACAGGCTATATGCACCCGCCTTACGGATATTAGTGCTACCCTGCACTGCAGGCGAACCCGTAAGATGTTCACGATCGGTTTGAAATACCCGGGAAGACTGTGCTCTCCAGTTACCAAGCGCTCCTGTAAAATAAGGATTGAATGCACCGCCTGTCAAACAGCCATTTGTAGTCCATGGCCCGCAAACCAGGTGCATCCTGAAAAGGTCATACAATACAGAGTCATGTGGCGACCCGTTGCCCGAAACAACTTTCACCTTACTTATGGTGAAAGAGCAACCGGTATTACTGAATCTGTACTCATCTCCGCCACAATTGAATATCGGCGCATTATAGCCAAAGGGTTTTAATCGGATACTGTTGTTATATTCTGTGATGCCTTGGTTACTATTATTCACGTAGTCAAATACAAGCTGGCAATTACCGAGGCTCGCAGTATCGTTGGGTAAGATCTGGTTCACCTTTGTGCACCCAAGGGTTACCATTCTTTGTTTATGCAGGTAAAACTCGAAAGAGTTGGCAGGCATTCCGTTCCAGAAATTGTACCTGCGGGTACTATCATACAGCGAACCACCCTGTTCCACATAACTGTTCATGATGGATCCTGCCGTCTGCTGATCACCCTGCGATACGAACAGATTTTTTTTACTGAGTTCAGGTATCTGCGTACTGGTTGAAGCTTCAAACAAAGTGGCAAGCGAGGAAGGATCTATACACGATTCCTCGGATGGGTCCACATAACTCCCGGAATAAAAAGGCACACACCATTCGTCCTTGAAAACGACTGCCTTTGCATCAAGCACTTTAGTAAGACTGCTGATATCCACCTTTCCATTCACAATTGGATTCTCCAGTGAGGTAATACTGGCCACCGCAGCATCGGGCATATTGCGCCGGCCCGATCTCAACACTTTCACCGCCAGGTTCGTTACAGTTTGAAGAACCCCGTCTTCATCAATCAGACGGTAGCTATTTTGAGTGTAGACAATCCAATATTTCTTTGTTGAATTAAGATCAATCAGTTCATCACCGGGTAATAAAACTTTTTCAGTGGCAGAAGTATAAGCACCATTGGTAATGACACCTTGTGCGTCGGTTGAAAAACCCGAAAGATAAGTACCTGCATTTCTATACGCCTGTCCCATTCCGTTATACACCCAATGGGCAGGATAGGTAAAACTGTAAACGGGGTCATCAAATTCATTTTGAGTTTTTGTAAGCAAAACTTCCCCCGTTATCGGGTCCCAGGCCAGGTTTTCAGTTGCAATGCTCGATCCGTTTACGGTTTTAATTACTTTTTGCAGTAGGCTAAATTGATTCACCAGTTTTATTGTCGAAGAAGCCCTGTAACTTCTGTATTCATTGTTAGGACCTACTCCTGGAAAACCAAATGGTACAGGCCAAAAAGCGATAGCCCCACTCCCGCCGCTGGCTTGTATGCGCAGCCCATAATTCTCTGTCGTTTGTTCACGCATGTCTGTGAACATTTCTACGTCCTGTCCTATGATCCCATCCCTTTGAATTCCATCCGGGTAAATTAGCTTTACCTGGTTGGAAAGGTTTTTCGTCTCCGAAAGCTCGTTCTCATTTTTATAAAAATATTCTTGTTTTGAAATTTCACTTCCTCCCAAATTTTTTACTGTTGTTGCTTTAGGCTTACCGTGCATATCATTATTTACAATCGAATACCCTTGTGAAAGACCTATAAGATCTCGGATACTAACCCTAAGCATTTTCAGAATCTTTTCAAAACCAGGTGGCTTTTTTTCCAATGTCAGAATCTTTACCTGGGTTGGATAATCCTTGGCTGTATAAAACTCATTTTCCACTGTACCTGTTGATGTCAATGTTTGACCAGCTCCTATATTTTTGACCGTCACTTTGCTATAGCCAACAACGGGTGACGGATAAAACGATTCTCCGAATGGTTCTTCTAAATAAGAATGGTCAGTAAGAAAAAGGGGAACCTTTTGTTCGTAAAATACCGGTTGATGAAATGGATTTTCGTCGCTTCCGATTAAAGGCTCATAGGAGGCAACGCCACTTGATATCTCTGTCTGTTTTCCACTTTCATCACTCGCCGTGGTGGTATATGAATAATCCATTGTGTACTCAGTTGTTTTCCCATTCTGGCTTCCCACCATGTCCGCCCACGCATCCGAAATGGCAAGCGTCTTCACTCTTGAACCGCCACCCAGCTTTTTAAAATCGGGTGCGTACAATCGCACCCAGGACTTTTGCAGGTCAACGTTATTGCAATAGCTATTTCTTCTGGCAATACCAGAAAAACCCTGCGTTAGTTCTTTGATACTGCCAAGAGCAGTAAGTAGGGATTGTACTGCCTGTTTAAAACTTACGTTGCCCTCATCGTCCATATTCTCATAACCCGGGTAAGCAAGTTTTGGTAAACAGTTTCTCATAAACTGCCACGCAGAAAAAGCAATCGGGTTTGTAGCCCTCTTTTTTTCATCACCCCACTTTTCAAGTTTAATGGCTACAGTTGTATCATCAATGTACCGGTAGTCCAGAATCTTTGCATAACCAGGCACAAATTCCTTATGTCCCTTATTGTCAAGGTCAATGAACATTTTAAAATACAGGTAATTCAAGTTGTTGAAATACCTGTAGGCTAACGCCCTTTTTCGTTCAGCATCACTCGAAAAATTGCCAAAGCTGCTTAACGGCTGTGGCAAGCGTACGAATACTTCATCAGCTGTAATCAAACCAGATGAGGAGCCATTGGATCCAACCCCGCTCAAAAAACACATTTCGCTTGCCCTCTTGTCCTGTACGTAGGCATAATCATCCGACTCATAACTAATTTTAATTTGTCCACCTGAAGGCAGGGTAATTTTTTTCAGCTGCCAAAGTGAAACAAAAACATCTGTTGTATTCTTATCCTGCAGTGTATACGAATACTCCGAATTGTTTAATCCTCCCGGATTGCTCGCCGCATTTTTAAAATTGCCCCAGCGGTCATATTCCCTCATGTCATAATTATTATACTGGGGGTCAATATTGTATTCAAACTGGTAAGGATTGAGTGCTCCTTTGCTGTTGGCCCCAAATGTGAAATACACTTTTTTCAGTGTAAGCTTTCCCGCTCCTGTCGCATTGTTAGGAAGGTTATTCTGGATGGAATAATCGTAATCAAAATGAACTGTTTTGATCGGGGTAACTTGTGACAGGTCATTCTTGTTTTCTATCAGGTCCGATTTAGAATATAGTCTGATTTCTTTTAGCAACTTCAAACGCATGTCGGTATTTTTCCCGCCTGCATCATTCAATACTCCCAGTCCATCGTCCCTATCTTGCAATACAAATAAAGCCAACATAGTTTTTGATTCTATGGAATGCATGTACCAGATCTCTTTCTCACCATACACATAATTTGCCTTGTCATCCTTATTATCACTCAAAAAACCTTCGTTGTAGTTAGCACTGTCGTACGGTGAACGCCATTTATAATCCTGCGCCAGTTTAGTATAGTTAATCTTAACTGCTGTCCCCCTGTCATCATCCGTTACGCCATCGCCTTTTACATCAACGTAATCAGGTGAAACTATTTCCGTAAGGAGATAACTGGTGGCATATCCCGGCATTTTCTGCTTGCTGAAATAATTGTCTCTGCCTTTTGAATTCTTAGACGAATTGTCACCAATGGTAACACTGTGATTATATGCAATGATTCCCCGGTTTCTTTTAGTTAGATCTTCGCCAATGCTAAAGGAAACTTCTTCCTGGTACTTGTTATAAACAGGAATACCATATATCATTCTTTTTCCGTCTTCTGTTGTAACAGTAACCTCCGAAATATGGTGTGGTCTTTTGCTCTTAGTCCTGCTGAAAGCCCCAATGCCATTTGCAAAAGCACCGTCAACTCTCGCGATATTTGTAATGCTCCAAGCATTGATACAGTCAGAAAGAACAATCGTATTTAATGGATAGGATTGAATGGTCTTTGAAAAGCCATGAAAACTGGCTTCCTTTGCTGTCAGGTAACTAAAGCTGTTATTGCGTACATCTCGTGCCTGTTTTACAAGCTGGCCAGGCGCATAAATCTTATCATTTGTACGCAACGAGGAGGTAATAGCCGCACCATCCAGATTTTTTCCCCTTTGGTTATCCATCAGCTTTGCAGCAACCGGAGCCATAAAATTTTCCTTCGCCTGCAAATCAATATCAGCAAGCACAGGCTCGCCTACTCTTTTAAAATAGGCTTTCTCGTGAAGTAAACTGCTACTGCTTCTGTAATCACCAACATTCAGAAAAGCATTTTTACTGGTCCATTTTTTTGTAGTGGTCTTTGTTTTCTGGTAATGAAAATCGCCACCGATGTCAAAATAAGAACCAAATCCAAGTTCAATTCCAAGCGAAACATCATTGCTGATTCCTTCTGTCTTGGCATCAAAAAATACACCGCTGCTGCCCCTGTAAACACGGTACTGTCCTCCACCTGCCTGGCTTGAAACACTAAAAAGATCATTCGTAGGTATAGGAACAGGAATGTAACTTAATTTCTTATTGTATGGAATATCCTTTTCTCTGTTGATATCCATCAGACCATCGCCGTTGTCCTTTCCCAGCTCACTATATAAAAACCCATAACCCGGTTTATTAATTTTATTATAGGCGTATTGTTGCTTCGTATAAAAACCCGTAATGCCCCCGCCGAGATAAAAAATCTGTAATTGTCCTCCTCCGCTTATGTCAACCGTATAAGCTGTATTTTTTGTTGGAAAATCAACCGTTGGTGTATAAGTATTGCCTACAAATGAAACATGAGAACTCGTGGTATTTTTCAGGAAAAGTTTATCGTCCTTACTTTGTCGATTGCTAAAACTTGCACCCAGCGTCATTTCCTGCAATCCCGCTCTGGAATTGTAAGGAAATCCTATTGAACTGGAAAGCGAATAATTGCTTTTCTCAGTTGCATTCTTAATAATGTCAAAATTTAAGTTTACCGAAGCGCCATCCATAGAACTCAGGTTCAAACCGAAATTTGCCCCCGCATGGGGCACATAGGAGGTACTATCTCCGGGCTTATTAGGGTTTGCATTATTTAGATCTTTTGTTTTTTCACCAGCAACAGCCTCTCCAATTTCCAGTCCTGCATTAAGGCCTATAGAAGTGCCTATCCCCCTGTAATTATCGTACTTGACTCCTAATGAAATTGATGGCGAAACCTTAAGTGCCTTAGCTTTCTTTAGTTTCTTCCCCTTTAACTTTCCTTTGCCCGGTATTCCCAAAATATCAGCCTTCACTCTCACACTGATTCCCTTGGTTATATGATCCTTCATATTCTTTTCCTCCACCATCTCATCGCTTCCATTAAAATCATCTGGCAATCCCCTCATCTGCCTGTTCACGGCACCCGGATTTAACGTCCATCCATAGCCTACCCAGCTGGCCTCATCATCCATACCGGACCCGGAATGATAACTCAGGTTCACTGGGTATCCGCCTACATCCAACAATGGAATATTGTAACTGAAATCTCCTGTAAAAAGGTCCACCATGTCCGACGTACCAACTGGCTCAAAGCTTTTCATCTCGGGTTGCATAGGCCCTGAAGTAAGGGCCCGTGCCACATTAGGGCTTACCAGTTCAAAAAGAAAAGTCATCAACAGGAATGCTGCAATTTTTTTTCTGTGCTTGGCACTGAATCTCAACATAATCGCTAGTTAGTTTTGTCTATAGCCTTAAGGATATCTTGTTTGCGGAATTCAAATACCTGCCGTCCCAGTCCGAATAATTTATCATCATACACAATGGCAACTACACCTTTCTCATTTTCGTGTGGCCCAGGCCTGCGAAAAGCAACAACATATTCATACACATCTTTTCTTCCATTAGCCAGCCGGTGTACCAGTGATGCTCGCATTGAATCGGTTCCACTCCTTATACTGAAATCATTGTTCATTCCGAAATCAAGGTATTCAGCAGTTTTTTTATCAGGTTCAAATCCCGGCCTTTCAATTTGTATATCGAAGTACATGTACGTATCCTCACCGCTGAATTGCTTATGAGTTACTAAAGAAACATTTCCGGTATTTAAGTTCTTCCTTGTATTGCCATCAATAAATCTGGCCCGTATACTTACGCCATTGCTTTCGGCCTCCTTATCAAAGTCTTTAGTTTGCACATTATCATTTCTGCAGCTGGCAAGCAGTAACAACAATGTCACGGAATTGAATAAGCGCATTTTATAATTCTTTATAAACAAATCGAAGCTGCAGCACCTTATTGTCCGCCAGCCATACCTTCAATAAATAATTTTCATCGCCCTTCAATCCTTTAACCTCGCTTAAATCAATTTCAAATTGATTATACCCGGTAGCCATTTTTAAGGCAGGCAGTTTTTTGATCTCTTCTTGTTTTCCGAAGAGCGAATAAATACGGTAATTCAGCATACCCTCGTTGTAAGGATTATTGAAAAAGAAGCGAAGCTTTTCATAAGCATAATACACTTTGCCATCGTACACCTCTTTTAGTTCACGATAACTTTCAGTATTTTCTGGTTTTTTTTCGTCTTTACATTTCACGGTGAAAGTCCAGATTTCCGATTTTTTGAGAATGGCACCGTTGATATAGATAGTTACCTGCCATGCATATTTTGAGGCTTCTTTCAATTCCGGGATGTTTACGGGATAGTTAAGTGTATTGACTCTTATTTCCGCCTGGTTAATTACCGGTACATTAAAATTGATGGCCTCAATAGGGTCTTGCTTCTCTTTGATCTCGGCCAGGATTACTCGAAACTTTGCCTCGGTTGGTAATGGCATAGGGGGCTGCCAGGTTAAACCGGGCCGCTTGTTACAGAGTATATCTTCGTCTACAGGTTGAATGAGAAGCAGTGGCGTCAATGGCTGTACCCTATAAGAAAAACATTGTTGGTAATTAGGTAGTATACTGGCGTCTTTAGTCTCCAGCACTTCTGTTTCAAAACAATATTCATACTCACCTTCCGGCAACTTTCCTGTCTGCTTTAAAGTTGTTCCATAAAAATTTGGCCAAAACGAAAAACGAGAATTGGCAAACGCGGCACGATCAATAGTATTTACTCCCTGTCGCAGATAAAAACCGGGTGTTTGCACAGTAACCACATCGGCGGTGTTTACTTCTCTTATCGTAATTTTAAGCGCGACCTTAATAATACTGCTCGAAGAGCTGTTCATCTGTACCAACGAAAGGCCTTGTAGGCTTTGGCCTGAGACCATTGGAACAAATTGAACGGTCAGTTGCGCATGTACAATTGTACAGGTAAGCAATAAAAACGATAATAAGCAATACAGTTTTGGTTTTTTCAATGGTTGATCATTTAATAGTGTAATGAATCCCGATTTCACCTCTCACCAACCCAAATATCAACGGCTGGTATAATTTCAGGTTCTTCCTGGCGTCCACAAATAGGTTCACATTTAAACGCTCTCTCAGTTGTAAAGACACAACTTCTCTTAACCCTATTTGCTGGTACCACTGTTGCACGGTGTTGTATGATAGTGAGGTACTGCTGCTGATTTTGCCAAATAAATTCAGGCTGGTCCCGATCTCTGAATTACAGTTGGAATTAAAATAAACAAGCTTTGATGCATTAACGGACCGGTTAAATTGTGTATTCCAGAAAACAACGGTTTTTTTAAAAGCAAAACTTTGGTTGACCGTCAGTCCAATAGCCCTGTTACCTGCAACACTGTTATCATAATTGTATTGGTTCCTTTGCCCCGCAACACTCAAATACGTTGAGTAAAATGAGTTATGGACTTTTTTATTGATCGATCCATCAAGCGATAATTGATCAAACACACTGACTTGTTGCTTGCCCGAAGCGTCGATACGGATCATCCTATTGGGTAGATATCGCAAAGAAATAAATTGTCCTTTACGCATCCTCCACTGAACTTCGGCAACCGAGTAAAGATTTCTCCATTTATTAGTACCTTCTTCACTGTAACTATATTCTCTGAGTTCATTTCTTAAGGATACCGCCAGCTTTTTCTTTAAAAATTTTTTTCTAATGGAAAAACCGCCCTCCTTGCTTCCTGTGTTCATGTACGCGCTGCCAGGGTTATCATATCCCAGTGCATTTCTTTTGACATGCACCTGGTATGCAAGTCCTGTCTCCGGAAACTCGTCCCGGTACCTAATGTCAAAAGAAGTATTGGTCGCTAAATTTTCGGGAGAAAATAGTTTTGCAACACTGCTACCACCACTCGATTTGAAGTTATAACTGGATACTGATCTTGATACTTCTGCAGTTATTCGTCCACGTTCGCCAACAAAAAATTCTTTTCCAATAGTAGTTACAACTGACCGTTTGAAATTAGTGAGGCCTGCAATATTCCCTACCGTTGATAGCCCTTCGTCAAAGCTCATAGCAGAGATATTCAGGCTACCATTAGTATTTCTTTTTCCAAGCTGCAGCCCCTTGGCAAATGCATTCGAAACCTGGCTGTTCAAAAAAGGAAGATCGTTTATCGACTTTCCTTCAAGGCTTTTTCCCATAAATAGCATTGCCGACTTTCCTTTGTTTATGAATTCGGTAAGAGCCCCGTTATTCCAAAAGTTTTGAAAACCCAATGACGAAGTAGAAAGCGAATTCTCACCCACTTTCATCTGGTTCACCTTTAAAAAAAATCGTTGAATGCTGTTTAGGTTTAACTGCTGCCTCGCCAACTTCGTTAATACCGAAGGATCATTCATTACTTCATTCAACTTTGTTACCTTCAAGACATCCCATTGTTTTAATTGCGAAACCAGGCCTGAAGCCCGCCATCTTTTTTGATGCGCCTCCGCCGTTTCAATTAATTTTTTAGTACCCTCCATAACATTCACGGAGTTCATTACTGCGTTCAATTGCCCGGTATCAATTTTTTCTCCGAGATTACGCTGGGTTTGTAATGCATTTAATAAATTTTGTTGCTCATTAAGTGTCCTTAAAATATCAGCATTCATGTACTGCTGTCTTAGCGAGGAGAAATCCTGTACACTTATCTTATCAAAATCACTCAACTCCCTAACTTTATCATTAAGCGTGTGCTGATACTCTTTATTAATTTGTTCAAGCTGCCCTCTCAGCATTCGTTCGGCACTGCTTTTCATTTCTTCAAAAGGATTAGGAACAGAAGCCAATAATTTTTTAGGATCTATTTTTTGGTTAAGGCGGCTTTTTAACTCTTTCAAATAATTAGTCCGTTCAAATCGTATTGAAAAAACTTGTTGCGATGCGGCAGGCCAATTTCCTATATTGAAGTCTGCTTGCACCGGTATGCCACCGGCAACCCACTCCGAATTAAATTTGAGATAGTGTATATAATAAGGCTCTGTGAAAAAATAAGAACTGTCGTAAACTCCGGAGTATATCGCTTCGCCTCTTCTAAAAATCAATGGAGAGTGAATGGCATTTGAAATAGGAGTAATCAGCGATCTGTTGACATTTAGAATAGAGTCAGTAACGATTTTGCGTATTGCATTTTCTGTTGCATTTACGTTTTGTTTCATCCCGCCAATCCCTTTTCGCGCAAGCGCTTTAACAACGGAATCGGTTGATGGCAACTCCTGGCTATTCGCAAAAAAACAACACAGGAGAAGAAGCAGGATAATGTGAATTGGTTTTGTCAAAATGCAGCAGTTAGTATAGCTAAAATAATAAACAATTCAAATAATAGCTCTTTTAAAATATTTTTTTTATTATGATATTCCATCTATATTGCTTTGATTTAAATTCTTTTCAAACCAAAATATCTGCTATGAATTTGAAGTCGCTCGGACTTGCTTCCATCATAATTCTGCTTTGTAATATTGCCCACTCACAGTTCGTGTATAAAATAAAAGCAGATAGTTTACTTGTTACAAATGACTCCTGTAATGTTGAATTCAATTTGGAAAATAGCACACGATATAAAACAGGTTCTTTCCTCCAAAACCGTTGGAATGGAAGAACACGATTTGCCTATGCAGTCGACAGCGCCTGGACATTAAACAACGCTCTTTATTTACATAGAGGAGATACAACTTTTTCTTATCCTTTAGGTTCCGATAGCGTTAATTGGACACACATAAAAGGTTTGCCCAATAATGGAAAATACATTTGGAATCAGGATAGTATTGCGCAATTAGCTAAGGCCTGGATTAACGGACAAATAAGAATTGACATAAATACTGCGGGCCTCACCTCTGGATCCAATGTCTCTTTTACGAGGTCTAATTTTGGTTCTCAGGTTGATAGCGTTAGCACTACAGTTAAACTAACCAGGGCAAATGAATACTCGTTTATATTTAATACAGTATACGAAACAGAGTTCAATTTTGGGTCTTCTCCAGCCAATACACTTTGGAACTCTGATGGATGGACAAATTTGTCAAATATTAAAGATCGCACTTATGTAGATCTTATGAGTGCCGTGAATGACGGTAGCGGTAACGATATTGAAAGTCTTGTCGTTGGTAGAGAGTTTATCATGTACATCGTTTCTGAAGATCGTTATTTCAAGGTCAAATTCACTTCCTGGACTCCTGCAGATGGTGGAGGTGGATTTGCCTATACAAGGTCCGAAGTATTTGGCGCAAATTCAAACTATGGATTGTTAACTAATGGAGCAATTCGTTCCTCACTCAAATCAATTATAGGTGGCGTAACCATCAGCAGAGGTGGTTCTGATGTAGCAGGCAATGTTGCAATTGGTGCAACTGCCCTGCAAAACAATCAATCTGGCACAAACAATATCGTTCTAGGCGAAAACAATATGATAAACAATACCAGTGGCGCCAATAATATTGCTATTGGTACTGAGGCTTTAAAAAATAATACCAGTGGTCATCAAAATTTTGCATTGGGGCCCCAGGCACTCATGAACAATACAAGTGGTAGTAATAATTACGCCATAGGTGCCTATGCGATGATAAATAATACGACTGGTTCTAACAACTATGCATTTGGAGAAAGTGTGTTAGAAAGTAATACAAGCGGTTTCCAAAACGCTGGCTTTGGCATGAACGCTTTGTCTTCAAATACATCCGGAGAAGAAAATACAGCGTTCGGCACGTACGCCCTTGCATCAAACAACACAGGAAGCTATAATACGGCCATCGGGTCAAATGCATTGTATAGCAATTACAGTGGTACATATAACGTGGCAATCGGAAGGCTTACAGGAAACAGCTATGGCAATTTAAATAATTCAGTCATTCTGGGACGCGAGGCACTTAATAGGATGAGTAATCCAAGTCCCCTCACAAACTATACAAATATTATTGCCATAGGCAATCAAGTTGCTATTAACAACCCGGTACAAAGCAACGATATTTATGTCGATGGATTGGGTTCCGGTAATCCCACTTTAAGCGGCAACTCCTCAGCAAAAAAAATTGGTGTTAACCTTCCCTATAATCAAACCTGGGCAAACAATGCACAGTTTCAGGTAAGAGGTTCATCTGCTTCTAGCGGAGATGCGCTTGTGATCGAAAACATTACGCCCGCAACGCTGTTCAAAGTGGCAAACAATGGACAGGTAGCAATCGGCGCCACTTCTTTTGCCGGAACAGAAAAATTAAGAGTCACTGGTACTGTGCTTGCCGATAAACTCAAATTGGTTAACATCCAAACCTATGCTGATGATACAGCAGCGGGAACAGGCGGATTAACATCTGGTGACGTGTATAAAACGTCTACTGGAGTGCTTATGATAAAACTTTAATTTTTATCAATATTGTGTTTTGGTTGCGATTTGTGTTACATAAGCTACTTTTATTTACCGGTTTTTTGATCGGTAATTTTATAAAGAATTGTTCTTCTGTATGAAAAACGTGTCTAACAACACAATAATAATACGAGATGGTTGACCCAACCAGGTCGAATCTTTTCAGCTACTTCATAAAATGACAGCATCAACAATTTTTTCAACTAGAAATGCTGGCAGCCACGACTAAGAAAAACGATAGTGAAATTTACGGTTTACAAATTTTATTTTGAAAAATGACGTCCGAATTGTACACAGGTCATTAGTAAACACAGTTTATTAGCATCATTTGGATTTAGTAAGCTTAATTTTTCGGGAATCACCTACATCTTCTAAAGAAGCCATCAAATCTGCATACTCTGATATTGACACGTGGACCGAATATGCGAACGTTTCGGCAATAACATCCGTAGTACCTGTCTCAATATTTTTTTTAGATACAAGCCGCCTCCATTGTAAAGAATGGATCTAAAAAAGGATACGATGTACAAATTTATTTCAACACGATCTTGAATGTTGATCGCTTTATTCAGCAACGCTTCATTGCGGTAATTACCTTAAAAAAAACAGTAGTAATACGGTTGTCTTGCATTGAAGAAACATAAACCTTAGTACACCAGAGTCAGACTTACTTTCAGATTCCAACCTTGAAAGCTCCGAACTATAAAAGGGAAATAAATTACGTGCTAACGTTTATAAACTGATTCATATCGAAGAAAACCTGCTAACAAATAATTTATTGACCACAAGAATCAACTATAGACAATTACAATTAAACAAAATGAAAAAAGTAACCCATGCTGTCGTTAGTTTGTAACTAACGATACACGCACTCTTGAAATGCTCTCTGCAAAAAAAATTCATTAATATTAAATTCTACTGGGACTAAACAATTGGCAATACTTCAATTGAATATTGTAAAAATGTTTTGACAGCGTTAATTTTAAGTGATGGTTTCTTTTGAAAAAATAATAAGCGAACACAATTTTTCTTTTAAGGAGAACACAACAACCGATCAGGTGTTTTTTAATATTAGTGTAGATATTTACTCCTTCCAAATGATACCCGAAGAAACTAATTGGAAAATTGTGGGAGACGTTCCACCCTGGATTTTGGCTATCGAAAACAAACTAAGTGATGAAATTGATAACGAACTAATGTAAGCTTACATGACACAACTTA
>Ga0070670_100001163_pt1 | contig 20894 bp, 24 predicted proteins | sample KBSS63metaG_FD_64665 | JGI IMG/M metagenome (GOLD analysis project Ga0070670, IMG submission 64665) | Switchgrass rhizosphere microbial communities from Kellogg Biological Station, Michigan, USA - KBS S6-3 metaG | ecosystem: Host-associated > Plants > Roots > Rhizosphere > Soil ... | reverse complement strand
GCTTGAGGCCCAGCGGCGGCCGGGTGCCAAGCTTCGGTTTTTCGGTCTGGTCTGCCATTCTATTCCTTCGTCAAATCTTCGTCAGCCGAGCCGGTCCTCAAGGCGGGTTCTCCGCCTTCCAGACCTCGATCGGGGCCAGTGAAAGCTCGCCACCGGGCAAGCGCGTGTTGAACACGCGATGCGGCAGCGGGATCGGTCAGCGCGACATGTACCACATTTTCGCGGCCAAGTGCCATGGACAAGATAGTGCGGTCCGCTGGGAATATCATCCCCTGCGGCCGCCCGCCGCCAACGCGCCAGGCCTGATCAAGCTTCCCGCGCCCATCATCGCCGGCATCAGTGGCATGGATAAGAAGGTGGACCTTGCCGGAGCGAGCGGCTGTTTCGACACGGTCGGCGCCGTTGATGAGATTGCCCGCCTTGGCTTCCATGCCAAGGCGATCCAGCGCAGCGCGTCGCAGGGCCTGCTCCGTGCGCTCGCCGAGATCGGCCGGCACCTTCACCTCGGTGACCTTGAAAGCGCGCTGCAGCGCGGGCTTAAGCTTGCCCTTCTCAATCGCCAGATCGAGCTCGTCGCGTGTGACGCCAATCCAGGCGCCGCGACCGGGCGCCCGAGCACGTACGTCAGGCGCCACTTGGCCATCCGGCCCGAGCGCGAGGCGTATCAGCTCTTCGCGCGGCGCAGTCCGGCGCGAGAGGATGCAGGTGCGCTCGGGTGCGTGCGCGTCTAGCGGATCATTGCTCCTCGCCCGCAACCGCGTCCTCCTCGGCTGCAGGTTTGGAAGGCTCCTCATCCTCGAACCAATGGGCGCGGGCAGCCATGATGATCTCATTGCCCTGCTCTTCGGAGAGGCCGTAATCCGAAAGGATTCCGCCCTTGTCCTCAGGTCGGTTGCTCGGTTCGCGGCGACGCGGCTCGATGCGCTTCTTCTGGATCAGCTCGTCGGTCGCCAGATCGGCGAGATCGTCGAGGGTGCGGATGTTCGCCTTGCCCAACGTCACCAGCATCTGCTCGGTCAGGTGCGGGAGTTCCGCAAGCGCATCCTCGACTCCAAGCTTGCGCCGCTCCTCGCGAGAAGCCGCCTCTCGCCGCTCCAGCGCTTCCCCTGCGCGGCTCTGAAGCTCCGATGCGATCTCGTCGTCTAGACCTTCGATTGAGGCGATCTCGTCCACGGGAACGTAGGCGACTTCTTCGAGGCTAGTGAATCCTTCTGCGACCAAGAGCTGCGACAGCGTCTCGTCGACGTCGAGTTCGCTCTGGAACATCTCCGACCGCTCAACGAACTCGCGCTGGCGCTTCTCGCTCGCGTCTGCTTCGGTGAGAATGTCGATCTGAGACGTCGTAAGTTGTGAGGCGAGGCGCACGTTCTGACCGCGACGGCCGATCGCAAGGCTCAGCTGATCATCGGGCACGACCACCTCGATGCGGCTCTCTTCCTCATCAATGACGACGCGGCTGACGGTCGCCGGCTGCAACGCGTTGACGACGAAAGTCGCGAGATCCTGGCTCCACGGAATGATGTCGATCTTCTCGCCCTGCAGCTCCTGCACGACTGCCTGGACGCGGCTGCCCTTCATGCCGACGCAGGCGCCGACCGGGTCGATCGAGCTGTCGTGGCTGATGACGCCGATCTTGGCGCGACTGCCCGGGTCGCGGGCCGCCGCCTTGATCTCGATAATGCCGTCGTAAATCTCCGGCACTTCCTGCGCGAACAGCTTCTTCATGAAGTCGGGATGAGCGCGCGACAGGAAGATCTGGGGGCCGCGAGCTTCGCGGCGCACCGCCATGATCAGCGAACGAATGCGGTCGCCCACGCGGACCATCTCGCGCGGGATCTGCTGGTCGCGGCGAATGACGCCCTCGGCCCGGCCGAGGTCGACGACCACGTGCCCAAACTCGACGCGCTTCACAACGCCGGTGATGATCTCACTAGTGCGGTCCTTGAACTCCTCGAACTGGCGCTCCCGCTCAGCATCGCGGACCTTCTGAAAGATGACCTGCTTCGCGGCTTGGGCGGCAATGCGCCCAAACTCGATGGGCGGCAGGGGGTCGACGATGAAGTCGCCGACGCTGGCGCCTTTCTGCAGCTTCTGCGCACGCGTCGGGTCAATCTGCTTGAAGTGATCTTCCGGCTCCTCGACCACCTCGAGGACGCGCCACAGGCGAAGATCGCCAGTTTCGGCATCGAGCTTGGCACGAATGTCGTTCTCGGCGCCATAACGCGCGCGGGCGGCACGCTGAATGGCGTCCTCCATCGCTTCGATGACGATGCCCTTGTCGATCAGCTTCTCGCGCGCGACGGCGTCGGCGATCGCGAGCAATTCTGCCTTGTTGGCGCTGACGGCAGCGGGTGCAGTTGCCATTATTCTTATTCCTCTACGGTCTCGATGGTGTCTGCGCCCTCGGTGCTGAGCGGCGCGGTGGCGTTGATGAGCTTGTCGGTCAAGACCAGCTTGGCCGATGAAATTTCCGAGAACGGGAGGGCGTGCTCCTGACCGCTCTTGTCGGTCAGCCTGACGATCTCCCCACTGAGGCCGTCGAGAGTCCCGGAGAATTGCTTGCGTTCCCCGCGAGGCTCGCGAAGCGTAATGCGCGCTTCGTGGCCACTCCAGTCCGCGAAGTCCTTAAGGCGGGTGAGGGGCCGGTCGATCCCAGGCGAGCTGACTTCGAGGCGATAGCTCCCCTCGATCGGATCCGTTTGATCGAGAAAGTCCGACAGCGATCGAGAGATCGCCTCGCAATCCGTGATGTCGAGCTGCCGCGTGTCGGATCGTTCGGCCATTACTTGAAGTGTCGGATCAGATGCGCCGCCGATCATCTGCACGCGCACAAGATCATAGCCGAGGCGCTTCACCTCGGCCTCGATCAGGCGCTGCAATTCGGCGGTGTCCGTCACTCGATTTCCCTGTTGCGATACTACAAAGTCTCTCGGACCGGAGCCGCAGGGCCCCAGCCTCAGGCATCTAGCGATGTCAGAGGAGAGAGCCGCGATATAGGCGGGAAGGCAGACGTCCGCAAGCGAAGCTTATCGGCCCAGCGCCCGATTCTCCTCGCGGATGCGGACGATGAGAGCCACCGCGTTCAAGACGCTAAAAATCAATGCGAGATCCCAGAAGCCGAATACGAGCGGCAGAACCGCAATTTCGCAGACGACGATCACGTAATTGGGGTGATTGACCCAGCGATAGGGGCCACCGCTCACCAGGGGCGCATCCGGCAGCACAATGATACGGGTGGTCCAGCGCGAACCCAGGGTGGTGAAAACCCACGCGCGGCCGACTTCCAGCAACAGATAAACGGCAAGCCAGAAGAAGTTCACCGGTTTCCCGGGTGTCAGCCACCACAGGGAAGCGAGCCACAGGACATGAACAGCGACAAGCAAATAATAATGGCGCCGGCCATATTCTACGGCGCCCTCCGCGAGCAGGCGGCTGGTGTTCAGGTTGGACAGCCACAGCTCGAACAGCCGCTCCGCCGTCACCAGTGCAAGGACCAGGATGCCGGGCGTCAAGCGGCTTCCAGCAGCAGGCCCGCGCAGGTGAAGCCGGGACCGAACGCCGTCATCATCACCTTTTCAGGCATGCCCCGTTCGAGAAGGCGTTCGAGCACGAACATAACGGTGGGTGCGCTCATGTTGCCGTAGTCGTTCAGAACCTCTCGCTCGATGTTGAGCTCGCCTTGCGGCAAATGAAGGGCCGTCTCGATCGCGTCGATGACTTTGACGCCTCCGGGATGGCAGCAGAAGCGATCGATGTCATCGCGGGTGATCCCAAGGCCTTCGCACATACCATCGACGGCGTCGGCAAGCTTCGCCTCGATGAACGGTGGTATCGCGCGGTCGAAAACCACGGCGAGACCGGGGTCTTCCACGTCCCAGCCCATGATGCGTTGCGTGTCCGGCCACAGCTTCTCCGCGGACCCGACGATGCGCGCCAGGCTGTGCTCCCCGCTCGACACGACTGCCGCGGCCGCGCCGTCACCGAATAAAGCTGTGGCGACGACGGCGGCAGGATCGTCGCTGTCTAGGCGGATGGAAATCGAACACGTCTCGACGGTAACAAACAACCAGTTCGTCCCGGGATCGGCTGACGCCATCCGCGCCGCTGCCGCGAGGCCGCTGACCCCGCCCGCGCAGCCGAGCCCGAATATCGGAACTCGGCGTACGTCTTGACGAAGCCCGAGTGCGGGCCCAGTTCGCGCTTCGAGGCTGGGCGTGGCGATGCCGGTGGTTGAGACGCTGACGACGCCGTGGATGTCGCGAGGCTCGAGGCCGGCCTTGGCGATCGCATCGCGAGCCGCCTGGATAAACAATTGCTCGGTCGCTTCGAGGTAGAGCTTGTTGCGGTCGTGCCAGCCATGATCGCCCGCGTACCAGTCATGCGGAGCGACGATGTGGCGTTTGGCGATACCCGCATTGTCGAACACGCCCGACAGCCTGTCGAACAGCGCCTTGCGGCCGAAGGCTTCCCTTGCAGTCGCTTTAGCGTCCTGCTGCGCAATTACGTGCGGGGGCACCGCCGTTGCCAGAGAGAGTAGGCTGCAGACTTTCATGCAAGGCCTTGTTCAGTTTCAGCCGATTAGCCGGTCCGTTACGTCTAAGGAACAGTTCGAATGAGCGTACGCTTAATACAAGGTGGCCTTTTTCTCGTGGTCGCCGCTTGTAGTGCCGCGCCGTCGCAAACCGCGCAGGCGCAGGACGGTCGTCCATTCGCCATGACGGAAGTCGCGACCTTCGACTCCCCCTGGGCGATGACCTTTCTTCCAGGGTCGGGCGTCCCTCTGACCAATGCCGCGCTGGTGACCGAAAAGGCCGGGCGTCTGTGGCTCTTGGATGCAGGGTCCGGAAAGAAGCAGGAAGTCACCGGCGTGCCGAAGGTCGAGGTGACGGGCCAGGGCGGGCTTGCCGATGTGGTCGCGCACCCCGACTTCGCGGGCAACCAACGCATATACCTCAGTTTCACGGAGGCTGGACCTGATGGCACCAGCGGCGGCTCGATAGGGTATGGGCGCCTGGTACTCGGACAAGGCGCCCCCCGCCTCGAGGGTTATAAGGTGATCTGGCGGCAGACCCCGAAAGTCACTGGTGGAGGGCATTACTCGCAGCGGATCGCCTTCGCGCCCGATGGCACGATGTACGTCTCTTCGGGCGAGCGCCAAAAGTTCGATCCGGCGCAAGATCCGAAGAGCGACCTCGGCAAGATCATCCACATGACCGCGGAAGGACAGCGGATCGGCGGGCCTTTCGTGACGATGGGACATCGCAATGCGCTCGGCCTCGCGTTCGCACCTGACGGTCGTCTGTGGGAAACCGAAATGGGGCCGCGGGGCGGCGACGAGTTGAACCTCATCCTTCCCGGCAAGAACTACGGCTGGCCGCAAGTCTCCTATGGCAGTCATTATGACGGACGGGACATTCCGGACGATCATAAGAGTCGCGGGTTCGAGGAACCGAAAGTTTGGTGGAACCCGTCGATTAGCCCGGGATCGCTGCTCATCTACTCAGGGGACTTGTTCCCGCAATGGAAAGGCGATGCGCTCATCGGCGCCTTGTCCGGTCAGGCGTTCATTCGCGTCGACATCGATGGCGACAAAGCGCGGAAAGCTGACCAATGGGACATGGGCAAGCGCATCCGCGCCGTCGACCAGGGCCCTCGCGGTGAGGTCTATCTGCTGGAGGATGGCTCTGGCGGGCGGCTGCTCAAACTTGAGCCGAAGCGCTGATCACATCGCGCAGTGCACGGCCTTAGCGTAGCTCTCGCCGTTGCATTTCAAAAAGCCGTCGAGGACGTTCAAGCGCATCGAGTCAGGGGCGATCTTGGCGTAGCGTTCTCGGGCGCGGTTGAGCGCTTCACGGTCGCGCCTGAGGAAGGCGAGGGTTGCCTCCACATAAGTCATCCATTCGTCGTCTCCCCCGATCCGGAGCGCCTCTTCGAAATGGCGGACGGATTCGGCGTCGCGACCGGCAAAAGCCAATGCCTGTCCACGATGGAAGGCGATCTCGCTTCGTTCACTTGACGTGAGCCTGTTTCCGTTTGCCGTAAAATAGTCCTGCAGCAACCTCACGGCAGTATCCACGCAGCCCCTAGCGTTGAGTTGTCGCCATCCGTCAGGCCCTGCCTGCGTGTCGAATTGTTCGTATCCAAGACTCAACTGCCGGCTCGTTTGACCCGGGGAAAGGTCGCATTGTGCTGCGGCTGCGGCGGCGAGCAGGAGGCCGATCATCGGGCCGGTTTGCAGCTGGTACGTGACCCGTGCGAGTGCTGTTCTACAGGGACCTTTGGTCTATCGACCAGCGGCTTAAGCTCGTCTGTAGCGAAGATAATAAGGTCGACGCCCCTCCCGCCGGGACTTCGCCCCATATCGCGTTTCTATCCAGCCTCCAGACGCTTCAAGGAAATCCTTGGGACGTTCGGCGAGCCAGTCGAATTGCTGCTGATGTCGCTGCATCACCATTAGCGCCCAAGCCAGATATGTCGGATCGTCGGTGGCGATACGCAGCTCGCCGCCGCCTTTCAGCTTCGCCGCGAAAAGGTCGACCGGACCGTCGTTGACCATGCGTCGCTTTGCGTGCCGCGCCTTCGGCCAAGGGTCCGGGTGGAGGAGGTAGATGAAGCTCAATGCCTCGTCAGGAAATCGCTGGAGCACGTCGAGGGCATCCCCTCTCCAGATACGGACATTGGCGAGATGCCTGTCGCGGATGTGAGCCAGCGCTGTCGCGACACCGTTTAGAAAGGGCTCGGCGCCCACGAAACCATGGTCTGGCAGCATGTCGGCGCGGTCCGCGAGGTGCTCGCCGCCGCCGAAGCCGATTTCGAAGTGCAGGCGCCGGTCGTCACCGAAGAGCCGCTCGGCGGTAATCTCGCCTTCAGCAGGCACCTCGACCTGGGGCAGGAGCCTTTCGACCAGGTCCTGCTGGCCTTTGCGCAGCTTGTGCCCGCTTGACCGGCCGTAGAGTCGATTAAGAGTAAGGGGGTCGCCTGGTTTGTGGGCCGTCATCGCCGGCTGCGCCTAGTCGTTCGTCATCGCATTCAGCAAGCCACGGAGGCGAGGCCTAGCGGGAATCAACGGAACCTCTTCACTCCTTCCGCGTCCTCCGTGCGCTTAGGGAGAGTTGAAAATGGCCGAATCCGTGAGGCGGCCCTTCGTGCGGTCGATTGCCATCGCCAACCGTCCGGTAAGTTCCATCCTGCTGCCGATACCGATCATTTGTTTTATCGGAGCGGTGCTGACCGACCTGTCCTACCGTGGGAGCGGCGGCAATCTTTTGTGGGTCAATTTCTCGAGCTGGCTGATTGCTTCCGGCCTGCTGTTTGGCGCACTTGCCGCCCTCGCCGTCCTGATCGACGCAATCCGAGGTGGCGCACCGTGGCTTTCGTTCGGGTTGTTCGTCGCAGCCTGGATCGTCGAGTTCATCAATAGCCTGGTGCACGCCCGTGACGGCTGGACGTCCGTCGTTCCCTTAGGCCTGACGTTGTCCATCATTGGCGCGCTCCTGATCCTCCTTGCGGGTTGGATGGCGGGAGAACGGAGATGAAGGGCCGCTTTCTGGCAGCTGCGGCACTGCTCCCACTTGCTGCTTGCGGACACAAGCAGGCCGTCGATCCAATGCAGCAGGTCGGCGCGAACCCGGTTCTGCCCGAGCCATCGGAGGAGCTGGTCGCGGCCGTCGGAGTGCCCAAGGTCGTGGGCTGGAAGCCTGGCGAAACGCCGGTCGTTCCGGCGGGCTTCAAGATCGAAGCGATGGCTACTGGTCTAGACAATCCGCGCAACGTGCTCGCTTTGCCCAACGGCGACGTTCTCGTCGTGGAATCGCAGCGGGTCGGGAGCGAGCCTTTGGATCGCCCCAAGGATCCAATCCGCGACTTCATCATGTCGATTGCCCACGGAGGTGGGGGTGGCAAGGAAACGCAAGGGGCCGGCGGCGGGCCGGCGCAACGCATCACCTTGCTGCGCGACGCCGATGGCGACGGCCACCCCGAACTTCGCACCGTACTGGTCGATCATCTCAATTCGCCATTCGGGATCGCGCAGGTTGGCGGCGATCTCTACGTCGCGAACACCGATGCGCTCCTGCGATTCCCGTTCACGCCAGGACAGACGCAGATCACGGCAAAGCCGCAAAAGGTCATCGACCTTCCAGGAGGCCTGATCGATCACCACTGGACGAAAAGCCTTGCGGCAAGCCCCGACGGTTCGAAACTCTATGTAGGCGTTGGCTCCAATAGTAACGTGCAGGAGCGCGGACCCGAAGCTGAGACCAATCGCGCGGCGGTCTGGGAAGTCGACCCGAAGACGGGGGCCTATCGGGTGTTCGCAAGCGGCCTCAGAAACCCCAACGGACTGACCTTCTATCCAGGCAGCTCCACTTTGTGGGCGGTGATCAACGAGCGCGATGAGATTGGGCCGAACCTCGTCCCCGACTATATGACGTCAGTTCGACCGGGCGCCTTCTACGGCTGGCCTTACAGTTACTATGGCCAGCACGTGGACCCGCGGGTTCGGCCTCAAAGGCCCGACCTGGTCGCGAAGGCAATTCCGCCCGATTACGCCTTGAGCTCGCACGTCGCGCCTCTCGGGTTGGCGTTCTACACGGGCGCAAGCTTTCCTTCGATGTTCAGAGGCGGCGCGTTCATCGGCGAGCACGGGAGCTGGAACCGCAGGGAATATAATGGCTACCGCGTCGTGTTCATTCGGTTTGCAGGCGGCAGGCCGGTTGGAAAGCCGGCCACCTTCGTCGCCGGTTTTCTCGACAAGGACGGTAACGCCCGCGGGCGACCGGTAGGTGTTGCGATCGACCGCACCGGAGCGCTGATCATTGCAGACGATGCGGGAAAGACCGTCTGGCGCGTAAGCCCCGCGGCTCGGCCGAACCGGCCCGCATAGCCGCCGGAAAAAAAGTTCAGCCTTTAGGCGTCGACGCGGGCTGCTTCGGTTCCGATTGCCGCCTTGAGGTCATCGACCAGGTCCAGCCGCTCCCACGGGAAGCTGTCTCCTTCGGGCGCGCGCCCGAAATGGCCGTAAGCTGCCGTTGGGCCATAGATCGGACGGTTCAGCCCAAGATGCGTGCGGATGCCGCGCGGCGTCAGTCCGCCGAGCTTTTCGATGCGGCCAATGGCCCGCTCGAGCTGATCATCGCCCACGGTGCCCGTGCCGTGCGTGTCCACATAGAGCGACAAAGGTTCGCTGACGCCGATCGCATAGGCGAGCTGGATCGTGCAGCGGCGCGCAAGCCCCGCGGCGACGATATTCTTGGCGAGATAGCGGGCCGCATAAGCTGCGGAACGGTCGACCTTGGTCGGGTCCTTGCCCGAGAAAGCGCCGCCGCCGTGCGGCGCAGCACCACCGTAAGTGTCGACGATGATCTTGCGGCCCGTGAGGCCGGCATCGCCGTCCGGGCCGCCGATCTCGAACGCGCCCGTCGGATTGATGTGATAGACCGTCTCGGCGCTCAGCAGCTCTGCCGGCAGGACTGCGGCGACAACGCCTTTCACATAGTCACGCAGCTTTGCGAAAAGCTCCGGATCGGCATGGTCGCCCTTCTCGGAATATCCGCGCTTGTGCTGCGTCGAGACGACGATTGCAGTGGCGGCAACCGGGCGGCCGTTCTCATAGCGTAGCGTGACCTGGCTCTTCGCGTCCGGCTCAAGGAACGGAGCGGCGCCGGAATGCCGGTCGTCCGCCATGCGCTGAAGGATCTTGTGGCTGTAGGAGAGCGTGGCCGGCATCAGCTCGGGCGTTTCGTCGCATGCGAAGCCGAACATGATTCCCTGGTCGCCGGCGCCTTCGTCCTTGTTGCCCGCGGCATCGACGCCCTGCGCGATATGCGCCGACTGGCCATGAAGGTGGTTCTCGAAACTGGCCGTCTGCCAGTGGAAGCCTTCCTGTTCGTAACCGATGCGCTTCACCGTATGGCGTACAACCTGCTCGATTTCGTCGCGAGCGCCCGGCGCCCAGCCGTGCGTGTCCTTGAACTGCTCCTCATCGAACACGGGACGGCAGCGGATTTCGCCGCCGATCACGATGCGCTGGGTAGTCACTAGGGTTTCGCAGGCGACCCGCGCCTCCGGATCTTTCGAGAGGAAAAGATCGACGATGGCGTCTGAGATCTGGTCGGCGACCTTGTCGGGGTGACCTTCGGAAACGGATTCGGACGTGAACAGGTAAGAGCTGCGCATGTGCGGGGTTCGGGCCTTCGAATTAGGGATATAAAGAAAGCTTTATATGGCGGCGCGCTCTAGCCGCGGCGGCGGCCTAGCACAATGCCGGTGATGAGCAATGCAAAGCCGAGCAGGATCGGGATCAGGTTGCCGAGCCTTGCGAAGGGGGGCGGCGAGTTTGCGGCCGGCGGGATGACGGCGTCGATCACGCCGGCCGTTCGCCAGGGCAATTCCTTGATAACGTTGCCTCGCGCGTCGATCACGGCGCTGATTCCGGTCGGTGTCGCGCGGATCACCGGGATGCCCTCTTCAGCCGCGCGCAGCCGCGCCTGGGCGAGGTGCTGCGGTGGTCCCCAGCTGCCGAACCAGGCGTCGTTCGACGGATTGAAGATGAAGCTCGGCCGATTCATCCAGTCGACGACATGGCCGGAGAAGATGATCTCGTAGCAGAGCTGGAGCCCGACCTTGCCCCAGGGATCGCCCAGCCAGATGCTGCGCGGGCCTGGACCGGAAGTGAAATCCGCATCGCCGGGGGCGAGGCGGCTTAGCCCGATCGCAGACAGCAGCGGCCGCATCGGCAGATATTCGCCGTAGGGCACGAGATGCGCCTTGTCGTAGCGTCCGGCTACGCGGCCGCCCTGCGCCAGGACATAGATGCTGTTGGCGGCGCGGTCGGCGTGGACGCCGTCCCTGGACTGAATTGCGATCCCGCCTGTGATCAGGCGGTCCTCCGGCCCAAGCAGGGACGTGGCGCGCGTGCGCTGAAATTGCGCCATGGCCTGGTACTCGGGGCTTCGCGCATCCTCGACAGGGCTGGTGATGGCTGCCTCAGGCCATAGCAAGAGTCTCGGTTCGCCGGTCGGACCGCCCGATAGCGTAGCGAGGCGCCGCGCTGCCTCTTCCTCGAAGCCGGGACGCCACTTGTCCTCCTGCCCGATATTGGGCTGGACGATGCGAATATTCCGGACGGTCAATGGGTCGACCGGAACTGGGGAAGACGGCAGCACCCAGAGCAGCGCGGTGACGCTGAGGATAATTACCAGAGGCAGCCATTTCCGGTAATATTCGAGCCACACGGCGCCGCCGAACAGGACCACGAACAGCGACAAGCCATAAGTGCCGATCAGCGCAGTCATGCTGATCAGGGGCGTCGGCGCCAGCGCTGCGGCGGCCGGATTCCACGGGAAGCCGGTGAACATCGTTGCGCGCAGCCATTCGGTGATCGCCCAGGCGCCGGCGAGGGCCAGGACCAGCGCGACGCGGTTGTCGCGCCCGAAGCGCCACGCGAGGCCCGCGGCGAGTGCGGGGTAAATGGCGAGGTAGAGGGCGAGGAGCACCACCGCGACCCAGCCGAGCCATGCCGGCATCGCGGCCTGGAAGGTGAAGGCGGTGGCAATCCAGTTGAGTCCGACGACGAACTGGCCGAGCCCGAAGAGCCAGCCGATCAGAATGCTTCGCCAGAGGGTCGTGGATCGGTCGAGCAGGTCCGACAGCACGGCGAAGGCGACCGGCAACAGCGGCCACCAGCCGACGGGCTCAAAAGCAAAAGCGGACGCAGCGCCGACGAGCAGCGCGATCAGGAACAATGGCATCGACGCAATGGCTAGCGGTTACATCCGCTTAACGAAAGTCTGGACAGCGCGAGGTGTGGCGAGCAGGGGCGGAGAATGGGCATCCCACCATTTCATCTCGCCTTCCCGGTCGACGATCTTGCCTCCGCCCGTCGCTTCTACGGCGAACTTCTGGGCTGCCCCGAAGGGCGAAGCGCCGAAGATTGGATCGACTTCGACCTGCACGGGCACCAGATCGTGGCCCACCATGCGCCCGATGCGGTTCGGAAGCGGGCGAGCAATCCCGTGGACGGCGAGGAGGTGCCGGTCCCGCACTTCGGGTTGGTCCTGTCGATGGACGAGTGGAAGGCGCTTGCGAAACGTCTTCAGGCCGCGGGAACGACGTTCGTGATCGAGCCGACCGTGCGGTTCGAAGGCCAGCCAGGGGAGCAAGCGACGATGTTCCTGCTCGACCCGGCCGGAAACGCGCTGGAATTCAAGGCGATGGCGAACCCGGCCAACCTGTTCGCGAAGAATTAGTCGGACTGCTGCTGGCCGTCGGGCGCGTGGAGGCGAACACGTTTGATTCGGCGCGTGTCGGCCTCGGTCGATTCCAGCCTCCACCCGGACGGATGGAGCACTGATTCGCCCGGCTGCAGTATGCGGCCGGCAAGAAGGAACGTAAGCCCGCCGACGGTGTCGACCTCATCGTCCTCCGCGGTCAATCGCCGGTCGACGGCTTCGCAAAGCTCCTCCAGCTCGAGCCGGGCATCGGCTTCCCACAGGCCGTCGTCGAGCATCGTCAGCATCCCTGCTTCCGCTTCGTCATGCTCGTCCTCGATGTCGCCGACGATCTCCTCGACGACGTCTTCGATCGTGACCAGGCCTTCGGTGCCGCCAAATTCATCGACGACGATCGCAAGATGGATTCGCTCGCCGCGCATTCTTGCGAGCAGGTCGATGACGCCCATGGATTCTGGAACGAATAGCGGCTCGCGCATGAGAGCGCCGATGCTGCGCTCTTGCGCCTCGTCGACGCGGGCCATGAACACGTCCTTGATGTGCACCATGCCAACGACTTCATCTAGGCTCTCGCCATATACGGGCAGCCGGCTGTGCCCGGCGTCCGCGAAGGCCCTAACCAGCCCATCGAAGCTGATGCTGGATGGAACGGCCATGATGTCGCCGCGCGTCACGCAGATGTCGCCGGCGGTCTGCTCGCCGAAGTGCAACATGTTACGCAGCATCTGACGCTCGGCGGGACTAAGGTCGCCCGCGATGGGCCGCGTCCCTTGGCTCTCCTCTGCCTCGTCGATCGCCTCTTCGATTTCCTCACGCAGCGTCGGCTCCGACTCGTCACCGAAAATCAGGTGCCGCATTCCGCGCCAGAGCCGTGAGCCGCCATCATCTTCGTCGCGCGTCGCCATCAGGCGGCGTCCTCGTAGGGGTCGGAAATGCCGAGCCGCGCCAGCGCGCGCACTTCGCGCGCTTCCATGTCTGCAGCTTCCTCGTCTCTGTGATGATCGTATCCTAGTAGATGAAGCGTGCCATGGACGAGCAGGTGAGTCGCATGGTCCTCGAAAGGCACGCTTTTTTCGGCTGCTTCCGTCGCGCAAACCCCGCGGGCGAGCACGATATCGCCAAGCAATATTTCCGGTCCAGAAACGTTTGCTTGCTGCAAATCATGCTGTTCAACGAGCGGAAAGGACAGGACATTGGTTGTCTTGTCCCTGGACCGCCACCGCGAGTTAAGCTTACGAACCTCCTCGTCCCCGGTCAGCCGTACGGAGATTTCAACGGGCCGCTCGCACGCCGCTAGCTGCGGAAAGGCACTTTCCGCGATTGCGGCAAGGGCCGCGTCCCGGGCGAGCCGCTCCCAGGAGCTGCTACTGTCCCATTCCTCATCTGCTTCGACTGCAATCTCAAGCATCATCGCCCCGGTCCTTCATAGGCCTCGACGATACGGCCCACCAGCGGGTGCCGGACGACGTCAGCGGCCGTGAAACGGACGGTCGCGACACCCTTCACCCGTTCGAGCTTTTCGACGGCGTCGGCAAGTCCAGACTTGGTCGGGTCGGGAAGGTCGACCTGATGCGGGTCGCCGCAGATCACCATTCGGCTGCGCATGCCGAAGCGCGTGAGGAACATCTTCATCTGCAGCGGGGTAGTGTTCTGCGCCTCATCGAGGATGATGAAGGCGTCGTTGAGCGTGCGGCCGCGCATGAAGGCCAGCGGTGCGATCTCGATCTCGCCGCTCGCGATACGGCGCTCGACCTGTTCAGTCGGAAGCATGTCGTACAGCGCGTCGTAGAGCGGGCGCAGGTAAGGATCGACCTTTTCCTTCATGTCCCCGGGCAGGAAGCCGAGCCGCTCGCCGGCTTCGACCGCGGGTCGCGAGAGGATAAGCCGGTCGACGCTGCCCGTGATCAGCTGCGAGACGGCCTGGGCAACCGCGAGATAGGTTTTGCCCGTGCCCGCCGGCCCCAGCGCGAAGATCATATCGTCGCGTGCAAGCGCCTCCATGTAGACGGTCTGCACCGGCGAGCGCGGAACGATGGTCTTCTTGCGCGTGCGGATCATCACCCGCGGAGCAGACGTCACCTCTTCCTGGATGATTCCGTCGAGATTGGGTTGCGCGGCCATGCCGAGCACGGCCTCGACCGCTTCGGCATCGACATCCTGCCCGGAGTCCAGCCGGTTGTAGAGTCCAGTCAGTACATCCCGCGCTCGGGATGCGGAATCTGCATCACCTTCGATCTGCACCCGATTCCCGCGCGCCGAGATGTGGACGCCCAGCCGGTTCTCGATCGTGATCAGGTGTCGGTCGTAATCGCCGAACAAGGGGCCGAGCAGATAGGGTTGGTCGAACTCGAGTTCGAGCCTCGCGGCGTCTGGCACCGCCTGCAGTTCACGACGCGCCATCAGGCAGCTTCCTTCGTACGGATTGCGCCTGTCATACTGTTGGGCCCCGCCACCACCAGCGTGACATCGATGATGTCGCCGGGTCGAGCTGCGGTCTCCACATGCACGGATTGAAGCCAGGGCGTCCGACCGATCATCTGGCCTTCGTGCCGACCTTTGCGCTCGACCAAAATCTGCGTGTCGCAACCCACCTTCGACTGGTTGAATGCAAGTTGGTGAAGATTAATCCGTTCCTGCAGCCGTTGCAGACGCTCATCCATGACTTCCCGAGAAATCTGATCCTCCATCGCCGCCGCCGGAGTCCCCGGACGAGCACTATATTTGAATGAATAGGCCGATGCGTAGCCGACTGCATCGACAATCCCGAGGGTCGCTTCGAAATCTTCGTCGGTCTCGCCGGGAAATCCGACGATGAAGTCTCCGGACAGCGCCACGTCGGGCCGAGCGCGGCGCATCTTGTCGATCGTAGCGAGGTAGGTTTCGACCGAATGACTGCGATTCATCGCCTTGAGGATGCGGTTGCTGCCCGATTGCACCGGCAAGTGCAGATAAGGCATCAGCTTACCCACCTCGGCGTGCGCTGCGATCAGGGCGTCGTTCATGTCGGCAGGATGACTGGTCGTGTAGCGGATGCGCTCCAGACCATCGAAATCCGCAAGGGCTCGGATCAACTCGGCGAGTCCCCGCTTCCCGTTGCTCCACGCATTCACGTTCTGACCGAGAAGAACGATCTCTCGCGCGCCGGCATCGATCAATGAGTGAGCCTCGGTGACTACATCCTCCCAAGGCCGGGAGATCTCCGCCCCGCGCGTGTAGGGCACGACGCAATAAGTGCAGAATTTGTCGCAGCCCTCCTGCACGCTGAGAAAGGCGCTTGGACCGGCTCGGCGTCGTTGTGGAAGCGCGTCGAATTTCGAGAGCGCCGGCATATCGGTATCGATCGGCCGAGCGCCGCTCGACGCTTGGGCGATCATATGGGGCAGGCGATGATAGGCTTGCGGTCCGACGATGATATCGATCAGCTCAGAACGCCGCTTGGCTTCCGCACCCTCGGCCTGTGCAACGCAGCCGGCGAGCGCGACCAGCGGCTTCGAGCCATCCTCGCGGCGCAAGCGGCCGACGTCCGAATAAGCCTTTTCCGCAGCCTTCTCGCGGATGTGGCAGGTGTTCAGGACGACAAGGTCCGCATCCTCGCCTTCGGGAGCCGCGGACATGCCCTGGTCGGCCAGTAGCTCGGCCATGCGCTCGCCGTCATAGACGTTCATCTGGCAACCGAAGCTTTTGATTTTGAAAGTCTTGGGAGTCATTCGCCGTCGGCTATAGGCGAGTGCGCTTCGGACTTGAAGCCGAGCCGGGCCGCAATCGCGTCGCGCGCCTGAACCGTGAGCTGCTTGCGATCGCCCGAGCGATCGAGCGGCGGCAACACCGTCACGGCCACGGGAAGCGAGCCTCGCCGGCCGAGCAGTCGCAGAATATTCTGCATCGCCGGCTCGTGATACCAGCTAATCTCCGGTGCTGCAGGACCGTAATCGACCACCACCGGGCGAATCTGGACATCCCTCGCGGCATAATTTGCCGCTTCGAGCAGGGTCGAGCGAAACGGAAGCAGGTGAGTCCCCGGCCCGGTGGTTCCTTCCGGGAAGACGGTCACGGGCTTGTCCCGTTCGAGGGCCGCGGCGACGGCGACCGCCTGATCCTTCGCACCTTTGCGATGGGTGCGCTTCACGTAAACGGTAGCGTTCTGGTCGGCGAGCCAGTGGATCAGCGAATGCCCGAGCTCGTCCTTGGAAATGAACGTCGTGCCGGTCCAGCCGCCGAGCACGAGAATATCGAGCCAGCTGGTATGGTTGGATACGAGCAAAGTGTGCGGGCCGATCGGCCCTCCGGAGCATCGAACGCGGGCGCCGATGATCCAGGCGGCCGCCGCAAGGAAGCGCGACGGCCATGGGGACCGTCCGGTAAGCCATTTCGTCGCAACATGGATCGGTGCCAGCGTCATAAGCAGCAGCGCAAGGCCGGCAATGCGAAGGCCGGCGCGGAAACCGATGCTGGGTTTCGCCTTAGCGATCGCGGTCGAGGGCGACGCCGTAAAGCTCCATGCGATGATCGACGAGGCGGAAGCCAAGCTTCTCCGCGATGCGCTTCTGAAGGGCCTCGAGTTCATCGTCCACGAACTCGATGACGTTGCCCGTCTCGACGTCGATCAAATGATCGTGATGGCTCTCGGAAGCCGCTTCGTACCGGGACCTGCCGTCGCCGAACTCATGCCTTTCGAGGATGCCGGCCTCTTCGAACAAGCGGACCGTGCGATAGACGGTCGCGATCGAGATGTTGGGATCGATGGCCGCAGCGCGCGCGTGCAGCGTTTCGACGTCGGGATGGTCCTCGCTGTCTCCGAGCACCCTCGCGATCGTCTTGCGTTGTTCCGTGATTCGAAGCCCCTTGTCCGCACACAGGGCTTCGATGTCGATTTGCCGGGTCATCGACGCAAGTTAAGCATCGGCACGCGCGCGGTCAAAGCCAGCCTGCGGCCTTTTATTTGCCGCGCGACTTGCGGCGCCTGGTGCCGAGCCCGATCGACTTCGCGAGCGTCCGGCGCTGCTCGGCATAGTTGGGCGCGACCATCGGATAATCCGGCGAAAGTCCCCACTTCTGCCGATACTGGTCCGGCGTCATGTTGTAGTGAGTCATCAGATGCCGCTTGAGCATCTTCAACCGCTTCCCGTCTTCGAGGCAGACGATGTAATCGGGCTTGATAGACGAGCGGATCGGAACCTTGGGCTCCGGCCTCGCTTCGGGGGCGGATGAACTCCGCGAAATCCCGGTCAGCGCGCCATGAACGTTCTGGATTAGATTCGGCAAATCGTTAACGGCTACGCTGTTGTTGCTGACATGAGCGGCGACGATGTCGGCCGTCAGGGTCAACAAAGTGTCTTCGCCATTATCATTGTCGGCCATTGAATTTCCCCCAAATGAGCAGAGGCTGCGCAGTCTTGTGACTGCACGCCGCGCCTAAGCCTCCCGCTACCTCGGTGCAACTAATAGAGTTCGATTAAATTGCGCGAGCGAAGGTCAAGGCGTCGAAATTCTGGCCGTCGGGCGCGTGGTAATACTTGCGGCGGCGACCAACCAGTTCAAAGCCGGCATCGCGATACATGTCTGCGGCCGGATTGCCCTCGCGCACTTCCAGATGAACGCGTGTCGCACCGTCCGCTGCTGCGCGACGAGTGAATTCATCGAGCAGGAGGCGTCCAATACCGCGGCGATGCCTGCTCGGGAGCACGCCAAGAAGTAAGAGCTCGGCTTCGCCTGCAACGCAACGCGATAGTGAAAAGCCTACGACCTCCCCGTTGACCTGCTCGCGTGCCAGCTCCAGCCATACGCCAGCCATCGGAAGGATCCCGGCGCATTGCGAGCGCGTCCAGGCTTCGCCGTACCTGGAGCCGAACGCGGCCTCCATGACCTGCATCACGGCATCGAGGTCGCGCGACGTGCCATTTTCCAGCTGGATTTCGGTCGCAAGCGCCGGCGTCGCCATCAGGCGGCCTCCCGAACTCGCGCGTCGGGCGCGCGCGCATAGATCGGCTTCGGCGGCAGTGAGCGCAGCTTGGGCGGAAGCTTCAGTGCCAGTGCAGCTGAGGGTAGGAACTCCTGTGCTTCGCCGCATCCTCGCGCAGCAGCGAGTTGCTTCGCCGCGGACCCAACGACCAATGGCGCGTCAATGACGAGTGCGGCTGCGTCGGGACGCATGCTGGCAATGCCTCCGTCAGGTTCCAGTGTCCGACCGTCGAACTGCTGCACGAACAGCTCGCCATGACCGCCGATCATCGCGACCGCGATTTTTCCATCGTCATTGGCCACGGCCGCAGTCAGCGCAAGCGATGACATCCCGTGAAGCTTTGCGTTCCAGCCGATTGCCAGTCCATGCGCAGCGGCAATCGCCACGCGAATGCCCGTAAAGCTTCCCGGACCGACGCCGACGAGGATGCGGTCGGCACGCCGATCCCCAAGAAGCTCGGCGATCATCGGCACCAGTCGCTCCGAATGGCCGCGGCCGATAACCTCGTCCTTGCGGGCGATGCATTGGCCGGCATCGTCGAACAGAGCGGCGGTGCAAGCTGCGGTCGAAGTGTCGAACGCCAAAAGCATAAGCGGATGATGGTCACATGCGGTGGCTGGCCGCAAGCCCCTAGAAATTAAGGCAGGTTAGACGGCTTCGACGGATTCCACTTCAGGCACATAGTGCCGGATGAGGCTTTCGATACCGCGCTTCAGGGTGATCGTGGACGACGGGCACCCCGAGCATGCCCCCTGAAGGCCGAGGTAAAGACGCCCGTCCTTATAACCCCGGTAGATGATGTCGCCGCCGTCCTGGGCGACGGCTGGGCGTACCCGCGTATCGATCAGCTCCTTGATCTGGTCGATGATGTCGGCATCTTCCGGATCCTCCTCGAAGACGGGATCCGCGGCGATGTGGATTCCCGCTGCCGTACCCGGAGCGAACAACGGCGCTCCGCTAACGAAATGGTCGAGGAAGGTCTCGAGCACGAGCGGCTCTAGGTCGGTCCACGATATGGCGGGGGCGGCAGTCACGGAAATGAAGTCGTGGCCGAAGAACACCCCTTCGACCATGCCGCTGTCGAACAAAGCCGCGGCAAGCGGCGAAGCCTGTGCTGACTCGGCGTCAGGAAAATCGCGAGTCCCGGCCTCCATCACGGTCTGGCCGGGGAGGAACTTACGCGTCGCAGGATTCGGCGTCTGCTCGGTGCGGATCAACATGGTGGCGATGTGGCGGCGGAATGGGTTGCAATCAAGTACCGAAAGGCGGAGCTCCGGCAATGATCCAGCGCGTGACGGCGACCGCGACTGCAACGCAGATCAGGGCCGCCCACCATTTTCCGGGCCGCATCGGCTGGACGTCGGCCTCAACTTCGCCCCGCCCGGTGATCATCGCTCCGACGAGCCGTTTTCCGCGCAGCCGATAGTAGATGATTGCGGCGACATGGAGCAGGACGAGGGCCAGAAGGACGTTGAAAAACTCCTCGTGAAGCTCGGCAATCTCGTCTGAGAAATCCATGCTGATCAGCCGCGCAAGGGGACCGGAGACGAGCCCGTCTTCGTCCATGCTGAACAAGCCCGTCACAACTTCGATCGCGCTGGCGCCCAGCAAGGCGAGGACGCTTAGCGCACCGAGCGGACTATGGCCGATGCCTTTCCAGGCGCCCCGTAAATAATCCACCACCATCCTGGGGCCCCGCACGAAGCTCGTGAAGCGGGCCGTGGAGCTGCCGAAGAAGCCCCACAGCAATCGGAATAGGAGGAGGGTCAGGACCGCCATGCCGGACCAGACGTGCATGTCGAGTTCGTCGTTCTCCGCGGACCACCACGAAAAAGCGATGAGAGCGACCAGCGACCAGTGGAACAGCCGCGTGGGGAGGTCCCAGACCGGTCGCTTCACCGATCGCTTCACCTGCTGCACGTCGGTCAGTGGTGCATCTCCGACCGGTATTTGTCGTGGCAGGCCTTGCAGGTCCCGCCCATGTCGGCAAACCTAGCCTTGATCGCGTTTACGTCTCCGCCCTTGGCCGCGACGTTGAAGGCCCTCACGGCTTTCTGCCAAGCCGCCAGCTTGCCCACAAAATCCTTTTGGTCTTGCCAGATTTCGGGCTTGGCGCCCGTCTTCCCGATGTCGGGCCCAGTGCCAGCCGGAAACCAGCCTGAGGCCCTTGCGGAAAGGTTGGCAAGCTGCGCGGCGGAACTCCGTACGGTACCCAGGTTCGGCGAGGCGGCGTCGAGCTCGCGCTTGATCACCTTGTTGTTCTTGCCGACGCTTTCCATGCCCTCGTGGCGCTCATGCATGATTTTATGCGCCTGTTCGCCGGACACCCGTGTTGCGGCCAGCATTGCGACCGCAGCACTCTTGGTGGCCTTCGAGTAGTTATCTGCCCGCTTCGTCTCGGGCCCACCACAAGCCGCAAGGATGGCACACGCGCCTGCGGCAGTAATCAAACCAAAACGCATAAGCTCTCCTTACTCCGGGTTTCAAACCTTCCAGCTGTCGTCGATCATCTTGATGATCCCGGAAAAATCCTTGTTCCCTCCGCCGCGATCGACGAACCTCTGGAACAGCTCTTCAGCTTCGCCGCCGATCGGCGTGTAGGCGCCGGCCTGCTGCGCCGCCTGCATCGCAAGCTTCAGGTCCTTGAGCATCAGCGCGGCCGCGAAGCCGCCCTCGTAATCGTGATCTGCCGGAGTGTCGGGGCC
>Ga0070670_100001159_pt1 | contig 20901 bp, 19 predicted proteins | sample KBSS63metaG_FD_64665 | JGI IMG/M metagenome (GOLD analysis project Ga0070670, IMG submission 64665) | Switchgrass rhizosphere microbial communities from Kellogg Biological Station, Michigan, USA - KBS S6-3 metaG | ecosystem: Host-associated > Plants > Roots > Rhizosphere > Soil ... | reverse complement strand
CGATGGCGGCGATCACCTATCGCAACGTCCTCGGCGAGACCGAGGCGATCTTCGACTACCAGCTGCAGCAGATGGCGCTGTCGCTGCGCGACCAGGGCGAAATCGCGTCGGCGCAGGCCGACTCGCTCGCCGACACCCAGCTCGACTTCGTGATCCAGATCTGGACCATCGACGGGCGCACGATCTACGCCTCGCGTGCCCACAGCTCGCTGCCGCAGCGCGCGCTGCTCGGGTTGCACACGCTGATCGTCCAGGGCAATGCCTGGCGAACCTATGGCGTGGCGACGCGCGAGCGCGTGATCCAGGTGGCCCAGCCGGTCGAGATCAGGCAACGGCTCGCCGCCCGGGCCGCCGGGCGCAGCGTCGTGCCGCTGCTCGTGATCGCGCCGTTCGCCGCGCTCGCGATCTGGTGGCTGGCAGCGCAGAACCTGGCGCCGCTCGATCGGCTGGCGCGCGAGCTGCGGGCGCGCGACGCGCGCTCGCTCGCGCCGTTGCCGACCACCGGCCTCCCCGACGAGGTCGCGCCGCTCGCCAACGCGCTCAATGCGCTGCTCGAGCGATTGCGCAGCGCGCTCGATGGCCAACGCGCGTTCGTCGCCGACGCGGCGCACGAGCTCCGCTCGCCGCTCACGGCGCTGAAGCTGCAGCTCGATCTGCTGCGGCGCGAGGACGATGCCGAGGGACGCGAGGCAGCGCGCGCGGCGCTGGCCGAAGGAATCGCGCGGGCGTCGCGTCTGGTCGAGCAGCTGCTCGCCCTGGCGCGCGCCGAGCCCGACGCCGCGGCGCCGGCCGAGCGCGTCGATCTGGTCGCGATCACGCGCCATGCGGTCGCCGAGACGCTGCCGTTCGCGCGCTCGCGGTCGGTCGAGTTCGAACTGATCGCAGCCGAGCCGGCGTTCGTCTCGGGCGATGCCCTGGCGCTCGGCCTTCTGGTCAGGAATCTGGCCGATAACGCGGCGCGCTATTCGCCGCCGGGAAGCAGGGTCGAGGTCAGCGTCACTCACCGCGCCGATGCGGTGCTGCTGCAGGTCGACGACAGCGGGCCCGGGATCGCCGAGGAAGAACGCGAGCGCGTCTTCGATCGCTTCTATCGGCGCGCCGACCACGGCGAGTCCGGCAGCGGCCTCGGCCTGGCGATCGTGCGCAGCGTCGTGCTGGCTCATGGCGCGAGCATCGCGCTCGCGCGCGCGCCGCTGGGAGGACTCCGGGTGAGCGTGCGTTTTGCGCCGGCGCCTTGACCGGGTACGGTGTGGGGCGGCGCTGACGACGCTGCGAGTCCTAATCCTCGCCTAATCGTTTCCTAATGGAAGGCTAACGGCGCGTCCCTATCTTCAGCGTCGAGCGGAATCTTCCGCGACGTCTGATTGCTGGAGATCGTCATGAAACTGAATCCCCTGAGTGCTGCGCTGGTCGGCGCCGGAATCGCCGTGGTCGGCACCGCCGGTGCGTTCGACCTGACGCCATCGTGGTTCAAGAGCGAGGAGCGCCCGGTCGTGGTGGCCCAGGCAGCGCCGCAAAGCGAGCGCGTCGTTCCCGCGGCGCCGCTCAGCAACGCCCCCGGACAGCTGCCGAACTACCGCGCCATCGTCAAGCAGGCTGCGCCCGCGGTCGTCGGCGTCACCGTCGAAGGCACGCACAAGACCTCGCTCGAAGACCAGGGCCTGCCGCCCGGGATGGAAGACGATCCGTTTTTCAAGTTCTTTCGCGGCATCCCCGGCCAGGGCGGGCAACGCGGTCGCCAGAACCCGTCGCAGCCGTTCAAGGGAATGGGCTCGGGCTTCATCATCGGCGCGGACGGCCTGATCCTGACCAACGCCCACGTCGTTCGTGATGCCAAGGACGTGACCGTCAAGCTCAGCGACCGGCGCGAGTACAGCGCCAAGGTGCTCGGCATCGACACCGCCACCGACATCGCCGTGCTCAAGGTCGACGCCAAGGGCTTGCCGGTGGTTCGCCTCGGCGATCCGCGCAGCCTCGAAGTCGGTGACCCGGTGCTGGCGATCGGCGCGCCCTACGGGCTCGAGCAGACCGCCACTTCGGGCATCGTCAGCGCCAAGGGCCGCTCGCTGCCCGGCGACGCGGTCGTTCCGTTCATCCAGACCGACGCCGCGGTCAACCCCGGCAACTCCGGCGGCCCGCTCTTCGACGGCAGCGGCTCCGTGGTCGGCATCAACTCGCAGATCTACTCGCGCAGCGGCGGCTTCCAGGGCGTCTCGTTCGCGATTCCGATCAATGTCGCGTTGAAGGTCAAGGACCAGATCGTCGCCACCGGCAAGGCCCAGCACGGCCGCCTCGGCGTCACCGTGCAGGACCTGAACCAGTCGCTCGCCGATTCGTTCGGTCTCAAGCGCGTCGAGGGCGCGCTGGTGTCGAGCGTCGCTCCGAACAGCGCCGCGGCCGAGGCCGGCCTCAAGTCGGGCGACGTCATCACCGAGGTGAACGGCGAGCCGGTCGAGCGCTCGGGCGCGTTGTCGAGCCTGATCGGCATGTCGGCGCCGGGCGAGCGCGTCAAGCTCAAGGTCTGGCGCGATCACGCCGAGCGCACGATCGACGCCAAGCTCGGCGGCGCGGCCAGCGAGGGCAAGGAGGTTGCCAGCGCCGGATCAGCTGCAGACGGCGGTCAGCTCGGCCTGTCGCTTCGGCCGCTGACGCGCGACGAGAAGCGCGAGAGCAAGCTCGACACCGGCCTCGTCGTCGAGGACGTCGGCGGTGCTGCGGAACGCGCGGGGATCGTCGCCGGTGACGTGCTGCTCGCCATCAACGGCAAGCCGGTCGAGTCGATCGAGCAGGTCAAGAGCGTCATGGCGGGGCACCCGAAGAGCGTCGCGCTGCTGGTTCAGCGCGAGGGCGAGAAGATCTTCGTGCCGGTCAAGGTCGGCTGATTCGGACTGCGTTTGGTGACGCGCCCGGCCGCTGCTCGCAGCGCGCCGGGCGCTTTGTCGTCGGCCGATCGACGCTGCTGACTATGGCGCAGCGGCAATACGCGTGAACTAGTTTCCGGTTCACGACGACGATTTCCAAAACTGCGAACGACCGCCGCCTTAAGCTTGACGGGTTTGTCGCGGCCACGCGACCTCCGGAGTAGTCCATGAGTTCATTACCGTTGTCAGCGCGCGCCGCCTTGCGCGTCGTCGTCGCTGCGCTCGGGTTCGGCATCGGCGCCGCCGGCGCGGCCGAGATCCACGTCCTGCTCGGTGTCGACCCCGCCGATGCGAGCGGCGACGTGCTGCTGAGCGCGTCGCTTGCACCCGCGCAGTCGCTGAGCCGTGCCACCGGATCGAAGACCACGATCACCCAGACCTCGACCATGGCCGAAGTCATGCGCGCCAGCCGCACGGTCGAGAACGAGATCATCATCGCCCCGGCGCACGTCACGGCTTCGGCCGTGCTGCACGCCTATCAGCTGCTGGCGACGAGCGGCCAGGAGCAGGTCTACGCGCTGGTCGCCAAGAACGACATCGACAAGGTCGAGAAGCTCGCCGGCAAGCGCCTCTATCTGCCGCAGCAGGACTCGCTGCGGAGCTATGTCGCCAAGGGACTGCTCACCGAGTCGGGGATCAAGCTCGGCCAGTTCTCCAAGGTCACCTACGGCAACACCAGCGGCGGCGGCCTGGTCGCGCTCTCGTTCGACATGGCCGACGTCACCGTTGCCGACGAAACCCAGGCCAAGGAATGGATCGCCCAGCATCCCGGCCAGGCGCGCATCCTGAAGACGACGCGCCCGGTCCCCGGCGGCATGAACATGGTCGTTCGCAAGGATTTCTGTGCCGCCGAATGCGGCCGGCTCGGCGACTGGGTCAACTCGCCCGACGGCGCGATCCCCGGCATCGGCCGCTTCCGCCTCGCCTCCGCCGACGCGGTGCGCCAGTTCACCTACGTCGCTTCGCTCGGCATCACCACGCCGGAGGCGCTCAAGGGCGTGACCCGCGTCAGCGCCGAGGAGGTGGTCGACCTGGCCAAGCAGGGCGTGACGCTGGTCGACACGCGCTCGCAGAAGGAATACGAGAACGAGCACGTGCGGGGCGCGATCCTGGCCTCGTACATCGAGAAGAGCCTGAAGGAAGCCGACTTCGATGCTTCCAAGGACGACTTCGCGTCGCTGAAGACGATCGCCAAGGACAAGCCGGTCGTCTTCCTCTGCAACGGTCCCGAGTGCTGGAAGTCGTACAAGGCGTCGAAGACCGCGGCCGCCGCCGGCTACACCAAGATCTACTGGTTCCGCGGCGGCATGCCGGAATGGCGCGAGAAGCGCCTGCCGGTCGAAGGCGCGGCGGGTGCCGCGCTCGCCAAGCTGCCGCCGGCAGTTCCGGCCGCTCGCGGCAAGACCGTCGCCGCCGCGCACTGAGTCCGGGCAGCTGCGCCGCGGCTAAGGCTCGCGGCGCAGGTCGACCACGCGCTCGCCCTGCTCGCTGTTGAGCCACAGGCGACCGCGAATCCGGTTGCCGTCGGGATCGATCGTGCCGCGCAGCGCGCCGGTGTCGATCGGCGTGCCGCCTTCGGGAACGTCGACGTGCACCGAGAGCAGGATTCGGCGCGGCCCGGGCGGCGCGTCGGCATCGGGTTCGCCGGGGTCGCTCTCGACCGCGCCCTCGCCCCGATAGAAGACGCGGTTGAGCGGCTGGCCCTTCTTCTGCTGCCAGTAGTCGCGGTAGTTCTGCCAGTCGGGGTCGCGCTCGATGTCGACCGCGCTGCTCGCCACGCGCAGGCTCGATCCGTTCTGCTCGATCGTGACGACGACCACTTCGGCGTCTCGCGCGTTGATCGCACCGCGTTTGCCGACGCTGGCGCGCCAGCGGCCCGACAGGCTCGGTGTCTTCTTCTTGTCGTACCAGCGCCAGGCCGCGACGCCGGCACCGCCGAGGACGAGCGCGCCGAGCGTTGCGAGCGCGACGCGACGTGCCGTCGATGGCGACGCCGTGGCCACCGAATCGCCCGGCGCGCCTGCGAGAGGCGCCGGGCCGCTCGTCAGTGCGCCGGGGCTGGTGCGCGGAACCACGCCCATGGCGCGAAGGTCCGCGGCCAAGCGTGCCAGGTCCTCGCGCCAATCGTAGGCGCGCAGACGCCGCCAGGTCAGCTCGGAGAGCTGGCCGAACGGCGCCGGCAGGCTGGTCGCCGGCGGAATCGATGTCACGCCGTCGCAGAGCAGCGGAATGACCTGCGCCTTGGCGGCGAGCCCGGCCTCGAGCTCGCCGCGCACCGGATCGTCGTCGCGCTCGATGCTGCGCTCGCCGGCGCTGTCGCGAGCGTCGAGATAGTTGGGCGTGATCAGCACCAGCAGGATCGGCGACGCGTGCAACGCCCGGGCGATGACGTCGCGCCAGCGGCTGCCCGCCGGCAGGTCGTCCTTGTCGAGAAAAATCTGGTCTTCGCCGAACAGCGCGTCGAGGTCCCGGGACAGCGCGGTCGCCTTGTCGACGCCGTCGCTGGTTCGGTAGCTGATGAAGACTCGTGCGGACATCGTGCCAAAGCGCTTTCCCGGATGCCCAAGTGTCGCGCCATCTGCGACAGTGCGTCGACCCCTCGACCAACGACATGGATCCGGCTCGCAAATCAGTCCTCGTGGTCGGCGCCGGCGACGCCACCGGCGGGGCGATCGCGCGCCGTTTCGCGCGCGAAGGGCTGATCGCCTGCGTCACCCGTCGCACTGCCGACAAGCTCGAGCCGCTGCTCGCGCAGATTCGCGCCGAAGGCGGCGAGGCGCATGGCTTCGCTTCCGATGCCAGGCAGGAGGCCGACGTCGAGGCGCTGGTCGCCGGCATCGAGCGCGACGTCGCGCCGATCGAGGTCGCGGTGTTCAACATCGGCGCCAACGTTCGCTTCAGCGTCGTCGAGACGACCGAGCGCGTCTACCGCAAGGTGTGGGAGATGGGCGCGCTGGCCGGTTTCCTGATGGGCCGGGAGGTCGCCAAGGCGATGCTCCGGCGCCGCCAGGGCACGATCATCTTCACCGGCGCGACCGCAAGCGTTCGGGGCTCGGCCGGATTCGCCGCCTTCGCCGGCGCCAAGCACGCGCTGCGGGCGCTGGCGCAGAGCATGGCGCGGGAGCTCGGGCCGCAGGGCATCCACGTCGCCCACGTCGTCATCGACGGCGCAATCGACACCCGCTTCATCGCCGAGAACTTCCCCGAGCGCTACGCGCTGAAGGAAAGGGACGGCATCCTCGCTCCCGATGCCATTGCCGAGAACTACTGGAACCTGCATCGCCAGGAGAAGAGCGCGTGGACCCACGAGCTCGATCTCAGGCCCTGGCTGGAGACTTGGTGAGCACGATGAGCGAACGCGTGGTCGAATACTTCTTCGATGTCGGCAGCCCGACTTCGTACCTGGCGTGGACACGGCTGCCGCAGATCGCCGCCGAGACCGGCGCCACGATCGCCTGGCGGCCGTTGTTGCTCGGCGGGGTCTTCAAGGCGACCGGCAACGCCAGCCCGGTGACGGTGCCGGCGAAGGGTCGCTGGATGAACGACGACATCCGGCGCTGGGCCGATCGTTACGGCGTGCCGTTCCGCTTCAATCCGCATTTCCCGATCAACACGCTGACGCTGATGCGCGGTGCCACGGGGATGCAGATGCGCCGGCCGGACGACTTCGCGCGCTACCTCGAGTTCGTCGAGCGCGCGATGTGGGTCGAGCAGAAGAACCTCGGCGACCCGGCCGTGCTCGCGGCGACGCTCGCCGAGGCCGGCTTCGACGCCGCCGAGTTCATGGCGCTGGTCGGCGATCCCGAAGTCAAGGCGCGGCTCATCGCCACGACCGACGAAGCGGTCGCGCGCGGCGTCTTCGGTGCGCCGACGTTCTTTGTCGGTGCCACGATGTTCTTCGGCCAGGACCGGCTCGACTTCGTTCGCGAGGCCTTGCTCGCAAGCGGCTGACCACCTGGCCCCACTGCCGCGCGCCCCGCTGCCGCGCACCCCCGCTAAAGATCGGTGCGCAGCTTCCAGATCTCGGGGAAGAGGACGACGTCGAGCATCTTTCGCAGGTAGCTCACGCCGCCGGTGCCACCGGTGCCGCGCTTGAAGCCGATGACGCGCTCGACCGTCGTCACGTGGCGAAAGCGCCAGAGACGAAACGTGTCCTCGAGATCGGTCAGCTCCTCGCCGAGCTGGTACAGGTCCCAGTAGGCCTCCGGATCGCGGTAGACGACGAGCCAGGCCTGTTCGACCGCATCGCTGGCGACATACGGCTCGGACCAGTCGCGCTCGACCCGATCGGCGGGCACAGGCAGGCCGCGCCGTGCCAGCAGGCGCAGCGCCTCGTCGTACAGCGACGGCGCTTCGTGCAGCGCCTGTACCTGCGCCAGCAGGTCGGGCCGATGCGCGTGCGGCTTCAGCATCGCCGCGTTCTTGTTGCCGAGCATGAACTCGATCGAGCGGTACTGCCAGCTCTGGAAGCCGCTGCTCGACGCGAGCGAGGGGCGCATCTGCGAGTACTCGGGCGGCGTCATCGTCGCCAGGACGTCCCAGGCGTGGACCAGCTGCTCCATGATCTTGCTGACGCGCGCCAGCATCTTGAACGCGCGCTGCAGCTCGTCGGCGGCGACGGCGCCGATCGCCGCCTGCAGCTCGTGCAGCAGCAGCTTCATCCAGAGCTCGCTCACCTGGTGCTGGACGATGAAGAGCATCTCGTCGTGCGCGCCCGAGCGCAGATGCTGTGCGTTCAGGATCTCGTCGAGATGGAGATAGTCGCCATAGCTCATGTCGCGGCTGAAGTCGACCTTGGCCGGCTCGGCGGCGACGACGGCGGCCGGATCGGCGAGCGGGTTCGGATCGCTCATCAGGTGACCGCGCCACGGCGGCTGAAGCGCTCGTCGCGATAGGCACTGCTGGCGAGCACGTCACGCAGCTGCTCGGCCGCGTCCCAGACGTCGACGAAGCGCGTGTAGAGCGGCGTGAAGCCGAAGCGCAGCAGGTCGGCGCCGGCGTGGCTGTCATCGGCGGCACCGCCCGCAACGGACGGCTCGCCGGCGCGAAAGTCGCCGATCACGCCGCGCTCGATCAGCGCCTGCATCACCGGATAGCCTGCGACGTGCGCGAAGCTCGCCTGGCTGCCGCGCTCGCCGGCGGCGCGCGGTGTGACGAGCGCGAGGCCGAGACCGGCGCAGCGCGCTTCGACCCGAGCGATGAACAGCTCCGTCAAGGCGATCGACTTCGCGCGCAATGCCGTCATGCCACCGTGCGCAGCGGCGCCCGCGAAGACGTCGACGCCGCATTCGAGCGCCGCCATCGCCAGCACCGGCGGCGTGCCGCAGACGAAACGCGCGATGCCCGGCGCCGGCCGGTAGGTCGGAGCGAACTGGAACGGCGCCGCGTGACCGAGCCAGCCCGAGAGCGGCTGGCGCAGCTGCTCGCGGTCCATGCGCGCGGTGTGACGCGGATGCGCCCACACGAACGCCGGCGCGCCCGGGCCGCCGTTGAGGTACTTGTAGCCGCAGCCGATCGCGAAATCCGCGTCGGCGCCCAGCAGGTCGACCGGGACGGCGCCCGCCGAATGCGCCAGGTCCCAGACGACGAGGACGCCGGCGGCATGCGCGGCGCGCGTCGTCTCGCCCATCGCGTGCATCCGGCCGGTGCGGTAGTTGACGTGGGTCAGCATGAGCACGGCGACGTCAGGCCTCAGGTGTTCGGTCACGCGCGTACCGTCGACCAGCCTCAGCTCCAACCCCGCCGACGCGGCGACGCTCTCGGCCATGTAGAGGTCGGTGGGGAAGTTGTCGCGCTCGGAGAGGATCACCCGGCGCGCGGGCACATCGCTGCGCTGCAGCGCCGCCGCGGCGCTGACCGCCTTGAAGCAGTTGATCGACGTCGAATCGCCGACGCTGATCTCGCCGGCGCCGGCACCGACCAGGCCGGCGATCTTGTCGCCGATGCGGCGCGAGAGATCGATCCAGCCGGCGCTGTTCCAGCTCCGGATCAGCCCCTCGCCCCACTCGCGGGCGGCGACTTCTGCCAGGCGGATCGCGGTCCGGCGCGGCAGCGCGCCGAGCGAGTTGCCGTCGAGGTAGACGACGCCCTCGGGCAGCGCGAACTCGTCGCGCAACGGGGCGAGCGGATCGGCGCGGTCGAGCGTCGCGCATTGGTCCCGGGTCGTTGTCGCCGGTGTCTGGTCGGCAGCTGCATGCATGCGACATGACGGTAGCACCGGCGCGTGCCGGGCGGTGTCGGTTAATTCGCACACGCAGCGCACGGCCGAGGCAGCTTGCTGCGACTTGACACGCACCGGGCCCCTCCTTAGCGTTCGCCGATGCCTGCGAATCCCGCCGCGTCGGCAGGCGCGACCGACGCGAGCGACGCCCGACCGCTGTCGCAGGCGACCCTGGTCGCGCTCGCCACCTACTTCGTGACCATCTGGGGCGCGGGCTTCGTCGCGACGCGGATCGCGCTCCAGTACGCGGCGCCGTTCACCTACATCGGCGTCCGCTACACGCTCGCCTTCGTCCTCGCCTTGCTCGCCTTCGGGCTGCGCGCGCGCTGGCCGGCCAACCGACGCGATTGGTGCCATGCCGCCGTCGCCGGGCTGCTCAGCCACGCCGGCTACCTCGGCGGCAGCCACTACGCGCAGCGGCTCGGCCTCTCGGCAGGCGTGACTGCGCTGATCCTCGCCTTGCAGCCGCTGCTCACGGCGCTGATCGTCTCGGCCTGGCTGCACGAGCGGCTCGGAACGATCCAGAAGCTCGGCGTCGTCGTCGGCCTGGCCGGGGTCGCGCTCGTCGTCGGCCATCGGATCGAAGTCGGCGGGGCGTCGGTGGCGAGCATGGTCGCGATCGTGATCTCGCTCGCCTGCGTCACTGCCGGCACCTTGTACCAGCGCCAGTTCTGCGCCGATCTCGACCTGCGCTCGGCGGTCTGCATCCATTTCGCCGCTACCGCGGCGGTGATGTTGCCGCTCGGGTGGGCGTTCGAGCGCTTGGCGATCGAGTGGAATTCGGCGATCGCGTGGTCGCTCGCGTACCACGTGGTACTGGCGTCGATCGGCGCCTTCTCGATCTTCCACGTGCTGCTGCGTCACGGCCAGGCGACTTCTGTGACGAGCCTGCTCTACTTCACGCCGCCGGTCGCGGCGCTGTGCGAGTGGGCGGTGTTCGGCTCGCCGCCGACGCCGCTGATGTGGACCGGAATGGCGGTCGCGTGCGTCGGCGTCGCCCTGGTGACCCGAGGGCGCCCTTCGCCGCCCGAGGTGTCGTGACCCGGCCTAGCCGATGCGGCCGAGGACCAGGTATTCCATCAGCGCCTTCTGCACGTGCATCCGGTTCTCGGCTTCGTCCCACACCACCGACTGCGGGCCGTCGATCACCTCGGCCTCGACCTCCTCGCCGCGATGCGCCGGCAGGCAGTGCATGAAGAGCGCGTCGGACTTGGCCGCGGCCATCATCTCGCGGTCGACGCGCCAGTCGGCGAACGCCTTCATGCGCTCGGCGCTCTCGTCCTCGTAGCCCATGCTGGTCCAGACGTCGGTGGTGACGACGTCGGCGCCGCGGCAGGCGTCGAGCGGATCGCGGCAGACCTTGAAGCAATCGCCGCGCTTGACTCCGGCCGCGGCGGCGTCGACCTCGTAGCCGCGGGGCGTGCTGAGATGCAGCGTGAAGCCGAGGATGTCGGCTGCCTGGAGCCACGTCGCCGCCATGTTGTTGCCGTCGCCGACCCAGGCGACGACCTTGCCCTCCATGCTGCCGCGCTGCTCGATGCAGGTGAAGACGTCGGCGAGGATCTGGCACGGGTGGAACTCGTTGGTCAGGCCGTTGATGACCGGCACCCGCGAGTTGGCGGCGAACGTCTCGAGCTTGGCCTGCTCGTAGGTGCGGATCATGACGATGTCGACCATCCGGCTGATCACGCGCGCCGTGTCCTCGACCGGCTCGGCCCGGCCCAGCTGGCTGTCGGTCGTCGTCAGGTTCACGACCGACCCGCCCATCTGGTACATCCCGGCCTCGAAGCTGACTCGGGTCCGCGTCGATGCCTTCTCGAAGATCATCGCCAGCGTGCGATCGACCAGCGGCGTGTACTTCTCGTAGTTCTTGAAGCGCTTCTTGATGATCGCTGCGCGCTCGAACAGATAGGCGTATTCCTCGGCGCGCAAATCCCGGAACTGCAGGTAGTGCTTGCTGAGGCTCATGCCGGGTTTCATGCCGGTTCGCTGAGGAATTCCTTGATCAGCGGGCAGAGGATGGCGACGATTTGCGCCGCCTCGTCGCGACTCAGGATCAGCGCCGGCAGGAGGCGGACGACGCGTTCCGCGGTGACGCTGATCATCAGCCCCGCCGCGGCGGCACGGCCGAGCAGGGCGCCGCAGGCGCGATCGAGCTCGATGCCGAGGATCAGGCCTTGGCCGCGCACCTCGACGACGCCGGCGACGCCCGCGAGCTCGCGCTCGAGCCCCTGCTTGAGGAACGCGCCGACCTCGGCGGCGTTGGCGAGCAGCCCTTCCTCTTCCATGATGCGCAGTGTCTCGACGCCGGCGCGCATCGCCAGCGGGTTGCCGCCGAAAGTCGTGCCGTGGTTGCCGGGACCGAACACGTCGGCGGCGCGCGGCCCGCAGACGAGCGCGCCGATCGGCACACCCGAGCCGAGTCCCTTGGCGAGCGGCATCACGTCGGGGCGGATGCCGGCCCACTGGTGCGCGAACCACTTTCCGGTGCGGCCCATGCCGCACTGAACCTCGTCGAGCATCAGCAGCCAGCCGCGCTCGTCGCAGATGCGGCGCGCTTCCTTCAGGTACTCGATCGTCGTCGGCCGGATTCCGCCTTCGCCCTGGATCACCTCGAGGAAGACAGCGACCACGTTCGGGTGGCTGCGCGCGACGTTCTCGATCGCCGCGACGTCGTTGAGCGGTACGCGGACGAAGCCTTCGACCAGCGGCCCGAAGCCGGCCTGCACCTTGGGATTGCCTGTCGCCGACAGGGTCGCGATCGAGCGGCCGTGGAACGCTGCTTCGTAGACGATGATCTCGGGCCGCTCGATGCCCTTGTCGTGGCCGTACTTGCGTGCGACCTTGAGCGCCGCCTCGTTCGCCTCCAGCCCGGAATTGCAGAAGAAGACGTTCTTCAGGCCCGAGAGCTCACACAGCCTGGCGGCCAGCTGCTCCTGCAGCGGCACCAGGTAGTAGTTCGAGCTGTGGATCAGCTTGGCGACCTGATCGTGCAACGCCGGCACCAGCTTGGGATGGCCGTGGCCGAGCGTGTTGACGGCGATGCCGGCCAGGCCGTCGAGATACTTCTTGCCGTCGGTATCCCAGACCCAGCAGCCGCGCCCGTGAGAAAGGGCGATCGGCAGCCTGCCGTAGGTCTGCATGACGTGCGGCTCGGCGCTGGGCGGCGATCCGGTCGCGGCGAGCCTGTCGGGCGCATTCATCGTCTTGCTCCGCGTTTTCGGGGGAGGGCGGATTCTAAAGGCGACGATTCCGCCACGGGCGCGCTTGTTGCAATGCAGCAGCCAGCGCCGCACCGCGGCGACAATCGACCTCTCATCTCTCAGCACGCCGTGGCCGAGCCCAGAGTAGTCTTCATCGAGGGCCAGACCAAGGCCGGCAAGACCTTTCGGCCGAGCGACTGGGCCGAGCGGCTGGCCGGAGCGATGTCGTCGTTTCGCCCCGAGGGGTCGGTCGGCGGCGCGGCCGCCTTCATCGGCTATTCGCCGTACTGCGTCCCGCGCGTCGTCGGCGGCACGAAGGGCGTCCTGGTCAACGCCGAGCTGCGCGAGATCGAGCCGATGGCCTGGGACTTCGTCATGAACTTCGCCCGCGACAACGACCTCGTCGTCATCGACGATCCACGGTCCGACGGCGGCGCATGAAAAAGGCCCGCGATTGCGGGCCTTCGTCGCATCGAGAGCGAGGCTCTCAGGCGGCCGTCGCCAGCGCCTTGACCTTGGCGGCAAGGCGGCTCTTGTGGCGCGCGGCCTTGTTCTTGTGAAACAGGTTCTTGTCGGCGACCGAGTCGATCACCGGCTGTGCGACCTTGAACAGCTCGGCGGCCTTGGCCTTGTCGCCGGCGTCGACCGCTTTCTGCACGTTCTTGATCACGGTGCGGAACTGTGAGCGCAGTGCCGTGTTGGCGGCATTGAGCTTGACGTCCTGCCGTGCGCGCTTCAACCCGGAGGCGATGCGGACGGTCTTTTTCTTGGCTTTGGTAGCGGTGGCCATGGGCAGCTGATCTAGGAGCTAGAGGTATTTCGGCAAAGACCGCGAGTATAGCATCGACGGTTCGCGACGGGCGTGTCCCGGCTCCGCCTCACCCATGAACCTGCTCCGCGCCGCCTCGACGATTTCCCTCTTCACGCTCGCCTCGCGCGTCTCCGGGCTGCTGCGCGACATCGCCGTCTCCTCGGTATTCGGCGCCGGCGCTTCGTTCGACGCCTTCAACGTCGCCTTTCGCATCCCGAATCTGCTACGGCGCCTGTTCGGCGAGGGTGCCTTCTCGCAGGCGTTCGTGCCGACCCTGGCCCGGGTGCGTGCCGCCGAGGGCGACGAGGCGACCCATCGGCTGATCGACGCCGTCGCGACGGTCCTGTTCGGCGCCCTGGTCCTGACCTGCATCGCCGGCATCGCCGCGGCGCCGGTCGTGGTCTGGCTGATGGCCTCGGGCCTCGAGCGCTTCGACCAAGCCACGGTCATGACGCGGATCATGTTTCCCTACATCGGCTTCATCTCGTTGGTGTCGCTCTCGGCCGGCATCCTCAACACCTGGAAGCGCTTCGCCGTGCCCGCGGCGACGCCGGTGCTGCTGAACCTGGCCATGATCGCCGCCGTCTGGTGGCTGGCGCCGTACTTCGCCCGGCTCGGGATCGAGAAGATCTATGCCCTGGCCGCAGGCGTGATGCTGGGCGGAGTGCTCCAGCTCGCGGTGCAGATCCCGGCGCTGGCGCGTCTGGGCGTGCTGCCGCGGATCGGCGCCGGCTTGCGGGCCTGGGGCGACGCCTGGCGCCATCCCGGCGTTCGCACCATCTTGCGCCAGATGGCGCCGGCGCTGCTCGGCGTCTCGGTGGCGCAGCTGTCGATCCTGATCAACACCCAGATCGCTTCGCACCAGGGCGTCGGCGCGGTCTCGTGGCTGTTCTACGCCGACCGGCTGATGGAGTTCCCGACCTCTCTGCTCGGCGTTGCCCTGGGCGCGGTGCTGATCCCGCAGCTCTCGGCGGCCCAGGCCAAGGGCGACGCCGTGAGCTACTCGGGGATGCTCGACTGGGGCTTGCGCCTGGCGCTGTTGCTGGCGTTGCCGTGTGCCGCGGCGCTGCTCGTCTTCCCCGAGGCACTGGTCGCGACTTTGTTCCAGCGGGGCAAGTTCGACGCCCTCGCCGCCACCAAGACGGCGCTGGCGCTGCGCGGCTACGGGGTTGGCCTGATCGGCCTGATCGGGGTCAAGATCCTGGCGCCCGGCTTCTACGCCCGCCAGGACCTGCGCACGCCAGTGACGATCGCGGTCATCGTCCTGGCCCTGACGCAGGCCATGAATCTGCTCTTCGTTCCCTATCTGGGGCATGCGGGCCTGGCACTGTCGGTGAGTCTGGGGGCGACCATCAATGCGGTCTGGCTCTTCGTCGGCCTGAAGCGCGGGGGCTGGTATCGGCCCACACCGGGCTGGGGACGATTCGCCCTCAAGGTCGTGTTCGCGACGCTGGCGCTGAGCGGCTTGCTTGCGGTTGCGGCGATACAGATCGACTGGCTCGGCCTGGCCGGCCGCGACGGCCTCCGTGCGGCGCTGATGGCGGCCAGCCTGGGCGGCGCGGCGCTGCTCTATTTCGGCGTCCTGCTCGCCGCCGGGTTGCGGCCGCGCGACTTCTCGCGCCGCGCCTGAACGCACGGCGCGACGTTGCTGCCGCCCGATCGCAGAGGCTGCTCTAAACTTCTGGCGATGACCGGCTCGCTGCTGCTCCATACGCCGACCGCGCTCGAGTATTTCGCCTCGCTCGTCGCCGACGATGCGAGCCTCTCGGTCCTCGAGGCGGCGATCGCGCTCGCCCACGACGACTACCCGGCGCTCGATTGCCAGACCGTGCTGGCCGAGATCGATGCGCTCGCGGCACGGCTGAAGACGCGCATCGCCCCGGACGCCGCGCCGATGCAGCGGCTGCGTCTGCTCAATCGCTTCTTCTTCCAGGAGCTCGGCTTCGCCGGCAACGTCAACGACTACTACGACGCGAAGAACAGCTACCTGCACTCGGTACTGCAGACCCGGCGAGGCATCCCGATCACGCTCGCCGTCCTCTACGTCGAGATCGCCGGCCAGATCGGCCTGAGCGCGAGCGGCATCTCGTTCCCGGGCCACTTCCTGGTCAAGCTGCGGATGCCGCAGGGCGAGGTCGTGATCGATCCGTTCACCGGCCAATCGCTGTCGCGCGACGCGCTCGACGCGCTCCTCGTGCCCTACCGTCGGCGCGAAGGCCTGCCCGGCTCGTCGCCGGTGCCGCTGGCGCTGTTCCTGCATGCGGCGACGCCGCGCGAGATCATCGCCCGCATGCTGCGCAACCTGAAGGAGATCCACCGCAGCAGCGACGACTGGCCGCGCCTGTTCGCGGTGCTGCAGCGGCTGGTGATCCTCCTGCCCGAGGCGTGGGAGGAACGGCGCGACCGCGGCCTCGCCGCTGCCCGGCTCGGCGTGGTCAAGACGGCGGTGGCCGACCTGTCGGCCTACCTTGAGCACGTTCCGCACGCGGGCGACCGCTTCGCCATCACCGAGCGGCTGATCGAGCTCGGCCACGGCGACCCGTCGCGGCTGCATTGACCGCCGCGCCTTTCCGGCTCCGCTCGCGATGCGCCTGACGTCGGCGCAGCGGCGCGCCGTCAACTGGGCGGTGCTCGCGGCCGTCGCCGCCGGGCTGGTCTGGCTGCTCGCGCCGGTGCTGACGCCGTTCGCGATCGGCGCCGTCCTCGCCTACGCGCTGCACCCGGCGGTCGAGCAGCTGGCGGCGCGGCGGGTCCCGCGCGTCATCGCCGTGATGCTGGTCGAGATCGCGACCCTGCTCGCCTTCACCGCGCTGGCGCTGCTGGTGGTGCCGATCCTGTCGAAGGAGCTGCCGCTCCTGAACGAGCAGCTGCCGCTGCTCATCGACCGCATCAACCACCGGGTCACGCCCTGGCTTGCGCAGATGGGGATCAACGTCTCGCTCGACGGCTCCAATCTGCGCGCGATCATGCTCAAGTACCTCGACGCCAACTGGGACGAGAGCGTGGCCGCCGCGCTGGTCTCGGCGCGCATCGGCGGCAGCATCCTGATCACGCTCGTCGGCTACGTCATCCTGGTGCCGGTGGTCCTGTTCTACCTGCTGATCGACTGGCCGTTCTATGTCCAGCGCGCGATCGCTCTGGTGCCGCCGCGGCTGCGCGCCACCGTCGCCGCCTTCACCGCCGACTGCGACACCGTGCTCGGCCAGTACCTGCGCGGCCAGTTGCTGGTGATGCTGATGATGGCCGCGTACTACAGCGTCGGCCTGGCCCTGTTCGGCTTCGAGCTCGCGGTGCCGGTCGGCGTCTTCACCGGCCTGGCGATCTTCGTTCCCTATGTCGGCTTCGGCATCGGCCTGATGCTGGCGCTGCTCGCCGGCGCGCTCCAGTTCACCGGCTGGTACGGTCCGATCGCGGTGTTCGTCGTCTACGGCATCGGCCAGATCGTCGAGGGCATGTTCCTCACGCCCAAGATGGTCGGCCAGCGCATCGGCATGAGCGCGCTCACGGTCATCTTCGCGTTGTTCGCGTTCGGTCATCTGTTCGGCTTCGTCGGCGTGCTGATCGCCTTGCCGGTGAGCGCGCTGATCGCCGTCGCGGCTGCGCGGCTGCGCGCGAGTTACACCCAGAGCAGCCTCTACACGGGATGAGCCTGGCAGCGCCGTGAAGCAGATCCCGCTGGCGATCGGCCCCGAGCCGTCGCAGACCTTCGAGAATTTCCTGCCCGGCGCCAACGCGGCGACGCTGGCCCACCTGCTGGCGCTCGCGCCGGGCGCGCCGCCGGTCTACCTCTGGGGTCCCGAAGGCAGCGGCAAGACCCATCTGCTCCACGCGCTGGTCGGGCGCGCTGCCGCGCATGGCCAGCAGTCGGCGTGGTACTCGGCGGCGACCGCGGCGCCGTGGAGCGAGGTCGGCGAACGCGATTGGCTCGTCTTCGACGACGCCCATGCCTTCGACACGGCACAGCAGCAGGCGGCGTTCTCGCTCTTCGTCGAGGCGACCGGCCGCGGCACCGGCGTCATCGCCGCCGGCAGCGTTCCGCCGGTCGACCTGGCCGTGCGCGAGGATCTGCGCACCCGCCTGGGCTGGGGCCACGTGTTCGCGCTCGCGCCGCTCGGCGACAACGAGGTGCGCGCCGCGCTCCGGCGCGAGGCCGACCGGCGCGGCACGTTTCTCGCCGACGAGGTCATGGACTACCTGCTGAACCGCTTCGCGCGCGACCTCAAGCACCTGATGGCGCAGCTCGACCGCCTCGACGAGTTTTCGCTCGCGACCAAGCGCGCGATCACCGTGCCGCTCTTGAAGCAGATGCTCGCCGAGGAAGGACGGACGTGAATCTCTGTCTTTTCGATCTCGATCACACCCTCTTGCCGATCGACTCCGATCACGCCTGGGGCGAGTTCATGATCACACTCGGCTGGGTCGACGCGGCATCGTTCCGGTCGGGCAACGACGCCTTCTACGCCGAATACCTCGCCGGCCGGCTCGACATCGACGCCTACATTGACTTTGCCACCGCGCCGTTGCGCGCGCGCAGCGCCTTCGAGCGGCGCGAGGCGCACGCACGCTTCATGCGCGAGGTGATCGTGCCGGCGCTGCGTCCGCCCGCGCTCGAGCTGGTCGAGTCGCATCGCGGGCGCGGCGACCGGCTCGCGCTGGTGACGTCGACCAACGACTTCATCACCGCGCCGATCGCCGCCGCGCTCGCCATCGAGACGCTGATCGCGACCCGCCTCGAGCTCGCCGGCGACGGCACGCCGACCGGCCGGATCGCAGGCGACGCGGCCTTTCGCGAGGGCAAGGTCGCCCGTGTCGGACAATGGCTGGCGGCGGACGGCAGCGGCTGGCGCGATTTCGAGCGGATCAGCGTCTACAGCGACTCGCTCAACGACCTGGCGCTGCTCGAGCGGGCGACCGATCCGGTCGCCACCAACCCGTCGCCCGATCTCGCTGCCGTCGCACGCGAGCGCGGCTGGCGCATCCTGAACCTGTTCGCATGATCAAGACCTTCATCTCGAAGCTTCTCGGCAAGTCAGCCGGCGACACCAAGCGCGTGCCGCGTGGCAAGCGCGTCGAAGTGCCCAAGTCGGAGCACGGCATCGACCCGAAGCTGGTCGACGAGCGCGCGGTCAAGGTCGTCTCGACGCTCGCCGACGCCGGCTACGAGGCCTACGTCGTCGGCGGCGCGGTGCGCGACCTCCTGGTCGGCCTCAGGCCGAAGGATTTCGACGTCGCCACCAACGCCACGCCGGAGCAGGTGAAGTCTCTGTTCCGGCGCGCCTTCATCATCGGCAGGCGCTTTCGCATCGTCCACGTCGTCTTCGGCCGCGGCCGCCAGGACCGGGGCCTGTCCGAGGTGATCGAGGTCTCGACCTTCCGCGCGATGCTTGCCGCCGCCGACGCCGAGCAGGTGAGCGGCAACGAGAAGACCTCGCGCAAGGACCTGGTCGACAAGACGCACGTCGTCGACGCCGAAGGCCGCGTCCTGCGCGACAACGTCTGGGGGCCGCAGATCGAGGACGCCGCGCGGCGCGACTTCACCGTCAACGCGATGTACTACGACCCGGTGAAGGAGATCGTCGTCGACTACCACGGCGGCATCAAGGATGCGAAGAAGAAGCTGCTGCGCATGATCGGCGACCCGGTCTCGCGCTACCGCGAGGACCCGGTGCGGATCATCCGTGCCGTTCGCTTCGCCGCCAAGCTCGGCTTCGAGATCGAGGCCAAGACGCGCGCGCCGATCAAGGAGATGGCGGCGCTGCTCGACAACGTGCCGCAGTCACGCACCTTCGACGAGATGATCAAGCTGCTGCAGACCGGCCATGCGCTGGCGTCGATCGTCGAGCTGAAGAAGCTCGGCCTGCATCGCGGCGTGTTCCCGGTGCTCGACGTCGCCCTCGACGAGGCGCAGCGCCACGACGGGCGCGAGAAGTTCGTTCGCCTCGCGCTTGCCGACACCGATGCGCGCGTCGCCGAGGGCAAGCCGGTGGCGCCGAGCTTCATGCTCGCGGCGATGCTGTGGCACGACGTGCAGGACGAGTGGAAGCGGCGCCAGGCGGCGGGCGAATCGCCGTTCCCTGCGTTGCAGGGAGCGATCGACTCCGCCTTCGACGCGCGCATCGGCGACATCTCCGGGCGCGGCAAGCTGGCCGTCGACATGCGCGAGATCTGGATGCTGCAGCCGCGCTTCGAGCGGCGCGCGAGCAGCTCGGCGCCAGCCCTGCTCGAGCAGCCGCGCTTTCGCGCCGGCCTCGACTTCCTGCGCCTGCGCGGCGAGGTCGGCGAGGCCGATCCGACCCTTGCCGCGTGGTGGGAGGCGCTGTACCAGGCGAGCGACGAGCAGCGCCGCGACATCCTCGACGGCGTGCGCGAGCAGCGCGGCCCGCGCCGGGTCAAGCGCGCTTCGGCGCGCGACGCCGGCGACAGGGACGGCAACGCCGATACGGCGGTGGACGCCAGGAGCGGCGCCGAGACCGTGCCACCCGCAGGCGACGCCGGCGACTCGCCGGCCGGCGATGCCGCGGCGCCGCGCAAGCGCCGGCGCCGGCGCAGGAAGCCGAGCGAGTCGGCCGGCTCGCCTTCGTGACGAGCGGCGATGGTCGAGCGCGCTGCGGCGCAGCGTCACGAGGCCTTCGTCGGCCTCGGCTCGAACCTCGGCGATCGAGTTGCGGCGCTCGACACCGCGCTGGCCGCGCTGGCCGCGTTGCCGGCGACGACGCTCGTGGCGCGGTCCTCGTTCTACGAGTCGGCGCCGGTCGAGGCGCCTGGCGACGACTACCTCAATGCGGTCGCGCAGCTCGATACCGCGCTGACGCCGCTGGCGCTGCTGGCGGCGCTGCAGTCGATCGAGTCGCAGCAAGGCCGCGAACGCCCATACGGCAACGCGCCGCGAACTCTCGATCTCGATCTGCTGCTCCACGGCGAGGTTGCGCTCGCCAGCCCCGAGCTGACGCTGCCGCATCCGCGTCTGCATCAACGGGCATTCGTTCTCGTTCCGCTGGCCGAGATCGCGCCCACGCTCGTGATCCCGACGCACGGTACGGTCGGCGACCTGATCGATGGTGTCGCGGCGCAGCGCATCGCTAAACTGAAGCGATGACCCACGGCGGCCTCGCGCGCTATCGCCACATCGCCATCGAGGGCGCGATCGGCGCCGGCAAGACGACGCTCGCGCGCGAGCTCGCCGCGCGCGTCGGCGCCGAGCTGATGCTCGAGCAGCCGGCCGAAAACCCGTTTCTCGGCCGCTTCTACGCCGACATGGCGGGCTATGCGTTCCAGACCCAGCTGTTCTTCCTGTTCCAGCGCCAGCGCCAGGTGCAGGCGATCGCCCAGCCGACGATGTTCGCGAGCACGGTGGTGAGCGACTTCATGCTCGCCAAGGACGCGATCTTCGCCAAGCTGACGCTGAGCGACGACGAGTACCGGCTCTACGCGCAGATGTATGCGCCGATCGCCGCGCAACTGCCCGAGCCCGACGTCGTCGTCTGGCTGCAGGCGTCGCCGCAGACGCTGCTGCAGCGCGTGCGCCGCCGCGGCGTGACGATGGAGGAGCGAATCGATCAGGCCTATCTCGCCGGCTTGGCCGACGCCTACGCCGAACACTTCTCGTCGAGCATCGGCGTACCGGTGCTGGCGGTCGACAGCGAGCGCTTCAATCCGGTCGAGCGGCCGAGCGACCTCGACGACCTGATCGAGCGACTCGCGCGATTCGACGGCCAACGCGGCTTTTTGGTCGCCGATCGGCAGACG
>Ga0070670_100001158_pt1 | contig 20902 bp, 18 predicted proteins | sample KBSS63metaG_FD_64665 | JGI IMG/M metagenome (GOLD analysis project Ga0070670, IMG submission 64665) | Switchgrass rhizosphere microbial communities from Kellogg Biological Station, Michigan, USA - KBS S6-3 metaG | ecosystem: Host-associated > Plants > Roots > Rhizosphere > Soil ... | reverse complement strand
TCGGGCGGCGAGGCGCAGCGCATCAAGCTCGTCACCGAGCTGAGCAAGGTGCGGGACGACGTCGGCAAGCGCGGCAACAAGGCGCCGCACACGCTCTACGTCCTCGACGAGCCGACGGTGGGGCTGCACATGGCGGACGTGGAACGGCTGATTCGGGTGCTGCATCGGCTGGTGGATGGCGGGCATTCGGTCGTCGTGATCGAGCACGATCTGGATGTGATCGCGGAGGCGGATTGGGTGATCGACCTGGGGCCGGAGGGGGGCGTCAATGGCGGGCGTGTTGTTGCCGAGGCAGTGCCTGAGCGACTGATCGGGCTCGCCGAGAGCCATACCGGTGCCGCCCTGAGGCCGGTGCTGTCGCGCGTTGCTGCAATGGAAGCACTCGCCGCCGCTTAACCAGGGGACGCTTTCGTAGCGAAGCCGCCGATCTTGCGTTGACCGGTCGAGTTCGCCGCTGCAAAGCGTTCAATCGTGGATGCGCGAGGATGATCGGCAACTGGTGCAGCCGTCGCAAGCCGTGTCTCACCGCAGCTTCGCCGTGTCGATCTGGAAGATGTACGGGAACTTGGTCTGCCAGTCCAGGTACTTGCGTGTCCCCGATTCCGACAGCCCCCACAGGCGCCCGTCGTCATCGACGGTGAGGTCTTCGAGTCCGGCGACCATCGCGTACTCCGCTTGCACCTGCCCCTGACGATTCAGCCGGTACAGCTTGCCCCAGCTGCCATTGCTTGCCGAAACCCAGAGGTCGCCCACCTTGTCGAACGCCGCGCCTTGCGCTTCGAGCGGCACCGGGATCGATTCCACCGCGCGGTCGTCGTTCACCGTCTGGCCGTCGTGGTCGTCGAACAGCCGGGGGTCGAGCCGGAACATGCGGGCGCTGCGCCGCTCTTTGGTCCAGGTGCCGATCCAGAGGTCCTTGCCGTCGAAGGTGGCATACGAGCCGCGCAGCTCGCCCGTGATCTTCACGGCCCGGGAGGCGCCGGCGGACGTGCCGCTGGCGAGCGCTCGTTCCAGGTCGACCAGAAACAGCTGGCGCGTGTCGGCCAGGAACAGGTTGCCGTTGCCCGCGTAGGCGAGCCCGCCCGAGTGCGTGCAGGTGCCGGCGGGAATGTCGAAGCCGCCGGTGATGCGGCCGCTGGCCTTCTCGATGCGGAAGACGCGGCACGGCCCGGTGTTCGCCTTCAGGTCAGGCGTCGGCTTGTAGCTGCTCACGTAGAGGAAGGCACCGCTGCTCGTGAGGCCCTGCGGCACGAAGCCCTCGTCCAGCGCGGGGGTCCAGATGCGGTGCCCCAGCGCCGCGACGTTTGGCACGTCGCGGCTCGGCGCGTCGAGGTACGTCGGTGCGGTGCCGAGGACGCCTTCGGCCATCGGAATGGCGCAACCGGCGAGAGCAGCCAGCATTAGTACGCTTGTCTTGACTACGCTTGTCTTGATCATGGTTCGTCTCCTTCCGTGCAATGTGGCCTACCCGCGCACGACTCGACCGATGAACGGTCATTCGCGCCCCCGACCTCGGGGATGCTAGACAACGATCGACCTCACAGAATCCCGGCGGGATTGCGCGACTCCGTCGTGCGACTGTTGACAAGGATGCCGAGCATCCGCTGGGAGGTAATAGTGATTCGCTTCATTCGACTCGCGCCCGTCGCGTTAGCCGCCGCCATGGCATTCGTGGGTGCGGCACAGGCCGGTTCGTTGCTGGACTCGTCGATGTACGGTGCCATCGGCGGAACGCAGAACGTCACGCTGAACGGCGTGACCTTCACCAGTGCTCCGGGCAACTTCATTGTCAAGAACCTCAACGGTTTCAGCGGCCTGGGTGTGACCGGGGGCGCTACCGGCGACGAAATCGACATCGGCGAGACGGTCAGGATGTCCTTCGCGGCGCAAGTCGTTTCCGATTTCAGCGTCACCTTCTTCTACAACGGCCCCGAGTTCGGAGACTGGCGTGAAATCGCGCAAGTCACCGCCTACAACGGCGCTGCGGTCTCGGGCGTCTACACCCTCACTGTCGGCAACGACGGCGCCATTCCCGGTGCAACGTGGAGCGGACTGGGCAGCGTCAGCAACCTTTCGCTCCCCACCGACACAGGCGGCGGGTCCTGGCGCGTTGCGGGCAATCCTTTCGGAAGCGCCGCCATCACCGGGCTGTCATTCACTGCACTGACCAGCGGTCTTTGCCAGTCGGAGTGCAATAACCAATCCGACTACGCGCTGAGCAGCGTCAACGCCGTCCCCGAGCCGGAAACCTACGCGCTGATGATCGCCGGCCTCGGCGCCGTCGGATTCGTGGCCCGCCGGCGCAAGCCCCGCACAGCCTGATCAGCGAATACGCTGAGGGACCGGCGAGCGGGGCCGCTCGCCGGGCGGCGCGCCCTCAGGTCACGGCTTCTCGTAGATCGCATAGATCAGCGCGCCTCCTTGCAGACTCGCAACGACGGCGTCGCGGTCAGCCTTCGAGAACACGAAGCACCCGTCGCTCAGCCCGGGTCGCCCCGCTTTCGTTCCCTTCCACGACTCCGGCTCCATGTAGCCCGCCGCGTGAATGACGATGAATCGCGATCGGGCATTGGAGTTCGTGGCCGCGAGGCCATCCATGCGCATCGCGAGACCGGGGTACACCTGGCTCACATAGGTCTCCGCCGTGCGGTACAGGCCGAGGCTGCTCGTATTGCTGTCGGGAACGTTGGAGAACACTTCCGCGTAGCCGTCGTGGCGCGATCCTTCCGAGCCCTGCCCGTGCGCGACCCGGAAGGTCTGCAACACGCGGCCGCTCGCGCGGTCGATCAGGTGGAACCGCGGTGCGCCCGAGTGCGCGGAGAAATCCAGCACGGCCGCTCGCGGGTGATCGGACGGCTGGCGCAGCACATGCTCGATCCCGCGTGCAACCGCCGGGGAGATCTGCGGGTTCGCACGGGCGATCGCGTCTGCCGATAGCCCGTCGTCCGGTGCGGTGGGCGCGGCGCGTGCCGCGGGCGGATGCGCTTGCCGCGGTGCGCTGCGGCGGACCGTCGGCGAGCCGCAGCCGCCGACCAGCGCAACGAGCGCCACCATGGCCGCTCGTCGGGGCCGGTCGGCAGGAGGCTGGTTCAGTCGGATCGCCATGGCATCGCCGGTCGAGCGTGATTGTCTGGAGTATCCGGGACGTGCTCCAGTCTGCGACTCGGTCCTCATGGCGCGGGCGCTGCGCCCGCACGGGCTGTTCCGGTGACCCCTCTGCTGGTGACGCGATTGCCTGGGCGAGTGCTTCCGCTGATACTCTCGGGCCCTCGATGGACCTGTCCCCATAGCTGCTCGAGCACCTGGTCGCCATGTGGGCCGGCAGCGCTGAACCGGGAGAAGCACATGCACTTCAAGACCCTGACCCCCGGCCTGCTTGCGCTGGTGCTGGCTTTGACGGCGCCGGGCGCGCGGTCGCAGACCGCCGCACCGGCAACGGCCGCGGTCGATCCGGCGACGGTCCAGGCGCTGAAGGCCATGGGCGCGCATCTGCAGTCGCTGCAACGGTTCCACGTGACCAACGAGCTGACCGGCGAACGCGTGCTGACCGACGGGCAGAAGCTGCAGCACATGGCGACCGCGACCGTGGACGTGCAGCGTCCGAACCGACTGCGCGTGAAGATGTCGAGCGCCCGCTCGCAGCGCGAGCTGTTCTACGACGGCAAGCAGCTGACGCTGTTCACTCCGGCGCAGAACTACTACGCCACGGTGGCCTTCGATGGTTCGCTGGGCGATCTCGCCGGCGCGCTGCAGACCAAGTACGGGGTCGATCTGCCGCTCGCCGATCTGTTCGTCCTCGGCACGCCGGCGGCACCGCTGGACAAATTGGACTCAGCGATGAATGCCGGCCAGGACTTCGTCGGCGACGACCTGTGCGATCACTATGCCCTGCGCCAGGGCAACTTCGACTGGCAGATCTGGATCACCGCAGGCAACAAGCCGCTGCCACGCAAGCTGGTGATCACGAATCGCGGCGACGAGGCCCGGCCGCAGTCCATAAGCCTGATCGAGTGGGACCTGAAGCCGGCCCTGGCGAGCTCGGCGTTCACCTTCAAGCCGCCAAAAGGGGCGAAGGCGATCGAGATGGTGGCGCGCAAGGCGCAGTAAAGGAGCATTGCCATGACGAAGTTCTCGAGCAAGCTTTTCCTGACGGCGCTGACCCTCGTCGCGCTGGTTAGCTTTACCTACTCGCCGGTGGCAGAGGCCGCCCGGGGCGGCGGCGGCGGCGGTGGGGGTGGCGGTGGTGCCAATCGCGCCAGCGCCGGCGGCGGTGGCGGTGGCGGTGGCAATCGCGCAGCCGGTGCGCAGGCCAACAACGTCAATGCCGACAAGCGCACGAACGAGGTACGCAACACCAGCGTCAACAACGTCAACGTCAATAACAACAACGTCAACGTCAACAAGAACGTCAATGTCAACGTCAGCAACAACGGCGGCTGTTGCAACAACGGATGGGACAACGACTACCACCCAGTTGCACGGGCCGCAGCCGTCGGCGCGACGGTCGCCGTGACCACGGCCGTCATCGGCTCGATGGTGAACACCGTGCCGGCGAGCTGCGTGCCGGTGAACTACAGCGGCATGGTCTACCAGCAATGCGGCACGACCTGGTACCAGGCGCAAGGGCCGCAATACATCGTCGTCAATCCGCCTTACTGACCCAGCGGAACCTTCGCCGGCCGCCGGCCTGCCGCTCGCGCAGCAGGCCGGCGAAGCCACTCACCAGGCGTAGCTGCCGTACACCGGGTTGTTGACCACGTTCACCGGTTGCTGCGCCGCCGTGATGTACGCCTGCACATCGGCAGGCAGCAGCAGGCGCTGGGCGGCCAGCGCGTTGGCGGCCTGGGTCACCGCGGCAGCGTAGCTGGCGTGGCTGCCGTAGCGCTCGGCGAGCGACAGCCGCGGGTCGCCCTTGGCGACGCGCGTCGCCATGTCGGGCGCGAACGGAATCAGAGTGCCGGTCGACTCGCAGCCGTCGGGGCCGCCGAAGGCGTTGGCGCGCAGGTTCCATCCGGCGGTCGTTCCCACCGGCACGGCCACTGCCGGCAGGCGAATGCCGGCGATCTCGTTGCCGTCGCTGTCGACCTTGGAGACGATCGTCGGATAGACCTTGCCGGTCGCCGTGGGCGGCGCCTTCGAGATGATGCCGGCGTCGAACTGCGGGCCGAAGTCGAACAGGTTGTGGACCGTCACGAGCCCGGTGTAGAGGACGCCGGGGATCGTCGGCCAGCCGAGCGAGGCCTGCGCGACGGTGCCGATGCCGAGCGGCGTATTGGCGGTCGTCGACGCGAAGACCGCGGTCCCGGTCGCCCGTTGCGGCACCGCGCTCGGCGGCGGCGCGGTGCCGTCGATCCACTGGTCGAGCGCGACCCAGAGCGCACGCAAGGCCGGGTTCTGGTCGACCGGGTTGCCGAACTGCTGGCAGGTGCCGAGCGAATTGGCCCCGGCCGGGCTCGCGTGCTGCGTGCCGGAGATCAGGTAGTTGCGCACGTTGGGCGGATCGGGGATGTCGTTGCCGGCCAGATCGGTGTGGACCAGCGAGCCCGCCTTGACCCAGTACTCGTTTGCCGAGTCGATGTTCATCACCTTCGGGCAGGTGTTCGACTTGCTGCAGCGCACGAGGCGCCCGTCGGTCTTGCCCGAGAGCGGATCGGTGAGGGTGGAGTACGAGAACGGGAAGGGCGCTTCCGGGTACAGATGGTTCTGCCGGTTGCGCTCGGTGCGCCCCGATTGCTCGAAGCGGTAGTTCATGTTGATGCCGTCGCCCGCGCCGACCCAGTTGAACACGCCGTCGAAGACCTGCTTGCCCTTCACGTCCTCGTTGAAGCCGAGCCAGATGAAGTCGTTCATGAAGCGCGCCGGTTGCGACAGCGTCCAGACGACGAACCGGTTGATCGCCGCGGCCGCGATCGGATTCGCGGTGCCGGCCGTGTCGGCCTGGGCGTTGCGCAGGAACGAGGCGAAGTCGCGGAACGCGGCGAATCCGACGCCGCCGACCACCGGATCCTTCGCGGTGTAGGTGAGCTCGTAGATGGCACTCTGCTTGAAGGCCGTGCCGGCCGGAAGCAGCGCGATCGTGGTCGCGCTGGTCCACGTCCAGCCGGTCGACGGCACGGTGATCGCGGCATCCGTGAGGTGGTCGCGAACGGTCAGCTTCGCCTGGGTCGTGTCGGTGCTGTTGGTCGGATACGCAGTCGTGTACGAGGTCGACGTCGCGTTGTCGAAGACGATGTACTCGTAGCTCGGCCCGGTGATCGTGCTGCCGTCGGCGTTCTTGGCGATCGGCACCGTCGCGCCGATCGAGAAGTTGGTGCGCGACGCGGCGGGCTCCCATCCCGCCCAGACCATCGTGTAGCCCTGGTTCATCAGGAACGCGGTGCCGGCGTCGGCGGCGGTCGTCGGATTGTTGCCGCCGCCCGAGCCGTTGAAGCGGCCGAATTGCTTGCCGCCCCGGTTCGGCGGCTCGATGAAGACCTTGTGATTGCCCTTGCTAGGATCGCTCGGCGTCAGGATGTAGAAGTCGAGCGAGTATTCGACCAGCCCGTCGGCGTTCTTCGGCGCAAGCTGGATGTCGGTGATCATCGTGTTGTGCGGGTCGGCCGGGTCTAGCGTGCCGGTCGCCGTGCCGACGATCTTGCGGTAGGTGCCGACCGGGCCGAAGGTCGTGCCGGCGAACGTCACGTCCTGACTCGGCATCGACGGGTCGGTGGTCGCGTTGATCGTGATGGTCTTGATGCCGGTCGCGGGGGCTACCGGCGCCACCACCGGGTCGTCGTCGCCGCCGCAGGCGGCGAGCGAAATACAAGCGGCCGCGACCGCCCACGACAGTCGTGCTGTCGCCTGTTCGAAACGCATGGTTGTCTCCTGTGCAGGTTCGCGCCGCGTCGATGCACGGTTCGCGTCGTACGGTTGATCCGACGGGTTGCGCCGCCGCGGGGTGGAGACAACCCGAGACGATTCTGCGACTGGGTCAGCGGCGGCTCTGTTGACCGCGGTCAAGTTCACACTAGTTAACGTGAGCCGCATGCGGTCGAGCCGATGGGTCGAGACGCCGACGCGACTCCACACGCTGGCCGCGGCCGAGGCACGCCGGCTGCTCGAACCCAAGCCGAGAGCGCCGTCGCTTGAACCATCGCATCATCCGCGATCGAAAACATGCGCTTCGCGGCCTTCATCTCCTACCGCCACTCGGGCGATGCCCGGGTCGCCGCTGCGATCCTGTCGGGCCTGCAGCGGCTCGCCAAGCCCTGGCACAAGCGCCGGGCGCTGAACGTCTTCCGCGATCAGACCAACCTGGGCGCGAGCCCCGGTCTCTGGCCGTCGATGGAAGCGGCGCTGCGCGAATCGCAGTGGTTCGTGCTCATGGCATCTCCCGAGTCGGCGGCGTCGTCCTGGGTTCGCCAGGAGATCGATTGGTGGCTCGCCCACCGTTCTATCGAGCAGCTCATCATCGTCGTCACGGGCGGCGAGCTGGGCTGGGACGCCTCGCGATGCGAATTCGACGCCGAGCGGTCATCCGCTCTGCCGCCGAATCTGCTCGGTCGGTTCAAGGACGAACCGCTGTTCGTCGACTTGCGCTGGGCCCGTTCGCAGACGCAGCTGAAGCTGAGCTCGGAGCGCTTCCGTGCCTCGATCCTCGACATCGCCACGCCTCTTCATGGCAAGGCCAGGGACGACATCGACGCCGAGGACTTGCGCGCGCACCGCAGGTCCCGCCGATTGGAATTCGGCGGTGTCGCCGTTCTGGCGGGCCTGTCGGCGGGCCTGGCCGCGATCGCCTACTTCGCGGTCGGGCAACGAAACCTGGCGGTGTCCCGCATCGACAGCGCGTTGGCAGGACGCCTGGCTGCGCAGGCCGGAGCCTCGCAGGACAAGGAGCCCAGCCTCGTCGAGCGCAACACCCTGCTCGCGGTCGAGGCCATGCGGCGCAAGCCCAGCCTCGAGGCCGCGACCGCCCTGCGTGCCGGCATGAGCCTCCTGCCCGTTCCGCTCGGCCGGGTCCTCCATGCGCGCGCACCGAGCGCGCTTTTGCTCAGCAACGACGGCAGTCTGCTGGCAGTGGCGTCGGAGGACGGTTCTCGGTCGCTCGTGCTCGTCATCGACACCGCCAGCGGAGCCGAGGTCCTCCGGCTGCCCATGGCAGCCGAGATCGCTGGCCTGAGCTTCAGCGCCACTGCCCGAATGCTCGCGATCCTCCCGCGCCCGCAACGGGCAGAGCGGCCCGGTCCTGCGGCTCAAGGCGACATCGAGGTCTGGGATCTCGAACGAAAGCGGCTCGAAAGGCGCCTGCCGGCGGAAGGACTGGTCACCACGATCGCGCTGAGTCCCGACGGTCGATGGCTGGCGACCGGCGATGAGCTCGGCCGCGCTGTCGTCCGGACGGTCGCGAGCGGGCAAAGCCTGGGGTCGACCCGGCACCGGTCCCCCGTGATCAGGTGGCGTTCTCGTCCGTTCCGGGGCAGATCGTGTCGGGCGAACGTGACGGAACGCTGCGCATCTGGAACGTGGCGACGGGTCGCGACGTCGCTCGTGTCGGCCTGGCGGCCCGCTTCGAGCGGCCCTCGGCGTTGGCGAGCGACGGCTCCAGGGTCGGGTTGACGTCGAGCGGCGGGCCGATCCGCTTGAAAGGCGTCGACGGGGAGGCGGCACCGGTGGTCGAGACGATCCAGCATGCCTTGTCAGCACCCTCGGCCCGGCACTGTCGCTGACCAAGGCGCGCGTCGCGACGGCCGGCAGAGACAACACCGCCCGGGTCTGGGATCTCGGCACCGGCGAGGAAGAGGCTCGCGCTCCGTTCGACGCCCAGATCGTCGCGGTCTCGCTCAGCGGCGACGGCTCGATGCTCGCGGTGGGCGCCTACACGGGCGCCGGCATGAGCATCGAAGCTCGTCAGTCCCTCGATGCCAAACGCACGCAGAACATCTGGGTGGTCGACGGATGGGATCGGGAGCACCCGCCGAGCTCGATGAATTCATCGACGTGGGTGTTCAAGGTTCATCGACCGGATCGATTCGAGTTTCGTCATGGACAGCCGGTCGTCTCCGTGGGGCTGAGCTCGAAAGGGAACATGCTCGTGACCGCAAGCGGGCGCAGCGCGACCCAGGCAGCCGCCGCCGACCACGCCCCTCAGCCTGCGCCCCGCTTGCCGCTCGAATCGCACCTTCGCGTCTGGGACGTTCGATCCGGGCGAGAGCTGGCGAACGCGGTTCTGCCCGACGTGACGACATCGACCGCCATCGCTCCGGACGAGACGACCGTCGCGGCGGTCGGCAAGGAGGGCACCTTGCGCGTGTGGACGCTGCCGCGCGCTCTCGGCAGCGCCGGTCAGGCGCTTGCGCTCGGCCAACCGACTCGTGTGCTCGATACCGGAGCGCGCGATGGCGGCGTTCTGTTCTCCGCGGATTCGAGCCGCATCGGCATCGTCGGCAAGGGCGGCGGCGTGTTCGACCCGAGAGCGGCCACCGCGATGTTTCGAGCCGGACCCGAGCAGACGACGGTCGGCTTCGATGCCGCGATGACTCGCGCCCTGGTCGAGGAAATATCGCCCGACCGGTTGTCTCTGCGATCCAGCCTGCTCGATACGGGCACCGGACGCGTCGTCCATCAGGTCGACTCCCTGCACGGCAACGGCCGGTCGATGGCCAGCGACGGACGCCTGGCCGCGGCGGTGAGGCGGTCAGGCGGCGGTGCCGCGGTCACCGCTCCCTATGGATTCGACGTCTCGGAGATCGTGACGGCGAAGCGCGCGATCTCGCTGGAGGGAGCTCACAACAAGGAGATCACGGCGATGCGGTTCACCGCCGATGGAACTCATCTCGCCACTGCAAGCTTCGATGCGAGTGCGCGCATTTGGGATACGGCCACGGGCGCTGAGGTCGCTCGATGGGCCGACGCCGGCATCGTGAACGCTGTTGCCTTCAGCGCCGATGGCCGCATCCTCGCGGTCGGCACCGAGGCAGGCCGCGGCGCCGTCTACTTCTGAACGCCGGCCGATCTGATCGCGCGGGCATGCGCTCGCCTGACCCGCAACCTGACAAAGCCCGAGTGGCAGCAATTCCTCGGCGAGGTCGCGTATCGCGCCACCTGTGACGATCTATCGCTCGACGTCCGGCCCCGATAGACGGCGCCTGCTCTATCCCTCGAACACGGGGGTGCAAAACCATTCGCCAGCGCTACGCTTTGCGTTCCACCTAGTCGTCGCCGGCACGAGCCGGCTCTTCGCAGCCGGAGGCACAGCATGAAAACGCAGGCGAGATCGAAAGCAGGACGCACCACTCTAGTCGCAGCCGTCCTGGCGTTGAGCGGTGCGGGCGCGAATGCCGTTCCGTTCTTCTGGACCGACTGGACCGGCGGTGACCTGGATCCGGGCCCGGGCTTCAGCGCTCAGGGAACGATCACGACCACGACCTCGACCGTGGGTGTGACGTACTCGAACGCGAACGGAATCGGCTTCTACCAACCCACCGGCGGCACCGACTTCTACATCAGCGTCGGCGCGGGAGCTTCCCCCTATACCAGCGCCGTCGTCGACAATCGGCCGACCGGCACCGACATCATTGCGCTCTCGCAAGCCGGCACCCAGACGCTCCACTTCTCGGAGGCGATCGCCAATCCCGTGTTCGCCTTCGTCAGCCTCAACGGCAACGGCTACGCGTTCGACCAGGACTTCGACGTCCTCAGCGTCGGCGGCGTCGACGGTCATGCCTGCGGCTACTGGGGCTGCGGCGGAATCTCCAAGGTGGTCGTCGATCTCGGCGGCGGCAAGTTCGAGTACCAGCTCAACAGCAACAACGTCGGCGGCACCGAGCCGCACGGGACGCTTCAATTCAGGGGCGCGTTCGACACGGTGACCTGGCGCAGCTCGACGAACGAGTTCTGGAACGGCTTCACCGTCGGCGTGCAAGGGACGGCCGTCGAGGTCCCCGTCACCCCTGCGGTTCCCGAACCCGAGACCGTGGCGCTACTCGCCGCGGGGCTTGCGGCGCTGGGATTGATGAAGAGGCGCCGCGCGCGAGGTTGAGCGCGCCGGCCGAACGGTCGCAGCACTCTGTGAGCACATGGCGGTGAACCCGCCATGTGCTTTTTCATTTCGGCCGCCGTCGTGTCATGGACCGACGGCAGCTCACGACGTGAAAGTAATTTACACCTCCTGATCGGGATCGACCGCATTGACGCGCTCTCATCGCCGCCTAAACTGCGCGCACTTGTGTAATTAATTTACACAGGCAGCAGCTGTTGCAGGCGTCGGCGTCCGGCGTCCGGCGCCTAGGTCGCCAAGGAGATTCCATGCTTCGCTTTGCCCAAGGATTCGTGCCTGTCGGCCGCACGGCGCGCGCCGGTCGTGGCGAACGCGCCATCGCCAGCCTCGTTGCCGCCGCGGCGTTCGCCCTTGCCGGCAGCGCAGCGCTCGCCGCGCCGCCGCGCGGTGGGGCCGCCAACATCGCGATGATCGGCGAGCCGCAGACGCTCGACCCGATGGCGTCGACCGCCGATCTGGTCGGCACGATCATGCTGCACGTCTACGAGCAGCTGTACACCTTCGACGCCAACTGGAACGTCACGCCGATGCTGGCCGAGAGCATGCCGGCGATCTCGAACGGCGGCTTGGTCTACACGATCCCGCTGAGGAAGGGCGTCAAGTTCCACAACGGCCACGAGATGACGGCCGACGACGTGCTCGCTTCGCTGAAGCGCTGGATGGACACCGCGCCGCGCGGCAAGGCGCTCGCCAAGGAGGTGAAGAGCATCGAGGCCAAGGGGCCCAACGCGATCGTCATCACGCTCAACCGGGCTTACGCGCCGCTGCTGGCGCATCTGGCTCTGCCCAACGGCTTCGCCGCGATCATGGCCAAGGATTCGATCGCCACGCCGCTGACCCAGTTCATAGGCACCGGGCCTTACATGTTCAAGGAGAGGAAGCCCGACCAATACGTCCAGCTGGTGCGCTTCGACGGCTACGCCGCGCGCAGCGAGCCGGCGAGCGGCTACGCCGGCAAGCGCGAGGCCCTGCTCGACGAGCTGCGCTTCATCCCCGTGCCCAACGCCAACACCCGGGTCGAAGGGTCCCTCTCGGGGCAGTACCACTTCGCCGACGTGCTGCCGGTCGAGTCGTACGCGCGGCTGGAGAGCGCCGCCAACGTCAAGCCACTCCTGACCGCGCCTTTCGGCTTTCCGTATCTGGTCCTCAACACCAAGCAGGGGCCGCTTGCCAACGTCGCCTTGCGCCAGGCGGTGCAGGCGAGCCTGAACGACGCCGACATGCTTGGCGCCGGCTTCGGCGACCCGAAGTTCTACAGCGCCGACGCGAACCACTACGCCAAGAACACGCCCTTCTATTCGACCGCCGGCACCGAGCACTACGGCAAGGGCGACGCGAAGAAGGCCGCGGCGCTCGTCGCCGCCGCCAAGTACGACGGCACGCCGATCAAGATCCTCACCAGCCAGCAGTACGACTTCCACTACCGGATCGCGCTGGTGATGGCCGAGAACCTGAAGGCGGCCGGGTTGAAGACCGACATGCAGGTGGTCGACTGGTCGACCCTGATCCAGCGCCGCAACGACCCGGCGCTGTGGGACATCTACATCACGCACTCGGCCGTCCTGCCCGAGCCGACGTTGACGCCGCCGCAGCTCGGCGACGGCGCGCCAGGCTGGTGGAGCTCGCCGGCGAAGGACGCGGCGCTGGCGGCGTTCAACGCCGAGTCCGACGCCAAGAAGCGCGGCGCCCTGTGGGGCAACATCCAGTCGGTCGTCTACACGGAGGTGCCCTACATCCGGGTCGGCAACTTCAACAGCGTGACGGCGCGCTCGAGCAAGCTCGACGGCTACGTGGCGATGCCGTGGCCATTCTTCTGGAACACGGGCCTGCAGAAGTGAGATGACCCGGTATCTCGCATCCCGCTTCGCCGGGATGGTGGTGGTGATGCTGCTCGTCGCCACCCTGGTCTTCTTCATCACCCGCCTGGCCCCCGGCGACCCTGCGGCGGTGATGCTGGGCGAGCAGGCGACCGCCGCCGACATCGCCCAGCTGCGCGCCTCGTACGGCCTCGACCAGCCGCTGCCGGTGCAGTTCGCCTACTGGCTGAAGGAGCTGGCGCGAGGCAATCTCGGCCAGTCGATCTTCCTGCAGCGACCGGTGACGCAGGCACTGCTGGAACGCGCCGAGCCGACGCTCTACCTGACGCTGTTCTCGATCGTGATCGCGGCGCTGATCGGCGTTCCGTGCGGCATCGCTTCTGCGGTCTGGCGCGGCCGGGCAATCGACCAGGCCTTCTCGGGGTTCGCGATGCTGGGCGCGAGCATCCCGAGCTTCTGGTTCGGCCTGATCCTGATGCAGATCTTCGCCGTCGCGCTCGGCTGGTTCCCGGTCGCGGGCTACGGCGACCCGGGCGTGCCGCTGGCGGACCGGCTCCATCACCTGGTGCTGCCGGCGATCGTCCTCGGCGTCGTCAATTCGGCGCTCATCCTGCGCTTCACGCGCGCGAGCATGCTCGACGTGCTCGGCGAGGACCACATCCGCACGGCGCGCGCCAAGGGCGCGTCGGAGGCGCGCGTGATCCTTCATCACGCCTTGCGCAGCGCCCTGATTCCGGTGCTCACCGTGGTCGCCCTCACCTTCGCGCTGTTGGTCGGCGGCGCGATCGTCACCGAGACCGTGTTCGGCCTGCCCGGGATCGGCAATCTGGTCGTCTCGGCGGTATTGCGGCGCGACTATCCGGTGATCCAGGGCGCCTTGCTCGTCATCGCCGCGCTCTACGTGCTGATCAACCTGGCGACCGACCTGCTTTACCTGGTCGTCGACCCGCGCGTCAGTTACTGAGGCGATGCGATCCCCCGTGCTCACCAAGCTGTTTCGGCGCCGGGTCGTGCTCGCGGGGGCGGCGATCCTGGCCATCGTCGCGCTGGCTGCGCTGCTCGCGCCCTGGATCGCGCCCTACGACCCGATGGCGCTCAAGGTCCTCGACCGCCTGCAGAGCCCGCGCGCCGCGCACTGGTTCGGCACCGACGAGCTCGGCCGCGACGTGTTCTCGCGCGTCGTCTTCGGCGCGCGCTACTCGCTCCTGATCGGCGCGATGGTCGTCGTCGTCTCGATGGTCTGCGGCGTCCTGCTGGGCCTGGCGGCGGGGTTCTTTCGCGGCCTCGACGGGCCGGTCATGCGCCTCGTCGACGCGATGATGTCGTTTCCCGACATCCTGCTGGCGATCGCCCTGGTCGCGGTGCTGGGCGCGTCGATGACGAACGTCATCCTGGCGCTGGCGATCGTCTACACGCCGCGCGTCGCCCGCGTCGTTCGCGCCTCGACGCTGGTCGTGCGCGAGCTGCTCTTCATCGAAGCGGCGCGGGCGCTCGGCATCCCGACCTGGCGCATCCTCTTCATCCACGTGTTGCAGAACATCGCCTCGCCAATCCTGGTCCAGGCGACGTTCATCTTCGCCTACGCCGTGCTCGCCGAGGCCGGCCTGTCGTTCCTCGGCGTCGGCGTGCCGCCCGTGCTGCCGACGTGGGGCTCGATGATTTCGAGCGGCCAGCAGTTCGCGCATCAGGCGATCTGGCTGGTCGTCTTTCCCGGCATCGCCATCATCCTGTCGGCGCTGTCGCTGCAGATGGTCGGCGACGGCTTCCGCGACCTGCTCGATCCGAAGCTGAGGAAGGCGCTGTGAGCGCGGCGGCCGGTCCGTTGCTGCAAGTCAGTCACCTGCACACGCAGTTCGCGACCGACGCCGGGCTCGTCCGCGCGGTCGAGGACGTCTCGTTCACGCTCGACGCCGGCGAACTGCTGGCGGTGGTCGGCGAATCCGGCTCCGGCAAGTCGGTGACGAGCCTGTCGATCATGGGCTTGATCGCCGATCCGCCCGGGCGCGTCGGCGGCGGCGAGATCCTGTTCCGCACGCGTGCTGGTCCGGTCGTCGATCTCGTCCGGCTGCCGAACCGGGCGCTGCGCAGGCTCCGCGGCCGCGACCTGGCGATGATCTTCCAGGAGCCGATGACCAGCCTCAATCCGGTGTTCAGCATCGGCGACCAGATTGCCGAAGCGGCGATGCTGCACCTCGGCATGGCACGCGCTGCGGCGCGCCGGCGCGCGCTCGAGATGCTCGAGCGGGTCGAGATCCCGGCCGCGCGGCAGCGCCTCGACGAGTATCCGCATCAGCTCTCGGGCGGCATGCGGCAGCGCGTGATGATCGCGATCGCGCTCGCGTGCGACCCCTTGCTGCTGATCGCCGACGAGCCGACCACGGCCCTCGACGTCACGATCCAGGCGCAGATCCTGGCGCTGCTCGACAAGCTGCGCCGCGACATCGGCATGGCGGTGCTCTTCATCACCCACAACCTCGGCGTGGTCGCCGAGATCGCCGATCGCGTCGTCGTCATGTACGCGGGCCGGGTGGTCGAGGAGGGCGACGTGCGCTCGCTGTTCAGGGCGCCGCGGCATCCCTACACGCGTGGCCTGCTCGCTTGCCTGCCGCGCCGTGCGCTCGCGACCACCGCGCCCGGGCCGGGCCGGCGTCTGAACGCGATCGCAGGCCAGGTCGCGAGCCCGCTCGATCCGCTCCCCGGCTGCGCCTTCGCGCCGCGCTGCGCCCTGGCGCTGCCCGAATGCTCGGCGGCGATGCCGCCGCTGGCCGAGGTCGGCGCGGGACGGCGCTCGCGCTGCCTGCGCTGGGGCGCGTTGTGAGCAAACCCTTGAGCGAGCCGATGCTGCGCGTCCGGGGCCTGAAGAAGTACTTCGGCCGGCACGACCGGCCGGTGCGCGCGGTCGACGACGTCAGCTTCGACATCGCGCCGGGCGAAGTGCTCGGCCTGGTCGGCGAATCCGGGTCGGGCAAGAGCACGATCGGCCGCGCGTTGCTGAAGCTGATCGAGCCGAGCGCGGGCTCGATCCGCTTCGAGGGCGTCGACCTCGCACCGTTGTCAACGCGCGCCATGCGGCCCTACCGGCGGCGCCTGCAGATCATCTTCCAGGACCCGTACGCGAGCCTCAATCCGCGTCGGCGCGTCGGCTACACGCTCGCCGAAGCGCTCGCCACGCACGGCCTGCACCCCGGAGCGGCGCGCGCGCCGCGGATCGCCGAGCTGCTCGCGCTGGTCGGCCTGGCGCCCGAGCACGCGGGCCGCTATCCGCACGAGTTCTCCGGTGGCCAGCGCCAGCGCATCGGCATCGCCCGAGCGCTCGCGGTCGAGCCTCGCTTCATCGTCGCCGACGAGCCGGTGTCGGCGCTCGACGTGTCGATCCAGGCGCAGGTGATCAACCTGCTGAGCGACCTGCGCGAGCGCTTCGGCCTGACGATGCTCTTCATCTCGCACGACCTCGACGTGGTCGAGTACCTGTGCGATCGCATCGTCGTGCTCTACCTCGGCAAGGTCATGGAAGTGGCAGGCGCCGGTGAGCTGTACCGCGCGCCCCTGCACCCGTACACCGAGGCGTTGCTCGAAGCGTCGCCGCGTCCGGACCCCGAGGCGCGGCGTGCGCGCCGGCTGCTCCAGGGCGACATCCCGAGCCCTGTCGATCCGCCGTCGGGCTGCGTCTTTCGCACCCGCTGCCCCTATGCGATCGACGTCTGCGCCATGACGGTGCCGCCGTTGCGCGAAGTCGCACCGGGTCGCTTCAAGGCCTGCGTGCGCGACGACATCCTGGCCATCGGCGGAGCGACGCCATGAATGACATCGACCTGAGGCCGATCCTCACCGAGGTGATCGACGCGACGACCAAGGGCTATCCGCTGTCGGCCGCGCCGCTGCCGCTCGGCGCGGTCGGCGCCCAGGGCTGGAGCCTGCTCGAGGGCGACCTGCCGCTGCCGCTCGCCGTGATCCGCGATTCGGCGCTGGCGCACAACCATGCCTGGATGCGCGACTTCACCGCCGCGACCGGCGTGCTGCTCGCGCCGCACGGCAAGACGACCATGGCGCCGCAGATCTTCGCCCAGCAGCTGGCGGCCGGCGCCTGGGGAATGACGGTCGCCAACGTGCAGCAGCTCGCGATCTGCGCACGATTCGGCGTACGCCGCGTCATCATGGCCAACCAGCTGCTCGGCGCGCTCGAGGTTCGCACGGTGATCGGCCTGTTGCATCGGCACCCGGATCTCGAGTTCCACTTACTGATCGACTCGCCGGCGCAGCTCGCGGCGATCGAAGCCGCGGCAGCGGCCCACCCGCCGCCGCGCAAGCTCACCGCCCTGATCGAGATCGGCGTGCCGGGCGGGCGTACCGGCGTGCGCCAGCACGACGCGGCGCTGGCGCTGGCGCGGGCGATCGGCGCCAGCGGCAGCGTCGCGCTGTCGGGTCTCGAGTGCTACGAGGGCCTGCAGATCAGCGGCGACTCGGCGCAGGACGCGCTGACGGTGGCCGCGCTGATGCAGCGCGTGAAGGAGCTGGCGATCGGCTGCGATCGCGAAGGTCTCTTCGCGGGACCCGACGTCATCCTCACCGCCGGCGGCTCGGCCGCCTTCGACATCGTGGCGCGCGAGCTGCCGCTGCGTCTGTCGCGTCCGGTCCTCACCATCCTGCGCAGCGGCTGCTACGTCACGCACGACTCGGGCAGCTACGAGCGGCTGCTTGCCGGCGTGAAGGCGCGCAGCGGCCGCGAGTGGCAGATGCGTCCCGGCCTGCAGCCGGCGCTCGAGGTGTGGTCGCGGGTGCAGTCGTGCCCTGAGCCGGCGCTGGCGATCCTGACCATGGGCAAGCGCGACGCCTCGTACGACATCGAGATGCCGATCGCCCTCAAGCGCTTTCGCGCCGGCCGGGGCGCCGCTGTGCGACCGGTGCCCGCAGGCTGGAGCGTCACCGGCATGAACGACCAGCACGCCTACCTGCGCTGGCACGCCGCTGAAGCCGACCCGCCACAGGTCGGCGACCTGATCGGCTGCGGCATTTCGCATCCGTGCACAACTTTCGACAAGTGGCGCGTGCTGTTCACCGTCGACGACGCGTATCGCGTCACCGGTGCGATCCGCACCTACTTCTAAGCGCCTTCCGGGTTCGCACCGTGTCTCCTCGCTCTGCCTCGCGCGCGCCGGTGAGCGACCTGCTGGTCGCCATCCGGGAAAGCTCGACCTCGCTCTCGCAGGCGCAGCGGCAGGTCGCCGCGGCGATGCTCGACGACCCGGAGTTCGCGCTGCGCGCCAACGTCGACGCGCTGGCCGAGCGCGCCGGCGTGAGCCCGCCGACGATCACCCGCTTCTGTCGCGCGCTCGGCTATTCCGGCTTGCGCGAGTTCAAGCTGCGCCTGGCGCACACGCTCGCGGTCGGCAAGTCGACGCTGCACCGGGCGGTCAAGGGCGATGACGACATGCAGGCGGTGACGCACAAGGTCCTCGAGGACGCGGTCAGCGCGCTCTCGAATCTCGAGCGCCACGTCGTTCCCGAGGACCTCGAGCTCGCCGCGACGCGCATCGCCCGGGCGCGCCGAGTCGACTGCTACGGCGTCGGCAACGTGTCGATGTTCATGGCCAGCGACGCGCAGGCACGCTTTGCGCGCCTCGGCATGAGCGGCGGCGCGTACTTCGACGCGCACCTGCAGCTGATTTCGGCCGCGACCATGACCCGGCGCGACGTCGTCCTCGCGATCTCGTACGTCGGCCGCATGCGCAGCCTCCTGCAGGCGATCGCGGTCGCGCGGGAGCAGGGCGCGATGGTGGTCGCGATCACCCAGCCGCGAACGCCGCTGGCGACGATGGCCGACGTGGTGCTGCCGGTCGTCGTTCCGGTCGATCGCGCGATGCGCGTCGGTACCGAGGCGTATCTGGCGCAACTGACCTATCTCGAGATCCTGATGGTCGGCGTCGGCCTGCGCCGCGGACCTGCCTCGTTCAGGAAGCTCGAGCGGGTGCGCCAGGTGTTGAAGGAACGCGGCTCCGAGAGCGAGCCGGACCCGGTCATGCCCTCGGCCTGACGCTCGCGATCAAGGAGCTTGCGATGCCATCCGGAAACGACGCCGATTCACCCGCCTTGCTGCTGCGCGGCGGCACCGTCGTCGACGGCACCGGCGCGCCGCGCTTCGCCGCCGACGTTCGCATCGAGGGCGAGCGCATCGTCGCCGTCGGCGCGAACCTGGCGGCCAGGGGCGCCGGTGTGATCGACGCCGGCGGCATGATCGTCGCGCCGGGATTCATCGACGTCCACACCCACGACGACCAGATCGTGCTCTCGTCGCCGCAGATGCTGCCGAAGGTCAGCCAGGGGGTCACCACCGTCGTCGTCGGCAATTGCGGCATCAGCCTGGCGCCGCTGGTCCGCACCAGCGTGCCGCCGCCTCTGAACCTGCTCGGCGGCGCCGACAAGTACGTCTATCCGACGATGGCCGCCTACGTCGCGGCGTTGGACGCGGCGCGTCCTGCGGTCAACGTCGCGGCGCTGATCGGTCACTCGACCTTGCGGGTCGCGACCATGGACGATCCCTACCGGCAGGCGACCGCGGCCGAGCAGGCGCGGATGTGCGAGCTGCTGCGCGAAGGGCTCGCGGCCGGTGCCAGCGGCCTGAGCTCGGGCGTCTTCTACGCCACCGGCGCTGCCGCCGACGTCGACGAGCTGGCGCTGCTTGCCGGAGTCGCCGGCGCCGCGGGCGGTGTCTACACGACTCACATCCGCCAGGAGATGGACAAGGTGCTCGACTCGCTCGATGAGGCCTTCGTCACCGCCCGGCGCGGCAACGTGCCGCTGATCGTCTCTCATCACAAGTGCGCCGGGCCGGGCAACTGGGGTCGCACCGTGGAGACGCTGGCGCACATCGATGCCGCGCGCCGTGACCAGACGATCGGCCTGGACTGCTACCCCTACATCGCCGGCTCGACGGTCCTGCGCAGCGACCTGGTCGACGGCATCATCGACGTCCTCGTCACCTGGTCGACGCCGCACCCGGAGATGACCGCACGTACGCTCGCCGGCATCGCCGACGAATGGGGCTGCAGCCAGAAGGAAGCGTGCGAGCGGCTGCAGCCCGGCGGCGCCTGCTATTTCCAGATGTGCGAAGACGATGTTCAGCGCGTCCTCAGGTATCCGGCGACCATGATCGGCTCCGACGGCCTGCCTCACGACCAGCATCCGCATCCGCGTCTGTGGGGAACCTTTCCGCGCGTGCTCGGCCACTACAGCCGCGACCTCGGACTGTTCTCGCTCGAAACCGCGGTGCACAAGATGACCGGCCTGTCGGCGCGCCGGTTCCGCCTCGCCGACCGTGGCGAAATACGCGTCGGCGCCTTCGCCGACGCCGTCTTGTTCGACGCGGCGACGATCGGCGACACCGCGACGTTCGAGCTGCCGAAGGCGCGCGCCGTGGGAATCGACTGCGTGCTGGTGAACGGCCGGGTCGCCTATCGCCGGGGCGGCGACGAGGTCGAAAGACAAGGGCGGTTCCTGGCGCGGCCGTCCCAAGCGGAAGCGAATCCGAATCCTTGACGCACCGCGCCGAGTCGTACCCGAGCGAAGACCCCAGGGTGGAAGGCGCTCAGCGCTTGGCGAGTCTCAGCTCGACGCGGGCGCCTTGCGTCGCGACCTCGACGTTGGCCGACGCGGTGCCCAGCGAGTCGGTGGCGCAGGCGATCTCGTAAGGTCCCGGCCGGCCGGCGCCGAGCGAAAAGGCGCCGTCGGCGCCCGTCAGCGCCGCCACGTCGGGCACCGGTCCGGGGGCCTTGGCGATGTACACGCGCGCCCCCCGGACCGGCTTTCCCGCAGCATCGACCACGGTTCCCGAGATCGTCGTCATGGTCCGCCCATCATCGTCGGATCACGCCTTCCAGGCGACCAGATTGTTGAAGACAGGCGTGACGATGCGGGTACCCGAGTTCGTTGTCGCGCCGCCGTAGGCATGGACCGCAAATGCGTAGCGCTGGCCGCTGACGATGCGATACACCGCGCTCCCGCTCTGACCGCCCGCCGTGTCGATGTCGTAGAAGACCTTGCGCGCGTTGAC
>Ga0070670_100001157_pt1 | contig 20903 bp, 23 predicted proteins | sample KBSS63metaG_FD_64665 | JGI IMG/M metagenome (GOLD analysis project Ga0070670, IMG submission 64665) | Switchgrass rhizosphere microbial communities from Kellogg Biological Station, Michigan, USA - KBS S6-3 metaG | ecosystem: Host-associated > Plants > Roots > Rhizosphere > Soil ... | reverse complement strand
ACCATCCATGCCGGCGCCAGGTTCAATTGGACGAGCGAGATGAACGCCGCCGACGTCAGCAGCTTGTCGGCAATCGGATCGAGGATCTGGCCGAGCCATGTGACCTGGCGGCGTCTGCGGGCCAGATAACCGTCGAGCCAGTCGGTGAGCGACGCGATGCCGAAAATCGCGGCTGCGACAAACTCCTTCGGCACGCCGGCGATCCGGCTGCCTTCGAATTCCGTCAGCAACACGACGACCAGCAGCGGAACGAGCACCATCCGCGCGATGGTCAGACTGTTCGGTAAGTTCATGATTCCGGGGACGTTGTGATTTTACAGTAAAATCGAGGTTTGTCATGAAGGCGATCCTTCTCGCCGGAGGGAAGGGCACGCGATTGCGTCCCCTCACCATCCACACGCCGAAACCAATCGTTCCGATCTTCAGTCGGCCGTTTCTGCACTATCAGATCGATCTGCTGAAGCAGGTGCCGGAGATTGACGAGGTCATCCTCAGCCTGAACTATCAGCCGCGCCGCATTGAAGAAATCTTCGGCGACGGTTCGGACGCAGGCATTTCGATCCGGTATGTCGTCGAACCGGCGCCTCTTGGGACCGCCGGCGCGGTTCGGTATGCCGGCGACAACCTCACCGAGTCCGTGGTCGTCTTCAATGGTGACGTGCTGACCCAGATCGACCTCGGCGCAGTACTTCAGCTGCATCGTGAGCGTCAGGCCAAGGCGACTATCGTACTGACGCCGGTCGAGAACCCAACCGCGTATGGGCTGGTGGAAACCGACGCCACCGGCAACGTCACGCGGTTCCTCGAGAAGCCGAACCCCGACGAGATCACGACCAACAACATCAATGCCGGGATCTACGTGCTCGAGCCCGACACCTTCGACCGGATTCCGAAGGACGTGTCCTGGTCGATCGAGCGGAGCTACTTTCCATCGCTCATCGAGCGCGGCGAGACATTTGTCGCCTACGTGTACGACGGGTACTGGATCGATATCGGCACCCCGGACAAATACACGCAGGTGCATCGCGACATCATGGACGGTAGATACGCCGCGACTCCATTCCGGGGGCTGCCACGCGGGCACGCGGCCGTCGCGGCGGACGCCCGGGTCGAGCCAGGGGCAACGATTGACGGTCCGTGCTTCATCGACGAAGGCGTGACGATCAAGGCAGGCGCGCGTGTCGGCCCGTACTCTGTCATCGGCCGGCAGTCGCAGGTGGACGAGAATGCAATCGTCGAAGGCGCGATCATCTGGCCGAACTGCCGGATCAGTCGTGATGCCGTGATTCGCAATGCGATCGTCGGCCGCAACTGCCATGTCGGGCGCAACGTCACGCTCGACCATGGCGCCGTCCTCGGCGACAAAACGACGTTGACCGATTTCACACGGGCATGAACATCAATCCGGATATCTTCAAGGCGTACGACATCCGCGGCCTCTACCCTGCTGAACTCAACGAAGAAATCGCGCGCCAGATCGGGCGTGGATTTGCCGCCTATCTCCAGCCGAAGGCCATCGCGGTCTCTCGCGACATGCGGGTCTCGTCGCCGGCGATTGCTGCCGCGTTTATCGACGGCGTCCTGATGCAGGGCGTTGACGTGATCGACTACGGGATGCTCGGCACTGACCAGTTGTACTTCGCCGTCGTCGAGGATGGGCTGGACGGTGGCGCGCAGATTACCGCCTCCCACAACCCCGGCAGATACAACGGCATCAAGATGGTCCGGAGTGGAGCGCTCCCGCTCAGCGGTGACGCAGGCATCGGCGACATCCGTGACATGCTCGCGGGCGCGCGGCTTCCGGCGCCCGCAGCGAAGCCGGGATCGCTCACGAAACGCGAGGTGCTCCCCCGCTACGTGGAAAAGGTGCTCTCGTTCATCGACACCACGTCGATCAAGCCGTTCAACGTCGTTCTGGACGCGGGAAGCGGCATGGCCGGTCTCGTGGCGCCGCGACTCTTCGAGCGCCTGCCGTGCAAGGTCACCGCGCTCTGTTTCACCATCGACGGCACCTTCCCCACCCACGAAGCCAACCCGCTGCTCGAAGAAAACCGGCGCGACATCACCGAGGAAGTCGTCCGGCAGAAGGCGGACATCGGTATTGCATGGGATGGAGACGCCGACCGCTGCTTCTTCATTGACGGGAGCGGGGAATTCATTTCCGGCGATTTCGTCACTGCGCTCCTGGCCGAGGCGTTCCTACTGAAGAACCCCGGCGCGACAGTAATCTACGATCTTCGCGCGAGTCATGCCGTCCGTGACACCGCGGCGCGCCATGGCGGCAAAGCCTTGATGAACCGCGTCGGGCACGCGTTTATCAAACAACGGATGCGCCAGGAGGACGGCATCTTCGCGGGCGAGGTGACCGGCCACTACTACTTCCGCGATTTCTACTACGCGGACAACGGCTTCATCCCGGCCCTCCTGATTCTCGAACTGATGTCGAAAAAGAATCAGTCGCTGCGCGACTTGCTCGCGCCGTATCGCGAGCGCTACTTCATCTCAGGAGAGATCAACACGAAACTCGGCAGCATGAGCGAGGTGCCGGAAAAGCTCGCGGCGATCGAAGCCCGCTACAAGGACGCCGAGATCGCGCTGATGGACGGCGTGTCAGTAGACTACCCAGACTGGCACTTCAACGTGCGGGCGTCGAATACGGAGCCGTTGCTCCGGCTGAATCTCGAGGCGGCAACGCCGGAAATGATGGAGAAACGCCGCGACGAAGTGCTGCAGGTGATTCGCGGGTAAAATACCCTCACCTACCGGACGCGGGAGTAGTTCAGCGGTAGAACGCGAGCTTCCCAAGCTCGATGTCGCGGGTTCGATCCCCGTCTCCCGCTCCAATCTTCGCTCACGTCCCGACGTTCTACCGCCGTCTTGTAGATTCCGTAATGCAGGACGATGTCGAGATTGGCGCGAGTCAAGCCGATTGTGCACCCATAACCAGCCAATCTGGACTGCAGCACAGACGACGATGAGCGCGAGTACGCTGCCCACCACGTAAGGCGACACCGCTCAACTCGCCAGCAGACAGGTTGAGCATCAGGGAGATGAACCGCAGGTAGTCGGACGCCGGCGTCCACGGAAAGCGATAGTTCTCCACCGCCGGCTGGAACACGTAGCCTCTCATGAAAAGCGCCCAGCCGCCGGCGCTCACTACGAGACCCGCCAGCGCCAGCCACACGCGACGCTCGCATCGTGGAGCCGGATGGGGTTCACCCTGGAAAAGCGGGCGATAGAACTCCCACTGATCCCAGAACATCACGTTGGGCTGAAAGCGCGCCACCATGACAATCCAATTGACGTACAGAAGCGCGCACAACACCCAGATGACTCGAACAGCCCTGCGAGCGTGGTCAGGCAGGTGGTCTTTCACCTAAAGCCTATCGAATCGACATCCCGGCACTGACGGCAAAGACGCTGACCCGGGGTGTCACATCCCCGCCCGCCATTTGATGCGCGCGCAGGTCGATGCTGAACGCCACTCGCGGCTTGATGAACCAGCGCGCCCCGCCGCCGAAGTTCAGTGACCGCCGCAGGCCGGATTCCTCCGTCCCCGGCGACGCGTCCGTCGCCTCAGTGTTCACGCTGCCGATGCCGAGGCCTGCGCTGAGGTAGCTCCAGCCGTCCCGGGAGCCGAAGTTGAAGGAGATTTGCGGGGCGATGACTCGCATGGTCAACGACAGACGCTGACCGACAGTGGCGGAACCCTCCTGAGTACTTGCAGGCGCGGTCGTGGTCGCGCGGACGAACATGACGCCGCCACCCAGGCCCACGCGGGCAGGCCCAACATCGAACAGGTACACGTGCCCGCCCACGTCGGCGCCGAAGCCACGGCTTGGAACGACGGTTGATGTCAGCGTCGGATAGAAGCTGGCATCCGTGGGGACCGCACTGGTGACGCCGCGAACGTCCAGCACCCACGGCCCCGGCGGTGAGGTCGTCTGTCCCGCAGCCGGAACCGCGATCAGGATCGCCGTCGCTGCCCCCCAGGCCGCCGCCCGAAGCACTACTTCGCGCTCGTCTTTCGACGTTCGGCCCAGTACTTGCGCATGCGCTCAGATACTTCCTTGCGCTGCGCGGCGCTCATCGCCGGACGGCGGCGTTTCCGTGCGCCGCCCGCTTTCGCGCCCTGACCGCTGCCACGCCGTCCGCCGAACAGCTCGGGGAATTCGGCGCGTATCGCCGACTCCTCCTCACGTAGCTGCTCGAGCCTGGCGACGGCTCCGAGACGCGCCAGCCGACGCAGTTGTTCCTGGTTCAGATTAGCCACGTATGACTCCTCAGCCGACCTGCGGTCAGCCTTTCCCTAATAGCCCTTGCTGGTGGGGACCGGCTTCTCGCCCCTCGACTCCTGCACGATCCGCACGCCCGCGCTCGCGCCGATTCGTGTCGCGCCCGCCGCCACCATCGCCTGCAATCCTTCGAGGTCGCGCACGCCGCCGGCGGCCTTCACGCCCATCTCCGCTCCGACTACCCGGCGCATCAAGGCTACATCGGCCACGGTCGCGCCCCCCGGCCCGAATCCGGTTGACGTCTTCACGAAGTCCGCGCCAGCGGCCTTCGCCACCGTGCATGCGGCGATCTTCTCCTCGTCACTGAGCAGCGCGGCCTCGATGATCACCTTGCTGAGGGCACCAACTTCTCGGCAGGGGACGCTCACCGCTTCGATGTCTCGTTCAACGAGACGGAGGTCTCCGGATTTGAGCGCGCCGACGTTGATGACCATGTCGATCTCGCGCGCACCGTCGAAGAGCGCCCGCCGGGTCTCATAATGCTTCGCATCCGCCGTCGTCGCGCCAAGCGGGAACCCGACTACGGAGCAGACCCGCACCGGAGTCTCGCGCAACAACCGCGCACAGTCGGCGACCCAGGTCGGATTGACGCACACGCTCGCAAAGCCGTACTCCGCCGCCTCACGGCACAGCGCTTCGATGTCCCTGCGTGTCGCATCCGGCTTCAACAACGTGTGGTCGATCATCGACGCCACGCCTGCGGCCGCACCGCCGGTGGCGTGAATGCCCAGCCGGGTCGCACCGGCTTCGATCACTCCCCGCAGGCGGTCCGGGCAGCATTCATACAGGAGCGCATGGCAGTCGCAACGCCGTGGAGGCGTCCGCGCCGCAGCCGCCAGTTCCTCGACGATGATGTCAACCAGGCGTTGAAGGTCGGCTCGTTCCATCAGGTCCGTGGTCGGGTTTCGAGTTCACGGATCTTGGCCAGCCGGCGGATGTAGCGCGGCTCTCGCATCGGCGTGGCCAGGAATGTATCGACGATGGGCAGGGTCTCCTCCGCGGTGACGAGCGTCGATCCGAGGGCGAGCACGTTCGCACCGTTGTGCTGACGCGCATAGCGCGCCAGCGTCTCATTCAGACACATCGCTGCGCGGGCTCCGCGAATCTTATTGGCAGCGATCGTCGACCCCAGACCGGATCCGTCGATCACAATCGCGGCGTCGGCCTCCCCCCGCGCCACGGCCAGTGCCGCCGCTGACGCCGTGTCCGGATAATCAACCGGATCGCTGGTCGTGGTCCCCAGGTCGTGAACGGCAACGCCTCGCCCGCGCAGGTGCGCGATGATGGCACGCTTCAGCGCCAGCGAGGTGTGATCGCCTGCGATCGCGACTGTTCGGATATCGGCGCGCGGCGCAAGGCTCGACGCGTCCTCGGTCGCCCCTTCGCTCGTGACGGTGATGCGGCGTGCGTTCAATGTGTCCTGCGCGAGCGGTGTAATGTGGCCTCCCGCGACGAGGACGATCGTGGTTCCCGGTTCCAGCACACGGGCGTCCGCCTCAGTGATCATCTGAAACCGCTTCACGCCGCGCTATGTTACCCTCGCGCCAATGACCGCTCAAGGCGTGCAGGACGTGCAAGCGCTCATTTCAGCCGCGGACATTCAAGCGCGCGTGCAGGCGCTCGCTGGTGAGATACGACGTGACCATCCTCACGGCGTCCACCTCGTTTGCGTGCTGAAGGGGGCATTCGTGTTCTTATCCGATCTCTCGCGCGCACTGGCGAACGGCGTGACGCTCGATTTCATCGCCGTGTCCAGCTACGGCCAGGGATCCACGTCATCGGGACAGGTCCAGCTCCTGAAAGACCTCGACTCGCCGATCGAAGGACGGGACGTCGTCATCGTCGAAGACATCGTCGACACAGGCCTCACGCTCACCTATCTGCAGGAGATTCTTCGCGCGCGGTCGCCGCGAACGTTGCGGACCGCCTGCCTCTTGAGCAAGCCGTCGCGGCGGAAGGTCGACGTGGTGGTGGAGTACGTGGGCTTCAGCATCGAAGATGAATTCGTCGTGGGCTACGGACTCGATTACGCCGAGCGCTACAGAAACCTTCCGTATATCGGCGTCATCGTGGTTTAGAGGGATCCGGGACGTCCACAGCCGACTCCGTGCGAACCTCGAATCGCCGGAACTTCGAGTACTTCGCGGTGCCGATGAAGTCGTCGCTTCCGCGCGGCACCTCGTCGCGCATTTCGACCGGCACACGAAGATTCAGGCCAGGGTCGGGCGCAAAGGTGGTCGTGGTGATTTCGGCCCGTCCGCCGAATCCAGACTGCAGTTCGGTCTTATAGATTTCCCCGGTCGTTTCCGACACCCAGGCCCTCGATTGTTTCGATGTCCGCCCTCGTCCGGGCATTGGCAAGAGGTCGATTTCCCTGATATCAGCACCCAGGTCCTTCGCCGTATCGCCAAGCGAGATGCGGAAGCCGCCCTGGTATTCAGGCTGCAGGTAGCCGACGACGGTCAACGGATCCATGAGGCGGCCGTTGTCGACGCTGAGTCGCAAGCCATCACGGTGAATCTCCTGCGCCCGCTTGGCGGCGTTGTTGAATGGCTGCAGGAACAGCTTCGTGATCCGGTCCTGTTTATCTCGAACAGCCTTGCCGTCCACCTCCCGCACGTCTCTGAACACCATGACGACCTCCGGCCGGCCCGGATAGCCGACAAGGAGGAAATCCGACTTCAGGTGTCGCTTCCTGGACCCGATCGTGAAGCGCTGGTCGTACTCCTCTTCGGACACAACGTTGCTGAACTCGCTGATGAAGCGGCGGGCATACGCTGCCACCCGCCGAGCCAGCTCCCCGACTTCAGCCTCCTGTGTCTGCACTACCGGCGACGCGCACAGTTCCAGAACACTGATCGCAATCAAAACAACTACCAGACGCATCGGCTATCGCACTGCTCCCCGGACTCTGTCCGCCCACGCACGAGCGTCGCGAAGCACTTGAGCCTCGTCCAATGTCAGTACCTTCTTCTCCCGCATCAGAATCCGGCCGTTCACGATCGTCGTACGAACATCATCGCCGCGAGACACATACACGAGGTGCGATACAGGATCATACATGGGGGTCTGACGTGCTCCGGAGACGTCGACCAGGATCAGGTCGGCGCGCTTCCCTGTCTCGAGCGAACCGATCCGCGACTCCATCCCGAGCGCCCGCGCGCCGCGAATCGTCGCCATCTCCAGCGCCGTCTTCGCGCTGACCGCTCGAGGATCCGCCGACTGCAACTTGTGCAGCAGCGACGCCATTCGCATCGCCTCGAACATGTCGAGATCGTTGTTGCTGGCGGCGCCGTCGGTCCCGAGACCAATCGCGGCATCGGCGCGCAGATATGCCGGCACCGGCGCGGTTCCGCTTGCCAGCTTCATGTTGCTCTCCGGATTGTGCGAGATGCCGACGTGTCGCATGGTCAGCAGCGCGATATCAGGCTCGGTGACCCAGACTCCGTGCGCAGCGAGGACGCCGGGCCCGAGAAAGCCGAGGCTCTCGAGGTAACCGACCGGAGACAGCTTGAACTGCGTTTCCGAGTTCTTCGCCTCGTCTTGCGTCTCCGCCAGATGAATCAGCGTCGGCACGTTATGACGGCGCGACAAATCCCGCGCGGCGCGCAGGCTGGCTGCGTCGAGCGTGTAAATCGCGTGCGGTGCAACGGCAGGCGTGATCAGGGAGTCGTTCTTGAAGGCGGTGATGAACTTCTCGGCCCGGGCGAGGGCGTCGGCGGGCGCCTTGGCATCCGCGACAGGGAACTGAATGATCGTCTGGCCCAGCACGCCACGGAGGCCCGCGGCCTTCGTCTCCTTCGCGATCTCCTCCTCGAAGTAGTACATGTCGGCGTAGGTCGTCGTGCCCGACTCGATCATTTCGAGCGCCGCCAGGCGCGTGCCCGCCCGGACGAATTCCGGTGAGACGGTCTTCGCCTCTGCCGGGAAGATGTACTTCTCCAGCCACTCCGACAACGCGAGATCGTCCGCGAGTCCGCGAAACAACACCATCGGCGCGTGTGTATGGGTATTAATAAGGCCCGGGAGAACAATCTCGCCGGCGGCGTCCACGCGTTCGCGTGCACGGAAGCGGGCGGTAACCTCGGGGGTCGGTCCCACGGCGACGATGTCGGTGCCGTCGATCGCCACGGCGCCGTTCTGAATGACCTGACGCGCCGGGTTCATGGTCACGACGATCCCGTTCGTCACGATGACGGACACTTCACGAGAACCCGACTGCGCGAACAGGGCGGCGACAAGCGCCGCCGCAACGAGGGCAAAGATCAGCAGACGAACCTTCATATCTGGATAGTAGGTCGACCTCTACCATTTAGAATAGGCGCGTGCTGAAGGTTGTCGAACACCCGCTCGTCCAGGATGCCCTCGCGGAACTGCGCGACGCGAAAACCGCTCCGCCGGCATTCCGGCGCGCGGCAAATCGCATCAGCGTGCTGCTTGCTGCGGAGGCGCTGCGCGACGTTCCGGTCTCCCCTGCTGTCGTCACGACGCCGCTCGGACCGGCAGATGGACGCGTGGTCGACACCGACGTCGTCGTCGTGCCCGTGCTGAGGGCGGGGCTCGGAATGCTCGACGCAGTGCTGGAGCTTCTGCCGACGGCCCGCGTCGGCCACATCGGCCTGCAGCGGGACGAGGCCACCGCAATCGCGTCCCGGTATTACTCGAAGCTTCCGCCGAACCTCATGGACAGCTTCGTTTTGATGATCGATCCGATGCTCGCCACCGGCGGCAGTGCCGCTGCCGCCATCGATCTCATCAAGGCAGCCGGTGCGAAAACGATTCGGATGATCTGCATCGTGTCGGCGCCGGAAGGAGTGAGGCTCCTGGAGAGCCGCCACCCCGATGTGGTGATCTACACTCCGGTGATCGATCGCGAGCTCAACTCGCACAAGTTCATCGTTCCCGGGCTCGGTGACTTCGGCGATCGCCTGTACGGCACGAACTGACGAGCCGCTGAGCTCCACGCCCGGCTATGGAGAAGATGATGCTTTCACGTCGCGAATGGCTGTCACTGACGCTGGCAACGGGCGCTGCAGCAGCGCTTGACCGCACCTGGGTGGCCGCGCAGCAGCCGCTGATCACGCGGGGCGTGCCAGCCAGCGGCGAACGCCTCCCCATCGTTGGCCTCGGCAGTTCCGCAACGTTCTCGCAAGTCGCGCGCGGATCCGATGTGACGGCCGTGAGTGAGGTGATGACTGCACTCATCAGCGGTGGCGGCACGGTATTCGACACCGCGCCCGGCTACGGCGCCTCTGAAGAAGTGGCCGGCCGCGTCGCCGCAACCCTCTCGTATACAGACAGGATTTTCTGGGCGACGAAAGTCAACGTCGCTGGCTTCGGCGCGGGCGCAGCGAATCCGGCGGCCGCGCGCTCACAGATTGATCAGTCGTTCGCACGCCTGAAGAAGGGCAGGATTGACCTGATTCAGGTTCATAACCTTGGCGACGTGCCGACGCAGCTGGCGATTCTCAAGGAGTTCAAACAACAGGGTCGCATCCGCTACATTGGCGTAACGACCACCTTCGATCAGCAGTATCCGCAGATCGTCGAGATCATGAAACGCGAACCGGTCGACTTCATCGGTGTGGACTACGCCGTCGATGCCCGCGAGGTTGAAGACACAATCCTGCCGGTGGCCCAGGAGCGCAAGATCGGCGTGCTCTCCTACCAGCCGTTCGGCCGGACACGGTTGTGGAACCGGGTCGGCAATCAGCCCGTTCCGGACTACGCCAAAGAGTTCGACGCCACGACCTGGGCGCAGTTCTTCATCAAGTTCGTCGCCAGCCACCCGGCGATTACGGTCGTCACACCGGCCACGAGCCAGGCCAAGAACATGGCCGACAATCTGGGCGGAGGTCGAGGCCGGCTTCCGGACGCAGCCATGCGCAAGCGGATGATCGCCACGATCGACGCGCTCCCCGGCGGCCGATAGGCGATTCTGGATCCTGACCGTTCGTCCTGCTTACATCCTCGTCGGAGCCGGTCGAGTCCTGAAATCGGCCGGACATTGACCAGCAGAGATTTGGCCCGATTCGTCCTCATGTGTGCTGGCAGAGGCTTCGCACACATGAGCTGCGAATGGGTTACGTGTTTCTGCTCGCGATTGCGCTCACGATTGCCTACCGATCGACGACGGCGGTTGAGCGCCGGAAGTACCTGTTTGCCGTCCTGAAGCAGATCGATCTGTTGTGGCTTCGCATCCAGGGATGGTGGCGTGAGCTGGAACCGTTTCGCTCCGCCCTCCGCGAGCGAACCCGGATTGCCCCGGTCACTCCAGTCATCGCCATTCTGAACGTCGCGATCTTTATCGGCATCGCTTTTCACCCCCACCTGCTGGACGATCCGGATCCGCTCGTGTCATGGGGTGCGAGCTTCGGACCGCGAACCGCCAACGGCGAGTGGTGGCGCCTGATCACCACCTTGTTCGTTCACGTCAGCGTGGTCGATTTGCTCGTGAATCTCCTGGCGCTGGTGCCCCTCGGCCTGCTGCTGGAACGAATCGTCGGCCCTCTCGCGTTCGGTGCGGTCTATCTGACGTCAGGGCTGTTTGCGAGCCTGTTCAGCCTGTCCGTCTATCCCATTGCCGTCAGCGTCGGCCCAGCGGGCGCCGTCGCCGGAGTGTACGCGTTCATGCTCGCCGTTTCCCTTTGGGGAATCAGCCAGCGCCCGCGCCTCATCTTGCCGCTCATCACGATAAAGGGTCTCGGTATCTGTAGTGGGCTGTTCCTGGCCTATGCCTGGTTAACGGGCGCGGCTGCCGTGGTGGTTGTCGGCGCTGCCGCCGGACTCTTCGCAGGCCTGATTGTCGCGCGCGGCGTCAACACGCGCCGTACGCCGGCCGTCCGCATGGCTGCAACGGTCGCCACGCTGTCGTGCGTAGCCGTCGTCACCGCGGTTCCGCTGCGGGGCATTACGGACGCCAGACGCGATATCGCGGCAGTGATCGAGACAGAAGAACACACAGCCGCGGCGTTCAAAACCGCGCTCGAGGATTACACCGAAGGCCGAATGACCGAGCAGGCGCTTGCCAGCGTGATCGACCGGATCATCGTCCCGGAAATCCGTTACATGACCGAAAGGCTCGCCCTCGTTGACCAGACGATGGTGCCTCAGGAGCAGCAGCCTCCCCTCGCTGCCGCGGAGGAGTACCTGCGGCTGCGCGACGAAAGCTGGACGCTTCGCGCCAACGCGCTGCGCAGTGGAAAGATGTCGATTCTGTGGGTCGCCGACCGGAAAGAGGCCTTATCCTTAGAGGCATTCCGGCGGATCAAGCGCGGAACATCACCCGCCGGACGTCCGTAACTAACGGCAAAACTTGAGGGTTTTCGGGGGTGTGGCCTGCCCGGCCGACGCTCACGCGGGTTGACTCGCGTGAGTGGAGGTTGGTGGGCGCGGGTGGAATCGAACCACCGACCCCCCGCGTGTGAAGCGGATGCTCTACCGCTGAGCCACGCGCCCGACCGAGTGTGTAGTGCCCGTGCCGCCGACGCGCGTTGCGCGAAAGGCAGACCGGAAACTGAGTGTAACTCGACAAACCACAATCAACGAAACCAACGCTGCACCAAGGAGACCACATGACGCCCCACGCCAGATTCTTCACCCGCGCGCTCGTGCTCGCTCTGCTGCTCTGGGCGGCTCCGGCCATGGCCGGGGACGTCGACGGAAAGTGGGCCGGCACCGTATCGACTCCCGGTGGCGACCTCATGGTGGCTTACGAGTTCAAGTCGGAGGGCGGCAAGCTCACGGGCACGACGACAAGCCCGGACGGAGCAACCGTCGCCATCAAGGACGGCAAGATCGACGGCAACAAGATCGCCTTCAACGTCTCGCTGGATCTCGGCGGCATGGCGTTCGACATTGCCTACACGGGCGTCGTCACGCCGGAAGAGATCAAGCTGACGGCCGATTTCGCCGGAATGCCTTTCGAGTACTCGGTCACAAAATCCAAGTAACTCTCCGCTGGGCGGACGCCACAGGACGCCTCAGCGTGAACCGCGCTTACCGGATCGCCAGCGGATTGCCTGGCGATCCCGTCGCGCCTTTCAAGCGCAGCGGCGCAAAGATAAACGCGAACTCGTAGACGTTGTCGCGCGCGAGGTCTTCGGTCAGCAAGTTCTCGAAGATATAGATTCCGTTTTTCGCGATGAACAGCTGGTGCAGGGGAAAGGCCAGCGACGCGTCCGGATTCGGCACGACTTCGACGCTCCACGTGTCCGCCCCCGCCATCACGATTTCACGATCCACCAGGTACTGAGCTGCCTCGAGGCCGATGCCCGGGGCATTGGCGTTGAACTTCGCGTTGTCCTTGATCCAGAGCGAGCCCCAGCCGGTGTGAAAGATCACCACGTCGCCAGACCGGATGACGACGTTCTGCCGCTTCAGCGCTCCTTCGACGTCGGCGCGCGTGATCTCATACCCTCCGGCGAGCATCGGCTGGCCTTTATATGCGGCGACGTCGATCAGAACGCCGCGAGTGACGATCGCGCCGACATTCTCGATCCCGAGCTTCGTCAGTCCCTCCGCTTTCGCGAACTCGCTGCCCTTGTTGCCGTTGTAGAACAGGTCGCCGATGCCCGCATGGCCAAGGCCGTCGAACTGCGTGCCAATCTGTCCCAGCTCGCCGCTGATGATTTCGTCGTGGTAATACATCTGGTTCGCGCCGTTCGGCCCGAACACCTTCGGAATGCGCAGGCTGTAGTGCCGTGTGCCAAAGAGCGGCATCGCCGACTCATAGACGTGTCCGAGCTGATACGTCTGCCCGCGCATGATCAGGTTCCTGGCTTCGAGCACTTTCGCGGGCGTGATGCGATTCGCGGCCCCACGCTGATCGTCTGCGCCCCACTTCGAGGGATACCACTTGTCCTGCGCGACGCTCGCGCAGGCGACGAACATCACCACCAACAGGGCCACGCTCGTTCGACGCATCGATGCCTCCAGATTCGATGTAGACGTACACACAAAGAGGGCAGCCGTGAGGCTGCCCCCTTTTGCCTCGTACGGTGGCGCCAAGGCGCCGGCTACGAGGGCTTCTTCAACTGCGCAATGAGAGTCTGCAGCATCTGTGCATACTCCTCGTCGATCTGCGCAAAGATCTTCCGATACTCCTCTTCCGTGATCTTGGCCTTGCCGCCCCACTCGCCATCGAACTTATAGCTCTTCGGTCCGACGTCCACCGTGTCGAACGGCTGGTGGTCTTCGCGCTTGAATCGAAGTCCGTTCGCCCCGAGGTCCATGACGAACTGGCGCGACTGCTGATCGGACGCGCCGCTCAGGTCCATATAGACCTCTTTGAACTCCCTTTTCGTGAGCAGATCGTCCATTCGCGAGAAACTGGGGAACTTGCCTTTGACAACCAGCAGCTGCGAGCCGGAAAAATACAGCGCGCCGACATATTGATCGCCCATCTGGCGCGCGGCAATGCTGTCCAGTTTCTGCGCGTCCAGGAGCCTGCATAATTCGGCAGCCAGCGGTGCCGACTTCGATTCCTGGGCGAGCGATGGTCGAGGCGCCAGGAGAAGGCTGCCAAGCACAAGAGCGCCGATGCTGCGAACTGCGGAAGTCATGACCCCTCCTACCCTCGAAGAGGAGCGACTTGTATCACCGCCCGCGCACGGCGTCAATCATCCGTTCACCCGATAAAGAGCGAGTCCTCTTCCTCGTTGGTCGACGGCCGCCGGGCAGGCCCCGGGGCGCCCTGCCGGAAGGCCGAGAGCGCAGCGAGCAGCCCCTGCACCACGGCATAGGCTTCACGCGCGGGCGCGACGACCGTCTCCTCGACTACTGCGACCGTGTTGTTGACACGCGTCGTCAGGTCGCCGATCAACTGCTCTGCCTTTTGCGCCTGTGCGGACGCGATGCTCGCCGTCCGGGCAGCGTCGACCGACATCGACTTCAGGTTGGCGACGATCGGCTTCAGGTCGCCTTCCAGGCGCGTGACCGTATCGGCAACACGCCGTGAGGCGCGCATGGCTGCGACAACCGCCGCGACCTGAATCAGCGCCATCACCACGACGGCGACGGCGATGACGCCGAGGTACACGTCGTTCACGCTTCCTGCTCTCCTTCGTCGGCGTGACGCTGTGCCTGACGGGCGCGATCGAATGCCGTGGTGATGTTTTCGCGCTGTCGGTTGAATACTTCCCGACCGTGCTCGGCCGCCTGGGCGGCGCGATCCCGAGCCTCCTTGGCGCGGCGGTTCACGTACGCGCGAGTCTCGATCCCGGCTGCCGGCGCAAACAGCAGCGCGACGGCCGCTCCCACTGCCGCTCCGGCCATAAAGGCGAGCAGGACGGTCCCGCTTCCGATTCCCTGGTTCTGCTGTGACATAACAACCTCAGAAGATGCTGACCTTCACATTCAGGTACTTCTTCGGATCGGCTGAAATCGCCGCGATCAGCTTCCGCAACTCAGCCATCGTGGCGTTCATGTTCTCATACAACTGTTTGTCGTGGAGCAGTTGCCCGGCCGTCCCTTCGCCTTTCTGTAATGCCGCGGTGACCTGATCCATTCGGTTCACCATCGAATTCATCCGGTCATACAGCTCGCGTTCGGTGAGCAACGCGCCAGCGGTTCCCTGTCCTTTACTGAGCCGGGTGGTGATCGTATCGACGTTTGCCGACATCGACGTCAGGTTGCGGCTGAGAGTATCGTCGGTGAGAAACTTTCCCAGCGTGCCCTCGCCGGCGCGGATGCGGCCCGTCACATCCTGCAGGTTCTGCATGGCCCCTTCGAGGGCCTGCGCAGCGGCCGGATTGGTCGCCAGGCGGCCGATCGTGCCGCGGCCCGCGTTGACGTTTTGCGCCACCTCCTCTGCCGCACCGACCAGCGCATTCAGTTCGCGATAGAGTGCGTCGTTGGTGAACAGCTGCCCGATGGTGCCCCGGCCGGCACGGACGTCAGACAGGACTGCAGTCAGCTGTTCGATCCCCTCGGTCGCCTGGCTCGCAACGTCTGTGAGCGATCCCGGGGCCTTTGCTGACTTCACATATCCCCCCTCCGGGATCGGCGTGCCGTGACTGGCGGAACTGATATCGACGGCGGCCTCGCCGAGCAGCGATACGGAACCCAGCACGGCCACCGATTCAGTGGTGATCAGGGAACGATACTTTTCATTCACCTTCATCGACACATCGACGCGATCGCCGTTGAACGTTGTTTCAGTGACGGATCCGACTTCGACGCCGGCGACCCGTACTGGCGCTCCCCTCTTCAATCCGGCGATGTTGTCGAACTTGGTCTTCAGGAGGTACTGCTGCCAGGAAAAGCCGCCTTCGCCGCTGAGCAGAAAGACCAGGGCGATCGTCATGCCGATCGCGAAGATCGAGATAAGGCCAATCTTCAACTCGGCCCAGGCTAATGAACGTGTTCGTGGCATAACTGTTTCCCTTTACCTGCGCGGAAGGCGTTCCGGCTCACGACAGAAACTCCCGGATGTACGCATCCTGTGCCGCCCGTAGCTCCGCGGCGTTACCTTCGAAGGCCACCACACCCTCTCGCAGCATGATGAACTCGGCCTCATCGGCCTTTGCGGCGCCAGCCCGTTTCATGCGGAACCCGGAGCCCTCTCGGATTGCCTCGTGATCCGCCACGAAAAACGCGTCGCGAAGCTGATGCGTCACGATGATGGAGCTGACCCCTTCGAGATCTCGGAGCTTGACCATCTCTTCGTCGATCGTGGTCGCGGTGATCGGATCGAGGCCGGTCGTGGCTTCGTCGTACAGCAGGATGCCCGGCCTCGCGGCGATCGCGCGGGCAATCGCGACGCGCCGTCGCTGCCCTCCTGAAAGCTCGGACGGGCGTCGATCGATGAACTCGTCGAGTCGCACGAACCCGAGCACCTCTTTGACGCGGCTCCGGATCTCATCGACCGGCAGCGTGGTCTCTTCGTACAGCTTGTAGCCGACGTTTTCCTCCACTGTCAGCGAGTCGAAGAGGGCCCCCTCCTGAAAGACCATACCGAGATCGGCACGGACCTTCATCAGCTCGCGCTCGCCCATGCTGTCCACACGCTCGCCGTTGACGGAGACCGTGCCGCCATCGGGCTTCAAGAGGCCCAGGATCAATTTCAGGATCGTGGACTTCCCCGATCCGCTCGCGCCCAGGATGATCTTGGTGTGGCCTGGCAGCAGTGAAAAGGTGACGTCGCGAAGAATCACCTTCTCGTCGAACGCGAGGTGCACGCGGTCGAGGACGATCACCGGTTGCTCGGAGTCGCGAGCGGTCGTCGTCGGCGCGTTCAGGGTCTGTACGGCCATCGCTAGTACAGCACCCCGATAAGTAAACGCGTCACGAAGAAGTCCACGGCAATCACGGCTACCGATGCCGCGACGACGGCGGCTGTCGTGGCCCGGCCGACGCCCTGCGTTCCACCCTTCGTCCTCAGGCCAACGTGGCAGCCGATCGTGACGATGGCGTAACCGAGACAGAACGGCTTCACCAATCCCATGATCGCATCGTCGAAGTACAGCCCCTCGATGATCGACGACCAGTAGAGGCTCGAGGCAACGCGGAGCTGAAAGACGGCGATCAGCCAGCCGCCAAGGATGCCCACGGTGTTCGCGATGACCGTGAGCACCGGAGCCATAAAGAAACCGGCGAGTACCCGCGGCACAACAAGCTTGCGAATCGGATCGGTGCCGAGCGCCCGCAGCGCGTTGATCTGGTCGGTCACCACCATCGACCCGAGTTCAGCCGCGATGCCGGACCCGATGCGTCCGGCCAGCATCAGCCCGGTGAGCACCGGCCCCAGTTCCTTGATCATGGAGGCACTGATCAGCCGTCCCACGAACGGGCGAGCGCCGAACTGGTCCAGCGTAATGCCCGTCTGTAGTGCCAGGACCGCACCCGTGAAGAAGCCGGTCAGGATGACGACCGTCAACGAGCCGATGCCAATCTGTTCGAACTGCTCGATTACATCGTGGAAGTAGAACGGGCGCGACACGGCGCCGCGGATGGTTGCCACTTGCAAGCGCACGTACTCCTGCACTTCGAGCACGCCCGCTTTCAACCACTGATTGATCGTGTCGATCACCCGGTCAGCGTCCCTGCGCCAGGCCGGTCAACCCGAGCTCACGACTGCGCAAAGCCTTGAGGGTGTCGCGGATCGACGCGGCACGCTCGAAGTCGAGATTCGCCGCAGCAGACTTCATTTCCAGCTCGAGACGCGCGATCTCCGCGTCCAGCTCCGCCTGCGTCCGGAACGGCTCCTTCGTCTCGCGCACCGCTGGCGTCGAATAGTCCCGTTCATACACGCTCGAGAACACTTCGTCGATGTGGCGGACAATCGACTCCGGCGTAATGCCGTGCTCACTGTTGTAGCTCGCTTGCAACGAGCGGCGCCGGTCAGTCTCGCTCATCGCCGACTGCATCGACGCCGTAATCGTGTCGGCGTACATGATGACGCGGCCGTCGACGTTACGGGCCGCGCGGCCCGATGTCTGGATCAATGCGCCGGCGGACCGAAGGAAGCCCTCCTTGTCGGCATCGAGGATCGCCACGAGCGAGACCTCGGGCAGGTCGAGTCCTTCGCGCAGAAGGTTGATCCCCACGAGCACGTCGAAGACGCCGCGCCGCAAGTCTCGCAGAATCTCGATGCGCTCCAGCGTGTCGACGTCCGAATGCAGATACCTGACCTTGACCCCAAGCTCCTGGTAATACGTCGTCAGGTCCTCGGCCATGCGCTTGGTGAGTGTCGTCACGAGCACGCGCTGCTTCAGCGCGGCGCGCTGTCGGATTTCCTGCAGCAGGTCGTCGACCTGACCCCGGACCGGACGAACCTCGATCGGCGGGTCCATCAGTCCGGTCGGCCGAATCACCTGCTCGACGACGACCCCCTTCGACTTGAACAGTTCATACGGGCCCGGCGTTGCCGACACGAACACGACCTGCCGTACACGCTCTTCCCACTCCGCGAAGTTGAGCGGCCGGTTGTCGAGCGCCGATGGCAGGCGGAAGCCGTACGCCACCAGCACTTCCTTGCGCGACCGGTCCCCGGCGTACATGCCGCGTACCTGCGGAACGCTCTGGTGGCTTTCATCAACGATCACGAGCGCGTCTTCCGGCAGATAGTCCAGCAGTGTTGGCGGCGGTTCGTTGGGCGCACGTCCGGTGAGATGGCGCGAGTAGTTCTCGATGCCGTGGCAGTAGCCGATTTCCCGGATCATCTCCAGATCGAACATCGTTCGCTGATGCAGCCGCTGTGCCTCCAGCAGCTTCCCTTCCGACTCGAGCACGCCGCGATACCACTCCAACTCCTGCTTGATCGTTTCCACCGCCTGTTTCGTGCGGTCCCTCGAGGTGACGAAGTGCGATTTCGGGTAAACGGCGATCTTGTCGAGCCGCTTGATCACTTTGCCGGTCAGCGGATCGAACCACGCCAGCTCATCCACTTCATCGCCGAAGAGGCCGATCCGCAGCGCATGCTCCTCGTACGACGGCACCACCTCGACGATGTCACCGCGGACGCGGAACGTGCCGCGGCCAAACTCGGTGTCGTTGCGCTCGTACTGGATCTCGACCAGCTTGCGCAGGATCTGATCGCGCTCGATCCGCTGCCCGACTTCGAGCGGCAGCAGCATCCCGTAGTACGCCTCGGGTGATCCCAGGCCGTAGATGCAGGACACGCTTGCAACGATGATCACGTCGCGTCGCTCGAAGAGCGACCGCGTCGCTGACAGTCGCATCCGATCGATCTCGTCGTTGATCGTCGCTTCCTTCTCGATGTACGAATCCGTGGCTGGGACGTACGCCTCCGGCTGGTAGTAGTCGTAGTAGCTGACGAAGTATTCGACGGCGTTATCCGGGAAGAACCGCTTGAACTCCTGGTAAAGCTGGGCGGCCAGGGTCTTGTTGTGGGCCATGACCAGTGCAGGACGGTTCACCTGCGCGAGCACCTGCGCCATGGTGAAGGTCTTGCCCGAGCCGGTGACGCCCAGCAGCACCTGGTGCGAATCGCCGCGGTTCAGCCCGTCGACGAGCTCGGGCACCGCGCGGACCTGATCGCCGCGCAGGTCGAAATCGCTGACGAGAGTGAACCGATCGTGAACGGAAGGCACGCAGCAGTTTACCGGGAGGGCTTGTATGGGCCGAAGTACCCCTTCCGTGTCTGAATCTTCGAACCCTTCAAGTCGGGCCGCCGCACCTTGATTTCGACCTTCCGCCAGCGTCCGTCCTGTGAGCTGTTCGTGGAGACGTAGCCGACCGTGTACTGGGCGCGCAGCTGCGTCAGAATCCGATCGTACGCAGTCTCAATCTCTTTCATATTCAACGGGAAGAAAGCCTCGCCGCCGGTTTCTTCCGCGAGTCGGCTGAGCCGCATCTGCTGCTGATTCCGCGTCGAGAGCGACTGGTTCTGCATGAACCCCACCGGGTAGACCGTCACATCCGACCCGCGCAGCAGCGTGAGTACGTCCGTAAACCCGAGCACACTCCGCGTGTCGCCTCCATCCGTGAATATAACCAGGACCTTCCGGCCGTCCACATCATCTGTGCCGGTGACATATTGACCCAGCGCGTCGTACATCGCTGTGTACCCATCGGGCTTCCGGCTCCTGATCCGCTCAACGATGCGCGGGAAGTCCTGCTGGCCGTACTTCGCGAGCCGCACCTCGGTGTCGAAATCGACCAGGGTGATGTCTTTCGCCTCAGGCAGCGCGTTCAGAAACTTGATGGCAGCCGTGCGGGCCGTGGAGATGTCGGCAGTCATGCTGCCGCTGGTATCGAACATGATCCCGACATGGAGGTCGGGGGCCGCGTCGGTCTCGTTCCCGCGGATGAAATACTTCAGCGTCTGCGGCTTGCCGTCCTCGAGGATCTCGAAGTCCTCGGCGGTGAGATCGGTCAGAAATGTGCCCCGCTTGTCCGTCACCGTGACACCGAAGCTCACCAGGTCGGTCTCCGCCCTGAACACGACCTGGGCGGAGGCGCGTGCGAATGACGCCGACAAAACGGTCGCCACAATCAACGCGCGGAGCATGGATGATGATCTTATACGCGTGCGATCTCTGAAGCCATCTGCTTGACCCGGCGGAGGTCGGTCTTTCCGGTGCCCAGCGCCGGGATTGCCTCGATGTAATGCATGTCTTCACGTTTTGGTAGCCACAAGCGCGGCATGTCGGTCTCGCACAGACGTTCCCAGAGCCGTTGCGGCGTCACCGCTGGATCCGTGTAAAACGCAACGAGCCGCTCTCCACGCGACTCATCGGGCGCGGAGGTCACCACGCAGGTGTGCGGCTCGGTCAGCAGGGCGTTCAGCGACTCCTCAATCTTGATATGGGGCACCATCTCGCCGCCCAGCTTGCTGAACCGCGAGAGACGGTCGGTGATTCGAATGAACCCGTCCTCATCCATTGCGGCGATGTCGCCGGTCACATACCAGTTCTCGCGAATCACCTCGGCGGTTCGCGCCGGCTCGCCAAGATATCCCAACATCCGGCTGGGTCCTTTCACCAGCAGTAACCCCTCTTTGTTGAACAACGGCCCCTCGAACGTCTCGGGATCGACAACCTTCGCGGCGATGCCGGGCAGGGTGTGCCCTACCGTGCCCGGACGTGATCCGCGCTGCCTGATCGACCCGTCCTGGACGTCCGGAACATTCGCGGCGACAACAGG
>Ga0070670_100001155_pt1 | contig 20917 bp, 21 predicted proteins | sample KBSS63metaG_FD_64665 | JGI IMG/M metagenome (GOLD analysis project Ga0070670, IMG submission 64665) | Switchgrass rhizosphere microbial communities from Kellogg Biological Station, Michigan, USA - KBS S6-3 metaG | ecosystem: Host-associated > Plants > Roots > Rhizosphere > Soil ... | reverse complement strand
GCTCACCGACGCGGGTCGTGCGAAGCACGCCGAGCTCCTGCAGGCGGTCATCGGCTTCAACCGCCGCTTGACCGCGGGACTCGACGAGGACGAGCTCGAACAGCTGAGACGGCTCCTCGCCCGGCTCGAGCAGAACGTCCAGGAATCTGCCGGGTCGTAGGATCGGCGCGAGTGGCGCACCAGTGGACATGCTCTGTGTGCGGCGCCCTCCATGAAGGCTCGCCTCTGAGCTGGGGTTTCGACGAGCCGCACTACTGGACCGGCTCGGAGCGACAGAAGTCCACGGGCTCCTGCGACGAGGACGTCTGCTGGTTCGACGAAGACGACGGAACCCGTGTCCAGTTCGTCCGCGGCACGGTCGAGATCCCGATACTCGACGGCGGATCCTCCGACGAGGAGTCGTTCCTCATCGGCGCGTGGGCGTCACTCAGCGAGACGAACTTCAGGTGGCTCCTCGACCACTGGACGGCCGGGGCCGCCGAACAAGGCGCAGCGTGGTTCGGGTGGCTGTCGAGTCAGATACGCGTCTATCCGGACACCTTGACCCTGAAGACGAACGTTCACCTTCGCGGACGAGAGCTGCGCCCGCTGATCGAGTTGCAGCGCACGGACCACCCGCTTGCGCGCGACCAGCACGAGGGGATTACCCTCGCCCGAGCGCGAGAGCTCGGCGAGCACTGGCTTCACCTGTGACCGAAGCTCGCAGCTCGCCGCGAACGAGCCGCCTGCCGCCCTAATCGAGCGGTTCGAGCGGGAGCCGCGACGCGACCACGGGCTTGCCGTCACGCCGGTAAGCGACGTCGACGGAGTCGTTCTGCCGGTACGTACCTGCGATCCCGACCCACAGCGACAGCCACCGCCAGAAACCGAGCTTCCCCTCCGTCCTCAGTTCACGGTCGAAGACGAGCGTGCGGCCGTCGATCCGGTAGTCGCGTCCCTCCGCCTGGGCGACCCCGTTCAGGAACACGTCGAACGGGCGCACGACGTCCGCGGGCAGGCGCACGCGCGTTCCCCGGTACGGTCCCTCCGGCACGTTCATAGAATGGCAGCCGGTGCTCGGCATCGACCTCGTCGGCTTCCTCGCACAGCTAGCGCCGGTGGCGCCCGAGTCGTCGAACGCCGAGGGGATTCGCGACAGCTACCTCTTCGTCTCGATCTTCGTCGTCGCGATCTTCGTGCTCGTCGAGGGGCTTCTCGTCGGGTTCATCTGGAAGTACCGCCGGCAGAAGCGCGCACGTTTCGAGGACGGCGCCCCCGTGCACGGAGCGACCAGGCTCGAGCTCGCGTGGACCATCGGGCCGGTGATCGTGCTGTTCCTCGTCGGCGCGTTCATCTTCATCGAGCTCCCGGGCATCAAGGACATCCCGGACGCGACGGCCGGCGAGCAGCAGCTCGAGATCGAGGTCACGGGACGTCAGTTCTACTGGCAGTACGAGTATCCGAACGGCGTCATCGCGATCGACCAGATGCGCGCGCCGGCGGGCGTTCCCGTGAAGCTCGTCGTGAGCGCTCCCGACGCCGACGTCATCCACTCGTGGTGGATCCCCGCGCTCGGCGGCAAGATCGACGCGATCCCCGGCCGGACGAACGAGACGTGGTTCGAGGCTGACAAGCAAGGCGTCTACACCGGGCAGTGCGCGGAGCTGTGCGGGCTCGAGCATGCGCGGATGCTCGCGTCCGTCGAGGTCATGTCGCAGACGGCGTTCGACGCCTGGCTCGAGCAGCGGACGACCGACGACGGTGCCGCAGAGCTCGGCAAGGAGGAGTGGGAAGGCGTCTGCGCCAAGTGCCACGGCCTCACTGGCGAGGGCGGCATCGCGCGACGTATCGCCGGATCACCGACGCTGTCGAACCCGCAGGCGCTCGAGATCCTCGTTCGCAATGGGCGCGCGACGCGCACCGGAGTGATGCCCGCGGTCGGCGCGGGCTGGACGAGCGAGCAGGTCGACGCTCTCGCGAACTACCTGAAGGAGAACCCGCCGAGTGGCAACCCGGGCTGAGTCGATCCCCGCCTGGCAGCGCGGAAGAGTGGCGAGCTGGCTCGTCACGACGGATCACAAGAGGATCGGGATCCTCTACATCTCGACCTCGATCGTGTTCCTGATCCTCGCCGGCCTGATGGCGCTCGCGATGCGCACGCAGCTCGCGCAGGCAGACGAGAGCCTCATCGGGCCGGAGCGGTACAACGAGCTCGTCACGATCCACGGCACGTCGATGGTCTTCCTGGTCGGCGTCCCGATCCTCGCGGGCTTCGCGAACTACCTGGTGCCGCTCATGATCGGCGCCGAGGACATGGCCTTCCCGCGGTTGAACGCGGTCTCGTACTGGTTCTTCGTGCTCGGCGGCCTCGTCCTGATGCTCAGCTTCTTCGCCGACGGCGGCGCCGCGGACACCGGCTGGACGGCGTATCCGCCGCTGTCGATCCAGGCGCCCGGCAACGGACAGGACTACTGGATCCTGTCGCTGCACCTGCTGACCGTGTCGACGGTCGCGGGGGCGGTCAACTTCATCGTGACCATCCACAACCTGCGGACACGCGGGATGACCTGGACGCGCATGCCGCTCTTCGTCTGGTCGATCGAGCTCTACTCGTGGCTGATCATGGCGATCATGCCGGTGCTCGCCGCCGCACTCACGCTGCTCCTGCTCGACCGCGGCATCTCGATCGGCGGCTGGGACATCCAGACGGACTTCTTCAACCCTGACAGCGGCGGCTCGGCGCTCCTCTACCAGCATGCGTTCTGGTTCTTCGGGCACCCGGAGGTCTACGTGATCGTGCTGCCGGCGTTCGGGATCATCTCCGAGGTCCTCCCCGTCTTCGCACGCAAGCCGATCTTCGGCTACAAGGCGATCGTCGCGTCGACGGTCGCGATCGGGTTCTTCTCGATGCTCGTCTGGGCGCACCACATGTTCACGGTGGGCCTCCCGATCCCGCTGCAGGCGTGGTTCATGATCGCGTCGATGGTCATCGCCGTCCCGACGGGGATGAAGATCTTCAACTGGCTCGCGACCCTGTGGCGCGGCAATCTCAGCTTCGAGACCCCGATGCTCTTCGCGCTCGGCTTCCTCTCGCTCTTCGTCATCGGCGGGCTCACCGGGATCTACCTCGCGGCCTTCCCGATCGACTGGCAGGTGCACGACAGCTACTTCGTGGTCGCGCACTTCCACTACACGCTGCTCGGCGGCGTGGTGTTCGCGATCTTCGCCGGCCTCTTCTACTGGTGGCCCAAGATGTTCGGGCGGAAGCTCAACGAGCGGCTCGGCAAGTGGCAGTTCTGGATCCTCTTCGTCGGCTTCAACGTCGCCTTCATGCCCCAGCACTTCGCAGGTCTCGAAGGGATGCCGCGGCGGATCTACACGTACGCGGACGAGAGCTGGGAGGGTTACAACCTCGCCTCGACGATCGGCTCGTACATCATGTCCGTCGCTTTCCTGCTCTTCGCGATCAACGTCCTGAAGACGCGGCGATCGGGTGAGCGCGTGGGCAACGACCCGTGGCAGGCGGACACGCTCGAGTGGTACACGACGTCCCCGCCACCACCGCACAACTTCGACGAGGTGCCGTACGTTACGAGCGCGAGACCGCTCTACGACCTGAGGAGGAAGCTGCGTGAGCAGCGTGGCGAGCGCGAGTCCTAGCCTCCCGAGGGAAGGTGTGACGCCGGGCGTGCTCTTCCGACTCTGCGCCCTTGCCAGTGCACTCGCGGTGGGCCTCGCCCTCGCGAGCGCGGTGCTCGAGCTCGGACCGACCCATTGGGGGATCGCGCTCGTCGCGTTGCCTCTGCTCGTCGCGAACCTTCTCCTCGCACGGATCGCGTACCCGGCGCTGATTCCGAGATCCGCCGCCGCTCTCGTGGCTCTCCTCGTCGCGATCGCGCTCGGCGGTGTCGTCGCGTGGAGCGGAGACGCGACCTGGGCTGTCGTGCTGCATGTCGGTGCTGCCGCAGTCGCGCTCGGATTGACGTCGGTCGTCCTCGCGGGAGCCATGCGCGGTGAAGCGACCCCGCTCGCGTCCGCACGCGACTACCTGACCCTGACGAAGCCGCGGATCATGACGCTCCTGCTCCTGACCGGCGCGGCCGGGATGTTCGTCGGCGCGCAGGGCGTCCCGCCTCTCGGCCTTTTCGCGGTGACGATGGTCGGCCTCGCCCTCGCGTGCGGTGGCGCTTCCGCGCTCAACCACGTCCTCGACCGCGACATCGACGCCCTCATGGGGAGCCGCACCGAGGAGCGCCCCGTCGCGGCGGGCCGCGTCTCACCGGAGCAGGCGCTCGAGTTCGGGATCCTCCTCTCGGCGGTGTCGTTCGCGCTCCTCGCCTCGGCGGTCAACGTGCTCACGGCCGTGCTCGCCCTCGTGGGGAACCTCTTCTACGTCCTCGTCTACACCCGCTGGCTCAAGCGCTCGACACCGCAGAACATCGTCATCGGAGGGGCCGCCGGAGCCGTGCCGCCGCTCGTCGGGTACGCGGCCGCGACGGGCTCGCTGGCCCTTCCGGCGCTGTGGCTGTTCCTGATCGTGTTCCTGTGGACGCCGCCGCACTTCTGGGCGCTCGCGCTGATGATCAAGAACGCCTATGCCGCCGCCGGCGTGCCGATGCTCCCGGTCGTGAGTGGAGACCGCGAGACGGCGCGCCAGATCGTCCTGTATTCGCTGGCCATGGTCGCGTTCACGGTCTTCGTCGGGATCTGGCTCGGGCCCCTGTACACGGTCGCCGCCATCGTCCTCGGCGCAGTCTTCATCGTCCTCTCGCTGCTCCTCCGCCGTGATCTCTCCCGTGCCCATGCGAAGGTGCTGTTCCACTACTCGCTCCTCTACCTCGCACTGCTGTTCACCGCCGCGGCACTCGACCCGGTGCTCCTCTGATGGATCCGGAGCTCGCACGGCGCAACCTGCGCTTCGGCTGGGCGCTCTTCCTGCTCTTCTGGCTGATCTTCGCCGGCACGATCCTCGTGGCGGTTCTGTACCTCCAGCTGGATTGAGCCTCGCTCAAGTCGGCGTAGGCAGGTGCCGACATGAGTTGCGATGCGTGCGGCGCGCCCTACATTCCTGTGTCTGGCCGTCCTCGGCATGGCGCTCATCACCTCGGCATCTGCTGCGCCCCCCGGTGCGCCGACAGGCCTTCGCGGCTTCGAGCTGCGGCCGAACGACACTCCATCACGCACGTTCACGCGCACGCCCGCATTTGCGTGGAACCCCGTGCAGGGCGCGTCGTGCTACGAGTTCGAACTCGCCACGAGCCGGTCGTTCAACGGAAGCTCCGTGATCTGGTCGAACGTCTCGACCGACGCCAACTCCGGCAAGCACTGCACGCCCGTCAAGGTGAGCTTCCCTCGCGCCGCCACGCTCGATGACGAGTCGCAGAGCACCGGCAGCCAGGAGGACGAGAGCGCGTCCCAGGAGATGGTGCGATTCACCATCGCCCCGATCAGGGTTCCTGCTGCATCGATCAATCTGACGCTGCCGTGGTTCACCGGCAAGAGCCCGTTCGCGCTTTACGCCCACGTGCGCTCGGTGACCACGCAGGGCGCGTCGGCCTGGAGCCACCCCTACAGCTTCGACATGCGCTGGGAGAACGGGCCAACCCCGCAGAGCGCGCGCCCCGGCCTCGTTCGCTGGACCCCCGTCGAGGGTGCGACGATGTACCAGGTGTGGCTCGGGGGTCGTGGCCCGACCCACTTCCCGAACAGAATCATCAGCACCCACACGAACGTCGCAGACCTTCGAGACCCCTACACGTTCCACCTCGATGAAGACTGGTGGCGCACAGTCGAATGGAGGGTGCGCGCCATTCGTCAGGTCGTCGGTGCGATCCCCAACGGGCTTCCTGCAGTCTCGTACGGACCGTGGAGCCCGATCTACGCGACCACGAACCCCGGCTGGGCAACGGGGAAGATCCGCCTGGGAGCTGCGGTGTCGGACCGGATCAGCGTGGGGGGACTCGCCCCGGCCCACTACCTCATGCCGGCTTTGACGTGGAGCGGCGACCAGTCCCTCGAAGGTGACAGCTACCGCTTGTTCCGGGTGTACATCGCGACCGATCGCGACTGCGTCAACATCGTCTTCCGCGGCGCCGTCGTCGGAGGTCCTGCCTGGGCACCGCGACTCAAGAGCCTGCTCAAGCTCCCGGCGAGCCAGGGCGAGATCGATGCCGCGCAGTACGGCTACCTCCCGCTCGCGACGAGCGAGGGCGCCAAGGCAACCATGGCCGACAACACGCCAGTGACGGCAACCGAGACGGCGAACCGCGTCGATCTCCCCGATCTCGACCTCGAGACCACCCGCTACTTCTGGACGGTCGTTCCGGTCGGAGTCACGGTCGACGATTCAGGCGCCTTCGTATACGTCGACGTCGAGATCCCGCAGGACGCCTGTCAAGCTGGCCGTGTCAGCGTATTCGGAAAGGACTCGCAACCGGCACAGACGACGGGCGGGAGCCCGTACGTGTCCGGACTCACGCCGAAGGGGCGACTGCTCCAGCAGGCCGGATCCCGGCCAACGGTTTTTGCGACGCCGCTCGTGGCGTGGCGCCCGGTCGTCGGAGCCACGGAGTACGAGGTTCAGTGGTCGCGCACCGCCTACCCCTGGCGCAAGCGGGGCTCCAAGCGGACGGTCGCAACCTCGAGCGTTCTCAGCCTCTCGCGAGGCAAGTGGTACTACCGCGTGCGCGGTCTCAACGCCGCGCAGGTGGGGAACCCCGCAATGACCTGGTCCGCGCCCGTCGCACTCCGGGTCGTCCAGCCGACCTTCCGCGTCAGCCGCGGCTAGCCCCGTTAGTGTCGGCGCCGTGAGCGCCGACCTCGATCTCGCCTTGCGCCTGGCCGATGCGGCCGACGCGATCTCACTGCCGCGCTTCCGCACGGGGCTCGCGATCGAGACGAAGCCCGACCTCACGCCAGTGACCGAGGCGGACCGCGCGGTCGAGAGCGAGCTCCGGCGGCTCCTCGCCGAGGAGAGACCCGACGACGCGATCCTCGGCGAGGAGGGCGGCGCTGCCGGCGGCGGCGCACGGCGCTGGATCCTCGACCCGATCGACGGCACCCGGAACTACGCACGCGGGATCCCCGTGTGGGCGACACTCGTGGCGCTCGAGGACGAGGGCGAGGTCACGGTCGGTGTCGTGTCTGCCCCCGCCCTCGCGCGACGGTGGTGGGCCGAGCGCAATGCCGGAGCATTTGCGGACGACGAGGCGATCCACGTCTCTTCGATCGCGACGGTCGAGGAGGCGGTCCTCTCGTTCGCAATCGAGCAGCCGATTCCGGAACTCGCACGACGCGCCTGGCACCCGCGCGGGCTCGGCGACTTCTGGGCGGGCATGCTCGTGGCCGAGGGAGCGGTCGACGGTGCCATCGACGCCGTCGGTCTCAGCGAGTGGGATCTCGCGGCCGTGCAGGTCATCGTCGAGGAGGCGGGTGGGCGCTTCTCCGACTTCGCCGGCGAGGCACGCATCGACTCCGGGACGGCCGTGATCTCCAACGGCCTTCTCCACGCCGAGCTTCTCGGCGCCGTCGCCGGCTAGATCGACGGCGCGGGTTCGGCCGGGGCGGTCAGGCCCTCGTCGCGAAGGCGTCTCAGCACGTCGTGGATGTCGGCGATCTCCTGCTCGAGATCCTTCTGCCGCTCCTCGAGCGCCTTCAGGAGCTCTTCACGGCTCGGAGCACGCCGTGTCCACCTATGTCGGTGATGACGTCCGCACATGGTCACCTCCCTTCTGTGCAAGATCGAGGAACGCGGTCAACCCACCCCGAAGCTCGTCGAGCGCGGCGAGCCACGACGCCAGGAGCTCGTGACCGTCGGCGGTGAGCGTGTAGGTGCGCTTCGTCGGTCCCGGGAGCTCGGCGCTCCACTCCGACGTGACGAGCCCGTCCTCCTCGAGCGCGCGCAGCGCCCGATACAGGTTTCCGACGTCGACGCGGTCGTCGCCGGAGACGTCGGGCAACTGCTCGATGAGCTCGTACCCATGCGTCGGGCGGGCTGCGAGCAGCGCGAGGAGCGCAGGCTCGCCGAACCGCTCGACGCGCGCCCGCACCTCCCACTGGCCGAGCGCGTTGCGCGTCCGACTTCGCGTTCGATGCCGTCTCCGGTGGTGCACGCACGCACTATATGTGATTTACATATGTCAGTGACGAGCAAGCCCGCGACACCGCGGACGCCGCTGGTCGGCTACGCCAGAACGGCGCGCTTCGCGTCGATGCCTTCGAGCAGCGACGCGTACGAGTCCGAGAACTTCTGGACGCCCTCGCGCTCGAGCGTGTCCGTGACGTCGTCGTAGTCGACCCCGGCGTCTGCAAGGTCGCGCAGGAGCTGATGAGACTCCGCGAGCCCCTCCGTAAGCGTCCCGGCCCGCACGACACCGTGATCCTGGAAGGCGTCGATCGTCTCGAACGGCATGGTGTTCACCGTGTCCGGACCGATCAGCTCTTCCACGTAGAGGACGTCCCGATACGCCGGGTTCTTCGTCGAGGTCGAGGCCCACAGACAGCGCTGGGGACGCGCGCCGGCGGCAGCGAGTGCCTCCCAGCGCGGCCCTGAGAAGATCTGTCCGTACCGCTCGTAGGCCAGCTTCGCGTTGTCGACGGCAAGGCGACCCTGCAGGTCCGCGCGGCCGATCTCGGCGAGTCGGCGGTCGCACTCGGTGTCGACGCGTGAGACGAAGAAGCTCGCGACCGACGCGACCTGCGTCGGATGGCCTCCCGTCTCGACCAGACGCTCGAGGCCGCGCACGTACGCCTCGGCCACGGCCGAGTAGCGGTCGAGCCCGAAGATCAACGTCACGTTGATGGAGCGTCCGGCCGCGATCGAGTCCTCGATCGCACCGAGACCCGGCTCGGTGGCGGGGATCTTCACGTAGACGTTCTTCCGGTCGACGAGCCCGTGCAGGAGCGTCGCCTGCTCGAAGGTCTCCTGCCGCTCGTACGCCAGATCCGGATCGACCTCGATCGAGACGAAGCCGTCGACCCCACCGGTGCGCTCCCAGACCGGCAGGAGCAGATCGCACGCGCGCTTGATGTCCTCCACAGCGAGCGCGAAGAACACCTCCTTCGTGTCGTCGGAGCGCTCGAGCTCAGCGCGCAACTGCTTGTCGTACCACTCGCCGGTGGAGAGCGCCTTCTCGAAGATGGTCGGGTTCGAGGTCACGCCGACGACGGCGTCCTCCTCGATGAGCCGAGCGAGATGGCCGGTCTCGAGCATCTCGCGCGAGAGCGAGTCGACCCAGACGCTGACTCCGTGCTCCTCGAGCTCGTGCAGCCTGCTACGCGCCATGTCCCAACGTTACCTCCTCGGCGAACGTGGGCAACGCAAACCTAGAATGGCGCGCATGACCGATGCCGAGCGCCGTCGCGAGCTGGGCCAGCAGTTCCGGGTCGACTCCGTCCAGATGAGCGCGGCAGCGAAGTCGGGGCACCCTACGTCGGCGATGTCCGCGGCGGATCTGGTCGCCGTCCTCTTGGACGGCTACCTGCGCTTCGACTTCTCCGAACCGAAGAGCCCAGCGAACGACCGCCTCGTCTTCTCAAAGGGCCACGCGTCGACGCTGCTCTACGCGATCTTCCGCGCAGCCGGGGTCGTCTCCGAGGGAGAGCTCCTGCACTACCGCGAGCACGGAAGCATGCTCGAGGGCCACCCGACGCCGCTCATCCCCTGGGTCGACGTTGCGACCGGCTCGCTCGGGCAGGGGCTCCCGATCGGCGTCGGCATGGCGCTCGCAGCGAAGAAGCTCGAGCAGCTGCCGACCAGAGTGTGGGTGCTGTGCGGCGACAGCGAGATGGCAGAGGGCTCGATGTGGGAGGCCTTCGAACACGCTTCGCACTACGGGCTCGACAACCTCACGGCGATCATCGACGTCAACCGACTCGGCCAGCGCGGGGAGACGATGGTTGGCTGGGATCTCGACACCTACGCGGCGCGAGCCGAGGCGTTCGGCTGGAACGCGGTCGAGGTCGACGGCCACGACGTCGACGCGATCGACGCGGCGTACGCACAGGCGGTCGCGACGACCGGTCGGCCGACGGTCGTGGTCGCGCGTACGAAGAAGGGGAAGGGAGTGGCAGCAGTGGAGGACGAGAACGGCTTCCACGGCAAGCCGCTCGACGATCCGGAGACCGCGATCGCGGAGCTTGGAGGGCTGCGCGACATACGCATCGAGGTCGCGACGCCGGAGGTCACTGCATCCGCGCGCCCGGCGGCTTCCGCGCTCGAGCTGCCCCGGTACGAGCTCGGAACCGAGGTCGCGACTCGCAAGGCGTACGGCGATGCGCTCGCCGCTCTCGGTGCTGCACGTTCGGACGTCGTCGTTCTCGACGGTGAGGTGTCGAACTCGACGTTCGCCGAGACGTTCGCGAAGGCCCATGAAGAGCGGTACTTCGAGATGTACATCGCCGAGCAGCAGATGATCGCTGCAGCGGTCGGGCTGCAGGCGGTCGGCTGGAGGCCGTTCGCTTCGACCTTCGCGGCGTTCCTCGCGCGCGCCTACGACTTCACGCGCATGGCGGCGGTCAGCCGCGCGACGCTGGCCCTGTGCGGCTCGCACGCCGGCGTCTCCATCGGCGAGGACGGCCCGTCCCAGATGGGGCTCGAGGACATCGCGTCATTCCGCGCGATCCACGGGTCGACCGTGCTCCATCCCTGCGACGCGAACCAGACGGCGAAGCTCGTCGCGGCGATGGCCGAGACCGAGGGCATCTCGTACTTGCGGACGCTGCGCCCGGCAACCCCCGTCCTCTACTCGGCGGACGAGGAGTTCGCCGTCGGCGGCAGCCGCGTCCTGCGCTCGAGCGACAACGACGAGGTGGCGCTGATCGGCGCGGGCATCACCGTCCACCAGGCGCTGGCAGCCGCGGACGCGCTCGCCGAGGACGGCATCGCCGCACGCGTGATCGATCTCTACTCGATCAAGCCGCTCGACGCCGGGACGCTTGCCGCCGCGGTCGAGGCGACCGGCGGGCGGCTCGTGACCATCGAGGACCACTGGGCGGAAGGCGGTCTCGGCGACGCCGTGCTGGACGCACTCGCGGACCTGGAAGAGCCGCCCCGCGTCGTGAAGCTCGCGGTGCGCGAGATGCCCCGCTCAGGGAAGCCGGAAGAGTGCCTCGCCGCGGCGGGAATCGACGCCGAGCACATCGCCGCGGCCGCGCGCGAGCTCGTCGCGCACACCGTCCACACGGCTTAGGGCACCGCCGACTCCCTCTACCCTTGGCGGCCATGGCCGTCCTCATCGCGTCAGAGCTGCGCAAGGAGTTCGCAGGCGATCCGCTGTTCGAGAACGTCTCGTTCACCGTCGGCCGCAAGGACCGCCTCTCGCTGGCGGGCGCGAACGGCGCCGGAAAGACGACGCTCCTGCGAGCCATCGCCCGCGAGACGTCGATCCAGGGCGGCAAGCTCGCGTTCGCGAAGGGCACACGCGTAGCGCTCCACGACCAGCGCCCGCCCCTCGAGTACGACATCACGCTCCGCGACTACGCGTTCTCCGGCGCGCGAGATCTGCTCGAGCTCGAGAGCGAGCTGCGGCGGCTCGAGGAGGCGATGGCCGAGGGCGCGCACGACGAGCCCACGCTGCGCCGATATGCCGAGGCCCAGACACGCCTCGAGCACGCAGGCGGCTGGGCCTGGCGCGACCGGGCGGCCGCGTCGGTGCGCGGCCTCGGCTTCGCCGACGAGGATCTCGACCGGCCGCTCGGTACGTTCTCGGGCGGAGAGCTGACGCGCGCCTCGCTCGCGCGCGCGCTCGCCGGAAGCCCGGATCTCCTCCTGCTCGACGAGCCGACGAACCACCTCGACGTGCAGAACCTCGAGTGGCTCGAGCGCGAGCTCGAGACGATCGACGCCGCCGTCGTCCTCGTCGCGCACGACCGCTGGTTCCTCGAGGCGGTGACGACCTCGGTGCTCGAGCTCGCGCCCGGGGGTGCGCACTACTTCGCGGGGCCGTGGCACGAGTGGCGGCAGGAGAAGGCCGCTCGCGCAGCCGCGGCCGGCAAGACCGCCGGACGCGTCTCGGTCGACATCGCGCGGCTCGAGCGGTTCGTGGAGCGGTTTCGGTACAAGAAGAGCAAGGCGAAGCAGGCGCAGGCGAAGCTCACGCAGATCGCGCGGCTCGAGAAGGAGCGCTTCGAAGCTCGGCGCGAGATCGAGTCGCTGACCAAGCGGAAGCGCACGCTCGGATTCGACTTTCTCGACCCGCCACGCTCCGGCCGGATCGTCCTCGAGGCGGACGACGTGGTGCTGTCCGCGGGGGACAAGCAGCTGCTCGACGGAGCGACGCTCGTCGTCGAGCGCGGCGAGAAGGTCGGGCTCGTCGGTCCGAACGGCTCGGGCAAGACCACACTTCTCGCGGCGATCCTCGGCGGCCATCCGCTCGACGGTGGAACGACTGCTCTGGGACACGGCGTGGTGCCCGCATATTTCTCCCAGCACGGGCTCGAGCTGCCGACCTCGGGCTCCGTCCTCGACGCGACCGCAGCCGCGACGGGGCTCCCGCGGCCGCAAGCGCAGACACTGCTCGGGCGCTTCCTCTTCTCCGGCTGGGAGACGCACGAGCGCAAGGTGACGGCGCTCTCGGGCGGCGAGCGAAGGCGACTCGCGCTCGCGCTCCTCGTCGCCTCCGGCGCCAACTTCCTCGTCCTCGACGAGCCCACGAACCACCTGGACGTGGAGTCACGCGAGGCGCTCGAGGCTGCACTCGAGGCGTTCCCTGGAACGATCCTCCTCGTTTCGCACGATCGAGCGCTACTCGACGCGGTCCCAGACCGGATCGTTGCGATCGAGGACCGGCGGCTCCGCTCCTACGACGGGGGCTGGGCCGACATGGAGCGCGAGCGCGAGGCCGCGAGCGCGCCCGCCGAGCCCGAAGCGCCGACGCCGGCAAAGGAGTCTCGCGCACCCAAACCGCGGCCGGTCCGGCGCGCCACGACCGAGCTCGAGCTGCTCGAACGCGAGATCGCGGGCGTCGAGGCCCGGATCACGGAGCTCGAGCGCAGGCTCGCCGACGACTGGTCGGACATGGACGTCCTCGGCGCGCATCGCGCAGCTCGGGACGAGCTCGTCGCGCTCCTCGAGCGCTGGGAGGTCGCGTTCGCCGAGGCACAGACGACGTGACGTCGTGCAGGGTCGGCGACGTACAGGATTCGTGCATGCAGTGACGATCGACGCCCCGCGTCCGCACGCCGCGACGACACCGTCGTTCGCTGCGGTCGCCGAAGAGCTCCTCGACGACGTGTACGGCTACCTGCTGTACCTGACGAAGAACTGGGCCGTCGCGGAGGACCTGACGGGCGAGACCTTCGAGGCGGCGTTCAAGAAGTGGCGCCGGTTCGACCCCGGACGCGGCACGCCGCGCGCATGGCTCCTCGCGATCGCCCGCTCGACGGCACTCGACTGGTTCCGCGCGGACGCCCGGCGCCGAAGGCGAGAGGAGCGTGTCGGAAGCGCCGAGCGTCGCGACGACACCGACACGTTCGGCGAGGGCTTCTCCGCCGAGCTCGCCGAGAGCCTGCAGTCGCTCTCGGCCGGGGAGCGCGAGGTGGTCGCACTGCGCATCGTTCTCGATCTCGACGGCGAGGAGACCGCCCGCCTGCTCGGGATCTCGGTCACGGCAGTCTCGACGAGGCTCAGCCGTGCATTGTCGAAGCTCGAAGAGAGGATGAGAGACCATGACGTCGTCGCCTGACCTGATCCACGAGCTGCGGGCGGCGCGTCCCTCCGCGCCGGCCGAGCTCCGCACGCGCATTCGGGCGCTCGCGACAGAGCCGGAGCGGACTGTCCGCGCCCCGTGGGCCGGCTGGCGCTTCCCCGTCCGGCGCGGACTGCTCGTCGCCGTGCCCGCCGCCGCCGCACTCGCGCTCGCGAGCGCGGGCGTGCTCGGCCTCGCCCGCTCCGACTCGCCGCAGGCGGTGGGTCGGGATGCCGCCGAGAAGTCGACGCTCCAGATGGCGACGCCGCAACGCATGCCCAACGCAGGGGTGAACGGTGGGGCGAACCCCTCACCCCTCGGCGCGGCAGATGCAACGACCGCCGACCAAGCACGCACTCTGGCTCCGACCGCGGACAACCGCGCGCAGAAGGTGGGCGCGACCCTCACGGTCGAGGTGAAGGATTCCGACGCGGTCTCGCGTGCAGCCCAGAGCGCCCTCGACCTCACGCGCACGCTCGGCGGGTTCGTCGTCTCCTCGTCGGTCGCAACCGGCGACGAAGGGAGCGCTTCGATCACGGTCCGCGTCCCCGTGGACAAGGTGCAGGACGCGATCGCGGGCCTTTCCGGGCTCGGGCGGATCGTCTCGCAGAACGTGACGATCGAGGACCGGCAGGAAAGCATCGACGCGTTCGTGCGGCGGTCCCGCTCGGTCCGCTCGCAGATCGCGCTCGTCACCGCACGCCTCGAGTCGGAGACGCTCAACGCAGACACGCGGGCGCTGCTCGAAGCACGGCTCAAGAACCTCAAGCTCGACCTGCTCGGCGCTCGCCGGAGCCTCGGCACGCTGCGCGCCGAGGCACGGATGTCGACGATCCAGCTCACCGTCGTCACGCCCGAGGCATTCGGCGCCGTCGCACCGCCTTCGCGGATCGATCGCACGATCGACGAGGCGCTCAACGTGCTCGCCTGGGAAGGCGTGGTCGCGCTCGGCATGCTGATCGTGCTCGCACCGTTCGCGCTCGTCGCCGGCGCTGTTTGGCTCGGGCGCCGGCTCTACCGCCGCCACGAGGAGGAGCGTCTGCTCGCCGCCTAGGACGCCCCGCCCAGCGTCGCGATCAGCGCCTCGGCGACGACCTTGAGCGGACGTCCGGAGATTTGGCTCGCCTTGCGGAGCCGCGCGAAGGCCTCTTCCTCGGAGAGCCCCTCGCGCTGCATGAGGATTCCCTTCGCCCGTTCGATCGCCTTGCGAGCCGCGAGCGCCTCGGCGAGGGAGTCCGCCTCCTCGCGCAGGGCCCGTAGCTCCTCGTGCCGCGCCGTCGCGGTCGCGATGGCGGGCAGCAGGTCGTTCTCCCGGAACGGCTTCACCAGGTAGCCGAACACCCCCGCCTCGACCGCGCGAGAGACGAGCTCGCGCTCACCGTATGCCGTCACCATGACGATCGGAATCGGGCGCTCGTCGAGGATACGCCGCGCCGCTTCGATCCCGTCGAGCCGCGGCATCTTCACGTCGAGAAGGGCGACGTCGGGCTCCGTCTCGCGGGCGAGCTCGACCGCCTCCTCCCCGTCACGGGCCTCGGCGCAGACCTCGTAGCCCGCCGCTTCGAGCAGCCCCCTGAGGTCGAGCCGGATGAGCGTCTCGTCCTCGGCCACCAGAACGCGCGTCATGCCGGAAACACCACCTCGGCCCGGAGCCCGCCCGCGTTCTCGAGCGCCAGCTCGCCTCGCAGCTCGTCCCGGACGAGCGCGCGCACGATGGAGATCCCGGTGCCGTGGACGTCGCCGTCGATCCCCGCGCCGTCGTCGGCGATCGTGAGCACCACGTCGCCGTTGCGCCGCGCGAGCGCGATCGAGACGTGGTCGCCGCCGTGCTCGAGCGCGTTCTGGAAGAGCTCGGTGAACACGAGCGCCAGCGCGGTCGCTCGCTGCCCCGCCAGCGAGACCGGCTCGAGCTCGGCCGATACGTCCTTTCCCGCTACGAGCCCCTGCACGAGCATCGCGCGCAGGCGATCGACGAGCTCGCCGAGGTCGACGTCGTCCTCGCGATGCTCGGTGAGCACCTCGTGCACCGCAGCGATGGCGAGGATCCGGTTCACGGAGTCGTTGAGTGACTTGCGGGCGTCGACGTTGTCCGCACGCGCCTGCAGGCGCAGGAGCGACGCGACCGACTGCAGGTTGTTCTTCACGCGGTGGTGGATCTCTTGCGCGAGGACTCCGCGCATGACCGCGCGCCCATGCTCGAGCGCGACGGCCGCGTGGTGGGCGATCGCCTCGAGGAGCGCCTCGTCGTCTCGTGAGAACGGCGTGTCCCGGTCGCACACGAGCTCGCCGATCTGGCGACGCTTCCAGCGCAGCGGCATGCGGACGGCGTGCGCACCGGCACGCCCCTCCGGCCACGCGATGTTGCCGTCCTCGAGGACGAGCGCCGCTCCGGTCGCGTGCAGCGACTCCATCGTCGTCTTCACGATCGCCTCGAGCGACTCCTCGAGGTACAGGGACTCGGAGACCGCCTCGGAGATGCGCGCGAGCGCCTCCAGCTCGGCGACCCGCCGCTGTGCGCGCTCGTACAACTTCGCGTGCTCGATCGTCTGGGCGACCTGCGACGCGATCGCGACGAGGAGCTCGATCTCAGCGTCGGTGAAGGTCCGAGGCTCACGGGTTCGGACGTTGAGCGCACCCTCGAGCGTGTCGCGGGCGAGGATCGGCACGGCGAGGATCGACTCGTACTCGTCCTCGGGCAGGTTCGCGAACTGCTTGAAACGCGGGTCGAGGTGCGCCTGCTCGGAGAGCATCACGGGCGCGCGCTCGGCAGCCGCGACGCCTGTGATCCCCTCCCCCGGACGCATGCGCGGAGTCCGCGTCAGCTCCTCGACGCGCGTCCCGTGCGTGGCGCGGAGGACGAGTTCGTCGCCACGCTCGTCGTAGAGGTAGACGAAGCACGCATCCGTCCCCAGCGCGTCGGCGACCTTGCTCGCGACGAGCTCGAGCACCTCCTGCAGGTCGAGCGAGGAGTTGACCGCGGCGATGGTCTCGGTGAGGAGCCTCAGGTGGCGGGCAGTGGCGTCCAAGCGACGCATTGTCGCGTTTGGCCTCGTTGCCCGGGTGGAATAGGATCCGCCGACCGTGAGCTTCGACGACTGGATCCTCGCGCTCCACCTCCTGAGCGCGTTCGCATATGTCGCGGGCATGATCGTGTTTTGGGTCCTCATCGTCGCAGTGCGTCGGACCGACACCCCGGACGGGACTATCCGCATGGCGCCGGTCGTCAAGGTCGGGACGATCGGTACCGCAGTCGGAGCCGTTGGGACGATCGTGTTTGGCTTATGGCTGACCTTCTCGGTCGGCGGGTACCGGATCTGGGACTTCTGGATCATCGCCGCCCTCGTCCTCTGGGCGATCGCCGGCTGGCTCGGCGGGCGCACGGGGAAGGCGTATATGGAAGGCATGACCAAGGCCCAGGAGCTCGATGCTGCCGGACAGACAGGTCCGAATGCTGAGCTCCTCGCGCTCAACCGGACGCAGAACGGACTGCTGCTGCACACGGCGTCGAGCATCGCCCTGCTACTGCTCCTCATCGACATGATCTGGAAGCCGGGCGCATGACGAGCCTGCTCGCGATGCCGCGCCCGGACAGCTGGAACTTCCCCCTGTTCATCCACGTCCTCGGCGCGATGATCCTCGTGGGCGGCACTCTGACCACCGCTTCGGCCCTGATCTTCGCGCGGGGAGACGTGCGCCTGTTGCGCATCGGGTACTGGTCGCTGCTGCTCGTCGGCTTGCCCGGTTACCTCCTGATGCGGATCGGCGCCCAGTGGATCTACTCGAAGGAAGGCCTCGAGGACGCCCCCATCGAAGAGGCGTGGACAGGTATCGGCTTCGCCGTCGCCGACGCGGGAGCGTTGCTCCTGCTGATTGCACTCATCCTGGGAGGCATCGGCGTCCGCCGCTTGAGCAGCGGAAAGGGCACGGGCCTGCTCAAGGGGACGATGGTGATCTCGGTTCTGTTGCTCGCCGCATACGTCGTGGCGATCTGGGCGATGTCCGCCAAGCCTGCCTGACCGGGTTCACGGGAGCACGTGACGCTGATCGCCTGAGGCCGGAGACTGGCTGCGACTGAGTGCGCGCGACGGCAGGGGAAGGGGGCTCGTGGGGGAAACCGTAGGCGTCGCCCACGCCAGAACGACCACGGGCTCCACACCAGGGAGCCCGCGATCGGCCGTCAGATACAGGGCTCACCGCTCGCCTTGCGGCGCACCCTGCAGCGCGCATCATCCGACTTTCGCCGGTCGGATGCAAGTGGATTTACAGAGCTGCCAGGTACTTGTCCTTCTCCCATTCGGTGACCTGGACCCTGTATTCGTCCCATTCGCGCCGCTTCAGCTCGACGTAGCGCGGGAATATGTGCTCCCCGAGCGTCCGCTGCATGAGGTCCGAGCCGGCGAGCTCGTCGATCGCCTCGCCGAGCGACTCCGGGAGCGAGACGATGCCCTGCTCGCGCCGTTCCGCCGCGGTCAGGCGATAGAGGTTCCGCTCCATGGGGTCGGGCAGCTCGTAGCCCTTCTCGATCCCGTCCAGGCCAGCCTGCAGCAAGGCCGCGAAGGCGAGGTACGGATTGCATGCGGGATCGGGACAACGGATCTCCGCCCGTGTCGCCTGCTCCGAGCCCGGCTTGTACAGCGGGATCCGGATCAGCGCGGAGCGGTTTCGCTGCGACCACGCGACGTATACCGGGGCCTCGTAGCCCGGCACCAGGCGCTTGTACGAGTTCACCCACTGCGCGAGCACTGCGGAGATCTCGCGGGCATGCGTGAGGAGCCCTGCGATGAACGCCTTCGCCGTCGCGGACAGGTGGTAGTCGTCCCTCCGGTCGAAGAACTGGTTCCGGCCACCGCGGAAAAGCGACATGTGCGTGTGCATGCCGGAGCCGTTCTCGCCGAACAGCGGCTTCGGCATGAAGGTCGCGTAGTAGCCGTGCCAGGCGGCGACCTCTTTGACGATCAGCCGGTACGTGATCGTGTAGTCCGCCATCGCGAGTGCATCCGCATAGCGCATGTCGATCTCGTGCTGGGACGGCCCGACCTCGTGGTGGTGGTACTCGATCGGGATCCCGACCGCCTCGAGTGCCGCGATGGTGTCGTTGCGCACCTCGGTGGCTGCGTCCTGCGCGGTCATCGCGAAGTAGCCGCCCTCGTCGAGGGTCTCCGTCCCCTTGTCGTCCTCGAAGAGGAAGTACTCGAGCTCGGGGCCGACGTTGAACGTGTCGAAGCCCATGCTCTTCATCCGGTCGAGCGCCTTGCGAAGGACGTAGCGTGGATCGCCCTCGTACGGCACTCCGTCCGGCGTGACGACGTCGCACATCATCCGCGCGACGTTGGCGCCGATCGGATGGTCATGATCGTCGAGGGGTCGCGGCAGGAGCTGGAAGCTCGCAGGGTCCGGGATCGCGACCATGTCCGACTCCTCGATCGCGTTGAACCCAGTGATCGACGAGCCGTCGAAGCCCATCCCGTCGTTCAGCGCCTCTTCCATCTCCGCAGGCGTGATCGCGAACGACTTGAGGTGACCTTCGAGATCGGTGAACCAGAAGAGGACGTGCTCGACGCCCTCGTCCCGGATGCGCTTGAGCACCGCGCGGCGGGCGGCCACGCTCGAGGTCGCGCGGTCCTTGCTCTTCACCATCGACGCTCTCGACTGCGTCCTGGGTCGTGCCATGAAACCTCCCTTGAAAACGGAAAAAGCCCCGGACGGCAAGGCCGCCCGAGGCCACGTCGCCTCATACAGACCGCGGGAGACTAGCAGGCTCCGCGGCTACGCGGACGCACCCGAGTAGCGCCTCAGGCCGAAGCGCCAGAACCACCGCGAGAACGCGAACGCGGCAACCGTGAACACCGCTGCGAACGTCAGCGTCTTCCAGTCCAGACGCGACGTCACCGCCTCGGCCGGCACGGTGATGGCGAAGGCGATGGGGACGAGGAAGGTGATCCCGAAGCGCAGCCAGTCCGGGTAGATGCCGACCGGCCAGCGACCCGTCTGGAAGATCCCCTCGAAGAGCTCGGGCAGGAACCACATGCGCACGACCCAGAACGAGCCGGTCGCGAGAACGAGCCAGAAGCAGTAGAGGAGCACGGCGCCGAACAGGAGCGCGACCCCGAAGGCGAGCGTGTCGAGCACGCTGAGATCTCCGCCGATGCGCGCGAGGGCAAAGCCGATGATCACGCCTCCGATGAGGACGTCGACGGCCTGCCAGAGCTGCACCTCCCGCACGGACACGAGCATCTGCGCGTCGACGGGCTTCACGAGCGCGTGGTCGAGCTTGCCCTCCTGCACCTCCTCGGTCAATCGCATCATGTTCGGCTGGATCACCGAGTGGATGACGCCCGCCATCACGGCCTGGACGCCGAGGAGCGCCAGGAGCTCGTCGTGGGTCCAGCCGTTGAGCTCGGTGGTGTGCGAGAAGACGAGCTGGAACACGATCAGCCCGACCGCGACGGCGAGGAGCGACTGCAGCACCTGGAGGGCGAAGTTGACCCGGTACTGCAGGTCGTTCATCACGCCGATCCGGAGGTGCAGCAGTGCGACCCTGATCGTCGTCATCGTCAGTTCCCGACCGCCGTGTACCGGCGGATCGCGTGCCTCCAGACGAGCGAGAAGATCCCGATGCCGATCAGCGTCCAGAAGAGCTGCATCCCGAGGCCGGCGAGGAGCTCCGCATTCGACAGGTCGCCCACGAGCGCCTCGATGGGGAAGTAGAACGTCCAGCGAAACGGGAGCAGCCACGCGAGAGTCTGGACCCATCCGGGCATGAGGGTGAGTGGGAGCAGACGCCCCGAGAGCAGGAGCTCGAGCACGATGTACAGGGAGAACAGCGCGCCGACCCTCGTCGTCCAGAACGTGACGAGCCCGAGCGCCGACTGGTTGAACGTCCGGATGAGGTACGCACCCCAGATGGCGACGGCGAAGACCACGATCTCCGCCGGACGCACGTCGAACGTCGGGTGGAAGACGACTGTGAGGATCGCTGCGATCGGGAGGTAGTAGACGAGCCACGGGATCTTTCCGCCCGCGAACTGGGCGACGTCGTAGTGGATCGGGTGGAGCGGGCGCAAGAGTTGCCCCGAGAGCTGGCCCTCCCGGATCCGCCACTCCCAGCCGTACGGCGTGAAGACGATGTTCATCGTCCGCACGAGCGTCCAGACGATGTAGTAGGCGGCGAACTGTCCTGCGGTCAACCCGCCCACCGCCCCGCCGGACTGATCCGCGATCGTCGACCAGACGACGAGGTAGATGACCGGCTC
>Ga0070670_100001152_pt1 | contig 20970 bp, 16 predicted proteins | sample KBSS63metaG_FD_64665 | JGI IMG/M metagenome (GOLD analysis project Ga0070670, IMG submission 64665) | Switchgrass rhizosphere microbial communities from Kellogg Biological Station, Michigan, USA - KBS S6-3 metaG | ecosystem: Host-associated > Plants > Roots > Rhizosphere > Soil ... | reverse complement strand
TCTTGCGTGCAACTTCCTGTTGCGCCGCCCGACTTGCTTCGCGCGCCCGGGCCGCCAGAATCACGCGCGCGACGATTGACTCCGCGACGCTGATATTCGTGTTCAACCAGTGCTCGAGCGCGGGACGAACTTGCGAATCAACGGCCGACAGGATCTCGGGATTGTTGAGGCGATCCTTGGTCTGCCCCTGGAACTGCGGTTCAGCGACGAACACACTCAGCACCGCGACGAGGCCTTCGCGGATGTCTTCCGCCGTGAGCGTGACGCCTTTCGGGGAGAGATTGTGGGTGTCGATGAAGTTGCGCACCGCCTTTCCCAACCCCGCACGGAAGCCGTTCTCGTGGGTGCCGCCCGATCCGGTTGGAATACCGTTCACGTAACTGCGCACGTGCTCGTCGGTCGACTGCGTCCACTGCACCGCAAGATCGATTCTCAGGCCGCCGTCGTCCCCATCCTTCGACAGCGTGAACGGCGCCTCGTGAACCGGCGTTGCCGATCGTTCACGAAGAATCGTTTTCAGATAGTCGGCAAGCCCTTCGCTGTGCTGAAAGACGTGCTTCTCGTTCTTCGATTCGTCTTCGAAGGCGATCTTGAGACCCTTGTGCAGGTAGCTGGAAACCTCCAGGCGCTGTTTGATGACCTCGCTGTCGAACTCGACCTTCGGAAAGATCGTCGAGTCGGGCCGGAAGAACACCGTCGTCCCAGATCCACGGGCTGGGCCAGCCTTCTTCAGCGGCGCAACCGGATGTCCCTGCTTGAACTTCAGTTCCCACTCAGCGCCGTCGCGTCGCACTCGGGCGACGAGCTCCTTCGATAGCGCGTTGACGACGCTCGCGCCGACGCCATGCAGGCCGCCGGCGGTCTTGTAGTTGCCAGCTTCGAACTTGCCGCCGGCGTGGAGCGTCGTGAAGATCACTTCGACGGCGCTCTTCTTGGTCTTGGGATGTTTATCGACGGGTATGCCGCGCCCGTCGTCAGCAATCGTGATTGAACTTGCATCCTCGTGAAGGGTGACAACGATGTTCGAGGCATACCCATTCATGGCCTCGTCGATCGAGTTGTCGAGGATTTCCCAGACCAGATGATGGAGCCCGGTCGAACCAACGCCCCCGATGTACATGCCCGGACGCTTCCGAACGGGCTCGAGGCCTTCGAGGACTGTGATGTCTTTAGCGGTATATGAGGGCATTCCAGATCGGGTTCTGCTGGTTCTACAAGGTTCTACAAGGTTCTACTGGGTTCTGCTAGGTTCGTTCCCTGGTGCTACTGGGTTCGTTCGAGATCGCTGCGCGATCGTAGCATGGTAAAGGTCGCATAGTCTGCGCTGGAATTGCAGAAATGACCAACCTCACCGCGCGAAGTCAGCGCACATTCTGCCGTGAATCGCTCCTTCCAATTGCGAATTCGCGAAATTCTACTCGGCACGCGTCGTGCTCCCTGCCAAGACGTGATTCCCGCGAAGCGATTCGAAGACCTTATCGTGTGGAAGCTCGCGGTGAGTCTACGTCGTCTCGTTTTCAAGATGACCACAACGGGGCGTGTAGCGACAGATTTCAAGTTTCGCGATCAGATCCGCAATTCGGCGCGCTCGGCGCCAAGCAACAGTGCCGAAGGATTCAAGCGGTTCGATCCACCGGAGTTTGCGCACCTCTTGAAGATCGCCTTGGCCTCGCTTGCGGAGACCCAGGATCACCTGATACACGGGCGTGATGAGAAATACTTCACAGAGGACCGGTTCACAGAAGCCTGGAGGCTGAGTTGTCGTGCACTAAAGGCCGGGAACCGTCTGCACGACTACTTGCGGAACTGTCCGAAGAAGGGGAACCCGCCGCGCCGAACGAAATCCGCAAAGCCTGGAACGAACCCTGCGGAACCCCGAACGAATCCTGTAGAACCCCAAACGAGCCCTGGTAGAACCCCCAACGAACCTTGAAGAACCCCGAAACGAACCCTGAAGAACCCCGAACGAACCCTGAAGAACCTTGTAGAACCCTGCAGAACCTCGCAGAACCCGATCTCTAGTCCAGCAGCAAAGCCCCTGGATCTTCGACGAGCTGTTTGACCCTGACAAGAAACTGGACGGCTTCAGCGCCGTCGACGATGCGGTGGTCGTAGGTGAGCGCGACGTACATCATCGGGTGCACGGCAACCTGACCGTTGACGGCGATCGGGCGCTGCTGAATGGCGTGCAATCCGAGGATGCCAACCTGTGGCGGATTGAGGATTGGCGTACTCAAGAGCGAGCCAAAAACCCCGCCGTTGGTGATGGTGAACGTGCCGCCGCGGAGATCGGCGAGGGACAGCGAACCATCCTCGGCCCGCTTTGCAAACTCCCGAATCTGCTGTTCGATCTGTGCAAACGAAAGACGGTCGGCGTCCCGAATGATCGGAACGACGAGCCCTTCACTCGCGCCAACGGCGACGCCGATGTCGAAATAGTGTTTCAGCACCATCTCGTCGCCCTGAATCTCTGCGTTGAGGCGCGGAAACGCTCGCAGCGCGCCGACCGCAGCCTTCACAAAAAACGACGCGATGCCGAGGCCGACGCCGTGGCGCTCTTTGAATGACTGTTTGTGCCGATCGCGCAGCGCCATCACCGCCGACATGTCGACTTCGTTGAAGGTCGTCAACATGGCCGCCGTGCTCTGCGCCTCGACCAGGCGCTTCGCGATGGTCGCGCGGCGCTTCGACATCCGGACGCGCTCTTCGGATCGATCGCCCGGCCTCGGGCGCGCTTCGGCCACTGGCAGGATCGGTCTGGTCTTCGGCGGTTCCGGAGCGGTGACCGCGGGCGCCGCCGGAGGTGACGCCACCGTGCCGCCGTTTCCACCTGTTGCCGCCTGCTCGACGTCGCGGCGCATGACCCGGCCGGCATCGCCGCTGCCGCGAACGCGGCTCAGATCAACATCGTGCTCCTGAGCTGCGCGGCGGGCCGTCGGCGTCGAACGCGTCTTGTCGACCGCCGGCTGCGCGGCGTCTTTCGACGAAGCAGGCGCGGGCGTGGCTGCCTGTCCGGCTCCGACCGCTTCCTCAATCACCCCGAGCACCTCGCCGACCTTCACGTCCTCGCCGTCCTTGCGATCGATTCGCTTCAACACGCCACCTTGAGGCGCAGGGACTTCCAGATCGATCTTGTCCGTCTCCAGTTCGACCAGCGGATCGCCTGGCGCGACGACGTCCCCTTCGCGTCGCAGCCACTTCGCGACGCGTGCATCGACAATCGACTCCCCGACTTCCGGTACGACTATGTTCATCGCAGTAGATCTCTTTACCGATTTCCGGTACGAATCGCTGTTTGCTTCTCTTATTGCTCGCGGGGCCCCACCCCCGCTCGCTCTCGCTCGGCCGTTTCGGGCCTCGCTCGGGCCGCTGGCGCTCCGGCAAAGGCCTGTTCGACGAGCGCCTGCTGGTTCAGCGCATGACGTGCGGCGGATCCTTCCGCCGGGCTGGCGCTTCGCGGCCGCGCAATCCGTCGAACCGACCGGCCGCTCGAGACTTCGATCAGATGCGGCCGGATGAAATCCCAAGCGCCCATGTTCTCTGGCTCTTCCTGCACCCAGACGATTTCGACGGCGTTCGAGTACGAGTCGAACATGGCGCGAAGGTCGCGCATCGGCACCGGGTAGAGCTGCTCGAGTCGACACAGTGCGATCTCCGGGTGCGAGGACCGATGCTCGCTCGTCACCAGATCCGCATAAATCTTTCCCGAACACAGGACCACGCGACCAACATCCGCCAGCCGGGCCGACGCATCCGCGTCCGGCAGAACCATCTGGAAGCGTCCTTCGGCAAGATCGCGCGGCGACGAGGCGACGACCGGGTGGCGCAGCAAGCTCTTGGGGCTCAACACCACGAGCGGCAGCGGATCCACGTGAAGGAGCGCCGCCTGCCGGCGCAGGAGGTGGAAGTACTGCGCCGCGGTCGTACAGTTGGCAATCCGGACGTTGATATCGGCCGCCAGTTGCAGGAACCGTTCGGGACGCGCGCTCGCGTGGTCGGGCCCCTGGCCCTCGTGCGCGTGCGGTAGCAGGAAGACCAGCGATGGACGAATTCCCCATTTGCCGCGCGACGACACGATGAACTCGTCGATCATCGTCTGCGCGCCGTTGATGAAGTCGCCGTACTGCGCTTCCCAGATCACGAGCCGCCCGGGTTCCTGGACGTTGTAGCCGTACTCGAACCCAACCAGCGCGTTCTCGGTGAGCGGGCTGTTGTGGATCTCGAAGGCGGCGCGCGCCTGAGGGAGCGCCTGCAAGGGAACATGAACTCTGCCATCGTTGGTATCGTGCAGCACGGCGTGACGATGGCTGAACGTGCCGCGCTCGACGTCCTCTCCGGTCAGCCGGATGGCGATGCCCTCGGCAAGAATCGACGCCAGCGCAAGTTCTTCGGCCGCCGCCCAGTCAACGGTCCGCTCGTCGGGATTGTCGAGCATCTGAATGCGCTTCTCGCGCACACGTTCGAGCTTGCGATGGATGACGAATTCAGTCGGCAGCCGCAACAGCGCATCGTTCATCTCGCGAAGCTGCGGCAGCGGCACGGAGGTTTCGGCTTTCGCGGCGGCGCCCGGCGGCGGCGCCTCAGGTTGCGGCTCGATGAAGTCACGCTCGGGTTTCAGCGCGTCCATCGCGGCCTGCAGCTCGTCGGAATACTTTCGAACCAGATCGTCGGCCACGCCCGGCTTGAGGTCGCCGCGCTCCTCGAGCGTGCGCGCCCATCGTTCCCGCACCGTCGGATGCGACGCGATTCGCTTGTACATCAGCGGTTGCGTGAACGCCGGTTCGTCTCCTTCGTTGTGTCCGTGACGCCGATAGCCGATCAGATCGATCAGGAAGTCGCGCTGGAATCGTTCACGGTAGGCGAATGCCAGCCGCGCGGCTTCGACGCAGGCCTCCGGATCGTCGGCGTTCACGTGGAGGATCGGGATCTTGAATCCGCGCGCGAGCCCGCTCGCGTACGACGTGCTGTAGGCGTCCTCCGCGCCGGTCGTGAAACCGAGCTGGTTGTTGACGATGATGTGGATGGTGCCGCCGGTGCGGTAGCCGGGGAGTCGACTCAGGTTCAAGGTCTCGGCAACCACGCCCTGCCCAGGAAACGCGGCATCGCCGTGGATGAGGATGGGGAGGCTTCGCGTTGGATCGAATGTCGGAGCGCCAGGGGCGTCGACGATCGTTCCCGCGGCGCGCGCCATCCCTTCCACGATCGGATCGATCGCCTCGAGGTGACTCGGGTTTGGTGGCATCGACACCACCACGTCCATCGCGCGGCCGCCCTTGAGCGCGCGATGCGCGCCGGCGTGATACTTGACGTCTCCCGTCCACGCCATGTCCTCGCGAAACGATCGCGATGAAATCGGCTCCTTGAATTCCGCCAGGATCTGCGCGTACGGCTTGTTCAGCACGTGCGCCATCACGTTCAGCCGGCCGCGGTGCGCCATGCCGATCAGGATGTGGCGGATGCCCGACTCCGCGGCTTCGCCGATCACTTCGTCGAGGATCGGCACCAGCATGTCGAGCCCTTCGATCGAGAACCGCGTTTTCCCGGGAAACGCGCGATGCAGAAAGCGCTCGAACACTTCGACTTGAGTCAGCCGCTCCAACAGCGCCACCGGGCTGATTGGATCCACAGGGGCGCGGAATCGTCCGCCCTCGGCGGCCTGACGAAGCCAGCGCCGCTCTTCGGGGACGAACACGTGGTTGTAGTCGTAACCGGTGGTCGAGCAGTACAGGCTTTGAAGCAGACGGATGACGTCCGCCATGTTCTCGGCGTTCTCGGTGAGAGGCGAGGACACCAGGTCGGGCGGCAGATTCCGTAGATCCTCGTCGGTGACGTTATGGGTATCGGGCTGCAGCGACGGATCGCCCACCGGCACACGCAAGCTGAGAGGATCGAGCTTCGCCGCCAGATGACCGTATCGCCGAATCGATTGCGCGAGCCGGGCCGCCCCGACAATCCGCGCGTAGGCGATGCCGTCGTGAACGACCGGGGCCTCGCCGGGCGGGGTCCATTGCTCGAAGATTGCGCGCGTTTCCGGATCAACTGACGCAGGATCGTGCCGGTACTTCTCGTAGAGCTCCAGCACGTATCCGCGGTTGAGCCCGCTGAATTCCTGCCACCCCATCGTTCTAATCCTAACCCATGGATTCGCAGTTCGCAGTTCGCGGTTCGCGATTCGCCCAGTCGCGAGCCGCGAGTCGCGAGTCGCGAGTCGCGGTCGGCTACTGGGCTAATCCAAAACAATAGAGCGAATTGAGCGTCCGGATGTAGATCCGCTTCTCGACCAGCGCCGGCGTCGCATAGATGCTGTCCTGCAGATCGTTGATGGCGATCGTTTCGAGGCCACCGCCCGGCGGCAACACCAGAACCTTGCCGCTCTCGCTCGCGATATAGATCTTGCCGTCACCGGCAACGGGCGATGCGTAGTAACGATCGCTTGGCACCTTGAGACGGCCTTGCTGAATCAGCGCGCCGGTCTCCGGGTTGAGCGTCGTCACGAGGCCGCCGCCGTCGTTCACCATGTAGAGCGCCTGCTTGTACAGCAGCGGCGAAGGAAGCTGCGGGATGCCTCGTTGATAGCGCCAGCGGACCGCAGTCGCCGTCATGTCGCCTGCGCCGCCGAGCTTGATCGCGAGCATGCCGTTTTCCGATTCCATCGCGGCCTTGTAGTAATCCCACTCCCCGGGATCCATGGCCTTGTCCCCGTTCAGATCGAAGAACTCGAGCGCACTCTTGATGTGAGCGGTCGGCAACTCATCGACCGACAGCTTGCCGTCCTTGTTGGCATCGTGCGCTGAAAACACTTCGGCAGTGGGAGCAATTGCGATCTTCGCGCCCGGCTGATTCTCCGGCGATCCAAAGCCGTTGATATACAGCGTGTCGCCGTCGATGACCGGAGTCGACTTCAGCTCGAACGACAATCCGCCGACCCACCAGAGTCGCTTGCCGTCGCGCGGATCGTAGGCCGAGAGAAGAAACGATCCAGGCACCACGATCTGCGGGCGGCCACCCGGGGGCGTGTACACGACCGGCGTCGAATGTCCGCTTCGCGCTTCGACACGCGGCGTTCGCCATCGTTCGCGGCCGGTCTTCGTGTCGAACGCCGCAATGAACGAGCCGGTGCTCTGATCGCAGTTGAGCACGACGAGGTCGTCCACGACGATCGGCGACGCCCCCATTCCGTAGACGTTGTTGAAGGGACCAAGCGGCCGGCGCCAGAGCTCTTTCCCGTTGACGTCGTAGGCAAGCAGGCCATAGTCGGCGAAGAAAAAGAACACGCGTTCGCCATCAGTGGCTGCAGAAGGCGACGCAGGATGATTCCGTGAGTCGAGCTTCTCCCGGCGATCCCGAGGCGCCTCGCGTTCCCACAGCACCTTGCCGGTCGCACGATCAATCGCGAGGCTCAGAAGCTTCCCGTCGCGGAAGCCCGTCAGGTAGATCCGACCGCCGGAGACAACCGGCGACGAGAAGCCCTGCGGCAGGTCAGTCTTCCAGATCACATTCCGGGTGGGGCCGAACTCCGCCGGCAGACCGCTGACGTCGGCCACACCGGACCCGTTCGGTCCGCGGAACCGTGACCACTCGTCGGTCGCCCCGCCGGCGACGACCACGGTCGTCAGGAGGATAAGGAAACTCGCGTTCAGACTTCTCACAGCTCCCTCGGGCCGCTATTCCGACAGCGGTTGCGGCGGCTCCGGCAACGGCCACACGATCTTCGTGAACTGGCCGCGCTGCAGGAGCTCACGCCCCTTGCCGCCTCTGCCGGTCACCTCGTACTTCGCCGTGCTGATGGTCTGCTCGGCGCCACGGCTCGTTTCGACCGTCAAAAGGTCGCGATCCCCCGACGACGCGATGAATCCGAGCACGCGATCGGCGTCGGAGCTCAGCTTGATCAGGATCACGCCACGCCCCGGCCCCGACAGGAAGTTCACGTCGTCGACTTTCGTCAGGATGGCCCGTGCTTCGCGGGTCGCCGCGATCAGTACTTCGCTGCCGGTGACTTTCGCGACTCCGACAAACTCCGCGCCGTCGGCAGCTCTTGCGAACCGCCGGCCGCTTCGAGTGCTCGGCTCGACGAACGGCTCGAGACTGAATCGCATGGTGTAGCCGTCGCTCGTGACCCCAACCGCGTGCACGGGAGGGACCTCGCCTTCTTTGCGGGCGGTGATATGGCCAGCGACTCGCGGGTCCAGGCTCGCGGCCTCGACGATCTTTTCGCCGTCCTTCAGCTTGAAGAAACGCTGAATCGGCTCGCCGTATCCGGTCGATGCCGGGATGTCGATGATTCGCGAGGTGTAGGCCACACCGAAATTACTGAACAAGACAACCGACGATCGCGTGCTGCCCGGCAGCACCGCCATCACCGCATCACCCTCGCGCACGCGCGTCGCCGCGACGTCCTTGACTTCCTTCTGCCGCTTGACCCAGCCATCGCGCGACACGATCACGACGTTGTCTTCCTCGACGATGAAGTCTTCGGCCGTGTATTCCGCTTCGCCTTCGTCGCTGGCGATCGTCGTGCGACGCGGATCGCCGTACGTCTTCTGAATCTCTTCGATCTCGACGCGGACGATGTCCCAGCGGCTCTCCTCGTCCTTGAGCAGCGTGTTGATCTGACGCACCCGGCGGCGACGCTCTTCGAGCTCCTTCCGAATGAGCAGGATTTCGAGCCGCGCGAGCCGATAGATCTTCAGTTCGAGAATTGCGTCGGTCTGCTCGGCATCGAGACTGAATCGTTTGATGATCTGCTGGGCGGCGTCGGCCTTGCCCTCAGATTTGCGGACGATCTTGAGGATTTCGTCCAGCGCGTCGAAGACTTTCTCGAAGCCCTCGAGAATGTGCACGCGCTTCTTGATCGCGGCCAGCTCGTGTTCGAGCCGCTTGGTGACGACATCGAGCCGGAAATGCAGGAAATGCCACAGCATCGAGTGCAAATCGAGCCGTTCGGGCCTTCCGACTTCGGCATTCTCGGTCGGGATCAAGCAGGTCAGGTTGACGATGAAGCTGGTCTGGAGCGGCGTGTGCTTGAAGAGATACGCCATCACCATTTTTTCGTCGGCGTCCTTCTTCAGTTCCAGCGCAATCCGCACGTCGTCAGTTGACAGATCCTTGACGTCGACGAGCGGCGGCAGCTTGCGGCTGAGCGCGACGTCCGCGATGCGCTCGACCAGCGTCGCCTTATTGACGGTGTACGGAATGCTGGTGATGTAAATCGTCTTGCCTCCGCGCGAGACCGGCCCTTCCTCCCAGGTCGCCCGCAGGCGGATGGCTCCCGAACCCGTCTTGTAGATCTCCTTCAATTCCTCCGGCGAGTTCAGCATCTGGCCACCGGTAGGAAAGTCGGGTCCCTTCACGTAGCGACACAACTGCACGCTGCTCAAGTCGGCGTTTCCCAGCAGTTTGATGAGCGCGCTGCAAATCTCGTTGAGATTATGCGGCGGGATGTTCGTCGCCATGCCGACCGCAATCCCGGTCGCGCCATTGATCAGGAGGTTGGGGATCCGCGACGGCAGCACCACCGGCTCGGTCCGCGTGCCGTCGTAGTTCGGCCGGAACGGCACCGTGGTCTGATCGATCTCAGTCAGGAGCTCGTCGCTCAGACGCGTCAGCCGGCATTCCGTGTAGCGCATGGCGGCGGCGCTGTCGCCGTCGAGCGAGCCGAAGTTGCCCGATCCATCGATCAGCGGATATCGCAGCGAGAACGGCTGCGCCATTCGCACGAGCGTCTCGTAGAGGGCCGCGTCGCCATGCGGATGGTAATTGCCCATCACGTCCCCCACGACCTTCGCGCACTTCCGGTGCTTGGCATCAGCCGTGAGGCTCTGCTGCCACATCGTGTAGAGGATCCGCCGCTGTACCGGCTTCAGCCCGTCGCGGACGTCCGGCAGCGCGCGCGAGGTGATGACCGACAGCGCGTAATTGAGGTAGCGGGTCTGGGCGGCTTCGTGGAGAGCGACAGCCTCAGGGTCGGAGGGACCGTCAGGGGGACGAGTGTCCACCGCTGCGCCGCCGTCGTCATCGAACAGAGATGGGTCTTTCTTACCGCGCTTGGCCATGGAGATTGAGGATACCAGACCAGGCCTTCGTGACGGAGGGAACGAAGGGAACGAAGTTAACGAAGACGAACGAAGAAGGAGGGGAGATCCTGGGAAATGAGGAGACGAAGATTGAGAGACAGCTGCGCCGACCGGCGGTCCGATGAATTACTCCGCGGACGGCACAATCCCGGTCCAGTGCCTCGATGGACTCGGATCGCGCAGCCAATGATGGTACTGGTGATGCGATTCGTCTCGAATGGATCGATGAGCATGCCGTTGCGCGGTGTAAACGGGAAACCATGCGAAATGTCAGAACTTTTGGGAATCGTGGAATAAACGTACGCAAATACTGCTTTGTCAGATCGACACGCGAAAAGAACTTGTTGCCCTTCGTTCGTCTTCGTTTTCTTCGTTCCTTCGTTGTGAACTCCGTTCTCTTCGTCTCTTCCGAGACATGAGCAGCCAGTCATGAGCATCCTTCGCTACCTCCACGTCGACGTCTTCACCTCCCAACCTCTTGAAGGAAACCAGCTCGCGGTGTTTCCGGAACCGGGAACCATCGATACTCCGATGATGCAGGCGATTACGCGCGAGATGAACTTCTCAGAGTGCACGTTCATCTTTCCGCCGACCGGAAGGGGCGACATCAAGATGCGGATCTTCACCCCGGGTGAAGAACTGCCGATGGCGGGCCATCCCACCGTTGGCTCGACGTTCGCGCTTGCCGCGGAGGGAACCATCCAAGGGGGCTGCACCGACTTCGTGTTCGAGCTGGGTGTTGGACCGACGCCGGTGTCGCTCGAGTGGCGCGAAGGCAAACTGTGGTTCGTCTGGATGACGCAGAAGCTGCCGAAGTTCGGCGCCGCGATTGATGATCGCGATTCGTTCGCGAGCGCCGTCGGCGTCAGCAAGGCGGATATGACCGATGGTTTTCCTATCCAGGAGATCTCATGCGGTGTTCCGTTCATGTTCGCGCGTCTCTCCACTCGCCGGGCGGTTGACGCGGTGTCGGTCGATCGAAAGGCGTTCACTCAATGCTGCCGCGACGCTGGCGTCGAGCCGCTGCCGACTTTCTTCTTCACCACTGACGGCCCGCAGGAAGCAGGAACCGCGCAGACCGTCTATAGCCGAATGCTGGCACCCACCTTCGGCATTGCTGAGGATCCCGCCACGGGCGGCGCCAGCGGCCCGCTTGGCTGCTATCTGCTGCATTACGGCATCGTATCGGCCGACGCGGCGCGAAATATCGTGAGCCTGCAGGGTGTGCAGATGAAACGTCCGAGCCGGATCCATATCTCAATCGATAGCAAGGATGGTGCGATTACCCGGGTGCGGGTCGGTGGGCAGTCGGTGATCGTGGGGCGCGGAGAACTGACGGTGCCGGACGTTTGAACGGCAGTCAGCATTCAACATTCAGCATTCTTTCTGACCACCCAGGTGGTCATCGCGCGTTGCTCCTGCACCACCGTCGTCTTGATAGGGTCGAGCAGCTCACCGCCGAGGCTGGCCGTCAGCGTCATCAGTAGCGGTTCGTCCACGAGGTACCGCACGCTGCCGTCCGGCAGGCGGAAACGGCGGCCGCTGATTTTCTCGATTCGGGTTTCGATTCCAATCGACGAGGCGAGCCGGGTAAACAACATTCCGCCGGGCGCGAGCACACGCCACAGGCCTGAGACCATCGCATTGAATTGATCGTCATCGGCCGCGAAATGCAGCACGGCGCTCGCCAGAACCACGTCCGCAGACGCGTCAGCGAAGCTCATGTCCTCGATCGGCTCCAGGCGGAAGCGGTCATCCGGCAGGTGCGGCGCGAGCCTGGCGGCCAGCGCGCGAACCGTCGTAACCGAGGCCGGATCGCAGTCGCAGGCGGCGATTTCGTAGCCGTGCTTCAGCAGATACACGAGGTTGCGGCCAGTGCCGCAGCCGGCATCGAGCACCCGCATGCCTGGGGCGATGCGGCCGCGCAGGAGCTGATCGAACAGGTAGATATCGATGTCGCCGAAGTCGTTCCTGAGCTGACTCATGCGCACACCGACTATAATTCTCCGAAATGCGACCCGAACAGTGGGATACCTTCAAGCGCGCGGCGCGGCTCGAAAAGCTCGACAAGGTGCCCATGGCGCTCATCGTCGACAGCCCGTGGATTCCGGGATACCTCGGAATCAAGCATCTCGACTACTACCTCGATCCGCGGCTCTGGTTCGAATCGAACCTCAAGATCATGCGGGAATTTCCCGACATCATCATGGTGCCGTCGTGGTGGATGGAATATGGGATGGCGGCCGAGCCCTCCGTGCTGGGCGCGAAGATCAAGTTCTGGCAGGACAACACGCCAAGCGAATACCACACGCTCTATCGCCTCGAAGACATCGATGAGTTTCCCGAGTACGAAGTAGAGGCCGACGCCTTCGCCGCCCTGACGCTGCATCGCATCGGCATGCACCGGCAGCAGATTCTCGATCACGGTTACATCCTGCCGATGGTGACCTCGCGCGGGCCGCTCTGCACGGCGGGATTCGTGCGGAGTACCACGAACCTGATGATTGAGCTGGTCGAGAACCCTCAGGGCTCTCACAAGCTCATTGACCTTTGCACGCGAGTCATCATCGACTGGCTCAAGGCGCAGCACAAGGTCATGGGGGATACGGTCGAAGGCATCTTCATCCTCGACGACATCGTCGGCTTCATCAACGAAGAGCACTACCTGGAATTCGCCCATCCGTATCTGAAGCGCATCTGCGATGCCTTTCCCAAGGATTGGGTCAAGGTCTATCACAACGACGCCGAGGTCGATGCATGCCTCAACCATCTGCCAGACGCCGGATTCAACGTGCTCAATTGGGGCAAGCAGAAGGACATCCGTGAGGTCAAAGCGCGGGTCGGCGATCGGATGTGCCTGATGGGGAACGTCAATCCGCTCGAAATCGCCGTGCGTGGCACTCCGGACGAAGTCAAAGACGCGACGCTCGATGTGCTCGACGGGTCGGGCGGCGAGGGGATCATTCTCTCCGTCGGCGGCGGCGTCAGCCCTGGCATGCCGCGCGAAAACGTGCTCGCGATGCTCGAAGCCCTCGAAGAATTCAACTCCAGCCGGGTGTAGCCCACCAGAAGAAACCGATGCCTGATTACGCGTTGATGAATCAGTACCTCTACGAGGGCAATGCCAAGGAAGTCGAGCAGATGACGAAGGCCGCCCTCGCTGAAGGCCGCCCCGTGCAGGAAGTGCTCACCGACGGCCTGATCGCTGGCATGAGCGTGGTCGGAGAGGATTTCAAGCACAACATCCTGTACGTTCCCGAGGTGCTGATTGCCGCGCGCGCGATGAAGGCAGGAATGGCGGTGCTCAAGCCCCTCCTCAGCGCGAAAGACAGCGACGTACCGCGCCTCGGCGTCCTGCTGATGGGGACGGTCCGCGGCGACCTGCATGACATCGGGAAGAACCTCGTCTGCATGATGGCCGAAGGAGCGGGATTCGAAGTCCACGACATCGGCGTCGATCAGAGCGTCGAGAAATTCATGGCGGCCGCCGAGAAGTGCCAACCGGTCATCATCGGCATGAGCGCCCTGCTCACCACGACGATGACCTACATGAAAACCGTAATCGACGGTTTCGAAGCCGCCGGCAAGGGCCACATCAAGATGGCGGTCGGGGGCGCACCGATCAGTCAGATGTTTGCCGACGAGATCGGCGCCGATGGCTACGGGCAAAATGCGTCGGCAGCAGTGGACCTCTTCCTGCAGCTTTCCAAGAATCCGTGACGTTGTGGCGACCTACCGGATCCTCTACTGGCAGGAGATCCCGTCGCAGATCAGAGTCACCGACGACCTCGACGAGGTGACCATACAGCTGGACTCGCGGTTCATGGAACGGATCGATCAGCTCGCTGCACAACGAGGCCTTCAGGGCACCGACGACTACCTGGCGCAATGGCAGTGGAGTGACGAGCTCGAACGCGACGGGTCGGCCGAGGACGTCGCCCGCGCGCTCAAAGACGAGCTCGAAGCCGACGCCGACTGGTAACGAATTCCTCTGTTCGAAATGCCGGCCACGCTCATCATCAACGGACACCGAATCGCTATTTCAGCAGGAGAGTCGCTGTTCGCCGGCGCCGAACGGGCGGGCGTGCGCGTGCCCACCTCGTGCGTCACGCAAGGAAAGTGCAAGGAGTGCGTCGTCGAGGTGACGAGCGGCGGCGATCGACTGTCGCCGCCAACTGAATTCGAGAAACATCTCGATGTCCGGACAGGCCCGTTCCGCCTGTCATGTCAGGCCCGAATTGCTGTGGCGGACGGCGAAGTCGAGTGCCAGACGATGCGACGGGGCCAGATGCGCATCGAACGCGCAGGCCGGCATCTGCCAGTGACACACCAGTCGACGACCCTCGATCCGGCCGTCGTCCGGGACGGCGAGCAAATTGTCGACAAGATCAGCGGGGAGACGATCGATCGCTCGCTCGGCCCACTCCACGGCCTCGCGATCGATCTCGGAACGACGACGATCGTCGTTCGCCTCGTCGATCTCGAAACGGGCGAGCTCGTCGCCGAAACGTCGTTCGAGAATCCGCAGCGATTTGGCGGGTCGGACGTGATGTCGCGAATCCACTACGACACGCTGCATCCCGGACGGCTGCTGATGCGCACCGTCGCCGGGTATCTCAGCCACGCGATCGCGGAACTCCCTGTCGATCCGCGGTCGATCTATGACGTCGTCCTCGTCGGCAATTCGACGATGCGGGATCTGTTTTTCCGACAGAGTGTGTACTCGATCGGACAAAACCCGTATCGATCGATCACCGAGATCGAAATGGCGGAAGGCAAGCGGACGACGACCAGCCTGACGACAACCGGACGCCGCAGCCTCCTGCCGATCCATCCCAACGCCCGTGTCTACGGCCTGCCGATCATCAGCGGACATGTTGGTGCTGACGCGGCGGCATGCCTTCTCGCCGTCAATCTGGCGCATGAGGATCGCCGTGTGGCCGTCATGGATATCGGCACGAACACCGAGCTCATCGTCGGCAACCGCCATCGCATCCTGGCCGCATCCTGTCCCGCGGGGCCTGCGTTCGAGGGGGGCGCCATCGCGTGTGGCATGCCGGGACTCGAGGGCGCGATCGAAGACGTCGCGCTCGACGATGACGGGACGTTCCGTCTCGGAGTGATCGGCGGCGGCACGCCTGAAGGGATTTGCGGATCAGGACTGGTCGATCTCCTTAGTGAGCTTCTTCGCACCGACCGCATGAACGCGATGGGCAGGTTCACGGATGAAGTCGACCGCATCGGTCTCGATGCAAGTCACGGTATCTATTTTCTCGAACGGGACGTCAACGAGCTGGCACAGGCAAAAGGGGCCAACGTCGCCGGATTGCAGGTCGTGTTCAGCCAGTACGGCATCCAGTTCGACGACATCGACGTGTTCTACCTCGCTGGCGGCTTCGGCCGTCACCTGAAGCGAGGGGCGTCCAAACGGATTGGCCTGATTCCGAATCTCGCCGACGACAAGATCGTCCAGGTGGGCAACGCCGCGCTCGAGGGCGCAACGATCGCTCTGGTTTCGGTGGCGAAGCGGCAGGAGATTGAAGCGCTGGTGAAGCGGATCGAGCACTGCCGCCTTGAGACCCATCCTCACTTTTTCGACTTTTTCGTCGATGGCTGCCAGTTCAGGCCAGTTGAATCCGGAGCCCGGGTGAGCGGGTGATCGAGATCCACGACACCGCTCCGGACGTCACCGTTCAGCCGGTCGAGTACATTCGATTGCTCGGTTATCCGCGCGGCTGGATTCTTCAGGATCGGGCCAGGGAGCTCGCCGACTGGGCGCGCGACTGGTACTCGACGCATGGACGCCCGTGGGTGTTTGCGCGCGAAGCGAGTGAACTACAAATCGGTGACGACGCCATCGTCATGGACGGGGTGGCGTTCAACAGCGCGAGAGTGCGGAACACGTTTCACGCCGCCGGCGCCCACAGTGCGATCCTTCTTGCGGCAAGTGCGGGCCCCGAACTCGAAGAAGAGGCACAAGCGAGGTGGCGAGACGGAAAACCAGACGAGTACTTCTTCCTCGAGGTCTACGGGTCGGCCGTCGTTGAGCATCTGGTGACGATGACCGGCGCGCGGTTGTGCGCATGGGCCGACGGAGTGTCCCTGGCGGTTCTCCCGCATTACAGCCCGGGCTACCCGGACTGGAACATCGACGAGCAGGGACGTTTGCTCGAGCTGATCGGTCGGGCTTACGCCGGCACCTTTCCACTGCACGTGTTCGAGTCCGGCATGCTCCGGCCCAAGAAGTCCCTGCTGGCCGTGTTCGGGCTCACTCGCCATACCGATAGAGTCCAGCGCCTGACGGATCTGAGCCCGTGTGAAAACTGCTCGTTCATCGGATGCCAATATCGGCGAGCCCCTTACCGGCGAGCGAGAAGGACCGCGAGCCTGGAGTTGCCGATCGCCGTTGACGATGTGCCGGTCGACGCAGATCCTCTCGATCGAAACGCCACGTACAGCGTCAGCCTCAAGGCGCTCCAGCGATGGAGCGCCGAACGCCTGACGATGACAACGAGGGCCGACGGAAGCGTGGAAGCCGTCTTCAAGTACGACGGAACGACCTGCACGAATATGGGACGCCCGCTAAAGTTTCACTATCATGTGACGCTGGGTCCGCCCGCGGACGGCTATCCAATCTGGGAGCAACGGTGTGGTCCGGCGCCCGGCGACGAGGGCTATACCTCGATGTGTCAGTACATCCGCGATCGCGAACCGTTGATGGCCGCGATCGAGCGTGAACGGCCACTCCAGGGGCAGCCGCTCGACACCGTGGTGCGGTGGTCGCGTGCGTCGAGCCCAGCCGGCTGCTACTGCGAGGCCGAGAGCCGGCTGCACAAGTGGGGCCTTGTTCTCGAAACGATCCACTACGCCCTCGCACGTCAGGCGCGTTCGGAATCACAGCAGAAGCGACAGGAGCCGGAACGTTCGTGAAGAGACTACAGGATGCGATTCGGCACCGACCACACCTCTGTGACGGTGCCATGGGTACGCAGTTGATGTTGGCGGGACTGGAGCAGGGGAACTGCGGCGAAGCGTGGAACATCCGTCACCCGGAGCGAGTCCTCGCGATCCAGCAGCGCTACGTGCAGGCCGGCGCGGACTGTCTGCTGACGAATACATTCGGCGGCAGCCGGATCATGCTCAATCGTCACTCCGAGGCGGACGACGTGGTCTCGATCAACGCTGCGGCGGTCAGGATCGCGCGTGAGGCGTTTGGCGAGCGCGACGGCTATGTGATTGGCGACATCGGCCCGTTCGGTGGCCTGATGGAGCCATATGGTGAGTTTAGAGAGACTCAGGTGTGGAATGCGTTCAGCGAACAAGCAGAAGCGCTGATCGAGGCGGGCGCCGACGCGATCATCATTGAAACCCAAACCTCGCTCGAAGAGCTCGGTCTTGGGCTGAGAGCAGCCCGAGAAGCCGGAGCTGCCTGCGTCATCGGTTCGATGGCGTACGACGTCACCCGCGATGGATCGACATTCCGGACCATGATGGGAATTGATCCCGAGCGCGCCGCCGAATTCATGGAGGAGCACGGCGCCGACATTGTGGCGCTCAACTGCGGCACCGGCATGGACATGGAACGCGCGCGGCAGGCGGTCCTGCGGTATCGTGACGCGACGAGCTTGCCAGTGATGGCGCAGCCGAACGCCGGTCAACCGAAACTCGTCGAGCTGAAGGTCGTGTACGATGAAACGCCCGATCAGATGGTCGCTGGTGTCGTCCCCTTACTGGAGGCGGGCGCCCACATCATCGGCGGATGCTGCGGGAGTACGCCCGATCACATTCGCGCGTTCCGGCAGGCGATGGATATGTACCTGGTAGCGCACTCGAATCAACAACCATGAAGCATCGTTTGTGTGACATCAATTCGGCTGCATTAACGAAGCTGCCGCGGCAAACCGACGACAAGTCCGGCATCGGCGTCCACTACGTCGACGCGTATCTCAAGCCGATGAACACGAAACTCGAGGACGGCACTCCGGTGAAGTGCAAGCGGCGAGGCCTCAAGATCGTGCTTTCGGTTGGCACCAGGAAGGGCGAAGGGCTGATGCGACGGCTCGACGTCAGCACCGATCCGGTGGTGATGCTGGATGCCGCGCTTCAGGAGGCTGCCAAGGCAGCGGGCGTGCAGCTCGCGGTTGAAGACGGAGCGATCCATCTCGATTGTTGATTGTCGATTGTTGATTGCTGATTGAGGACACCGTGACGACTGACGACGGACGTACGCTCTTACGGCACACACTGGCGACGCTGGCCTATCGCGGTGGGAAGGCGATTCGGGATGCTCCGGCTGGCTTCGCTGATTTCCGTGTTGCGGAAAAGTCGAGGACGCCAGGCCAGATCCTGGCGCACATCGGCGATCTGCTCGACTGGGGCCTGTCGCTGGCCGAAGGCGCGCAGCGGTGGCAGGACTCCGCTCCGCTTCCGTGGCCCCAGGAATGTCAGCGGTTCTTCGACGCGTTGAAGAAATTCGACGCTCGGTTAGCTGACGCCGCGCCGCTGGCATCACCGGCGGAGAAGCTCTTTCAGGGGCCGGTCGCCGACGCGTTGACCCACGTCGGTCAGCTCACCATGTTGCGTCGCGTTGCCGGCGGTCCGATCAAGGGGGAGAACTACCACAAAGCCGACATCGTCGCGGGACGAGTCGGCGCAGAGCAGAGTCCGCCGAAAAGAGAGTTCTAGAAGCGGTTCCCGTACTAGTCGCTTCCGGCTTGAGCCGGAAGGATGTGGCCGTCGCTGAACTTCCCACAGGCTGTGTGTCGGTTGCTATCTTTGCACTCTGCCTGAAGCGTCCCCGCCGGCGAGTGCGTCTACTTCGGCCACACTGGCGCGATTGAAGTCGCCGGGAATCGTCTGCTTCAGCGCGCTCGCAGCCACGGCAAAGCGAAGGGCGTCCTCGTGCGAGCGGCCGGTGACGAGTCCGTAGATCAAGCCGGCAGCGAAGCTGTCCCCGCCGCCAATCCGGTCCACCAGCCGGACGACGTACCGCTGGCTCTGATGGAGAGTCTGGCCGTCCCACAACACCGCGCTCCACCCGTTGTCGCTCGCCGACAGACTCTCGCGGAGCGTGATGGCGACCATCTGCGGACCGAGTTCCCGTGTCACGCGTTCGGCCGCGGCGCGGTAGGCGTCCACATTCAGGGCCCCGGAGGTGACGTCGGCGCCCTCGACGTCAATGCCGAGCACGCACTGCAGGTCTTCTTCGTTGGCGATGACGACGCTGACGTCGTGCATTAAGGGACGCATCGTCTGTTGCGCGTCGGTCGTGCTCCAGAGCTTCTTGCGGTAATTGAGATCGACGCTGATTCGCGCACCAGCTCGCTTGGCCGCGGCCACAGCCGCCGCCGTTGCGGCGGCGCCTTTCGGACCGAGCGCCGGCGTAATGCCTGTGACGTGAAACCACGCGGCGTGGGACATCACCCGATCCCAGTTGATCGCGTCAGCCGGAATCTCGCTGATGGCGGAATTGGCGCGATCGTAGAGCACCGTCGACGGGCGCTGGCTTGCTCCGGTCTCGGTAAAGTAGATGCCCATGCGGCTGCCGCCGCGCGCGATCAAATCGGTCACGACCCCTTCGGCGCGCAGGGCGCGCACGGCCGCGTCGCCGATCGCGTTCGACGGAAGCCGGGTGACGTAATGGCTGTCGAGGCCGAACTGCGCCAGGCTGACGGCGACGTTGGCTTCGCCGCCGCCGAACGTCGCGCACAACATCGGCGACTGCAGCAGCCGCTCGAATCCGGGCGGGCCGAGGCGAAGCATCAGCTCGCCAAATGTAATGACAGTCGGACTCATTTCGCTCTCGCGGCGGTGACGTTGTCGACGAAACGTCGGGCATTCTCGGTGATGACCTCGAACCGGCCGCTGTCGATGGCCTTGCTGTCGAGGAGCGACGATCCGGCAGCCACCGCAACGGCGCCGGCTCGAATCCAATCACCCGCGTTGTCGGGGGTGACCCCGCCGGTCGGCATGAGCTTCACCTGCGGCAACGGTGCGCGCACGTCGCGGATGTACTGCGGCCCGAGCGTCGTCGCCGGAAACACCTTCACAATGTCGGCGCCCGCATCGTGCGCCTCGAGAATCTCGGTCGGCGTGAAGCATCCCGGCGCAGCCGGCACTCCGCGTTCATGACAGGCCTCGATCACGGCGCGCCTGAACACGGGCGAAATGACGAACTGCGCGCCGGCATCGATCACGGCATGCGCGGTGGCGGCGTCGATGACCGTTCCGGCGCCGAGGAGGAATCCGTCGGGCAGGGTCGGCGCCAGGCCGCGAATCAACTCCACCGCACCGGGCACGGTCATCGTTACCTCGAGCGCCTGGACGCCGCCGGCGACGATGGCGTCGACGACCGCGCGAAGCTTGCCAGGATCGCGCAGCCTGATGACGGCCACGATGCCGAGCTGTTCGATTCGTTTGACCGTCTCCTGTCGATCAAGCAGCACCTTGGTCACAGAATTGTTCCTTCATGAATCCAGCGATGTGCGGGGTCTTCGTGGAGCGCCAGCCGCCGTTCGCCCCCCGCCATCGCCCAGAGGTAATACAACCGGTAGCCGGGCGGCGACGATACCGGATGATATCCGTACGGCAGCAGCACGGCGTCACCGTCGCGGACCACGTGACATACGGATTCACCGTCGGCGGTATAAAGCATCTGCTGACCGAATCCCTGCGGCGGGTCGATGCGGAAGTAGTACACCTCTTCGAGCACCGGCTCGCCGTCCTTGCCATCGTGCTTGTGCGGCGGGTAGCTGCTCCAGTGCCCGGCGGGATTGAAGGTCTCGCCCACCATAATCCGCTGCGCAAAATGATCGGTGACGAAAATGTCGTGCACCTCACGCGCGTAGTTGCCGCGGCCGCGCGCGTTGATGCGCACGTCGTCGGCCGAAACCACGGC
>Ga0070670_100001151_pt1 | contig 20976 bp, 23 predicted proteins | sample KBSS63metaG_FD_64665 | JGI IMG/M metagenome (GOLD analysis project Ga0070670, IMG submission 64665) | Switchgrass rhizosphere microbial communities from Kellogg Biological Station, Michigan, USA - KBS S6-3 metaG | ecosystem: Host-associated > Plants > Roots > Rhizosphere > Soil ... | reverse complement strand
ATCCTGAGCCACCGCCGGGCGCACGCGGGTCTCGATCAATTCCTTGATCTGATCGATGATCTCGGCGTCGGCGGGATCCTCTTCGAAATCCGAAGCAGCCACGTGAATCTCTCCGGCCGTCCCTGGCAGGAAGAGAGGCGCGCCGCTCACGAAGTGATCGAGCAATGTTTCGAGCACGAGTGGTTCAAGGTCGGTCCAGGATATTCCCGGTGCCACGGTAACGGACACGAAGTCGCGACCGTAGAAGACGCCCTCTACAAGACCGCTGTCGAACAGGGCCTTGGCGAGCGGCGAGGCATCGGCGCTCGCCGCATCCGCAAAGTCTCGCGTTCCTGCTTTCATCACGACCTCGTCCGGAAGGAACTTGCGAGTGGCCGGGTTCGGGGTCTGCTCGGTGCGGATCAACATAAGCGCGATGTGGCCGCGATGTCGGTCGGGTTCAAGGGAGGCTCTAACCGGCGCGCAAGCCAATTAGTTGGTGCCAGAGATGGACGACGGCCCAGACAGCCGCTCCAAGGGTGACAGAAACAAGGGCGACGCTTGCTATCGCGGCGGCGGCGCCAAGGATGACTAGCACACCGTCGCGATAAATGAGCGCTAGCGCGAACAGGGTCATGGCCAGGGCCGGGACGTGGTTCCCCAGCGGAATGGGCAGCCAGAGAATGACTGACAGCAGAAAACTGATGAAGCCGATCACTCGCGTCGCGCGGTGATTGGTGAGTCCGCACAGGCGCGGCTTCAGGACGCGCTCGATGCGCTCCTCCCAAGGGCCGATTGTGGAGGCGATGCGGCCCAGATGGTCTCTGCCCATGCCGCGCTGATCGAGCTTTCGTGGAAACCACGGCCGCGACCGGCCAATCGCCATCTGAGCGGTGATTACGAGCAGCGGCAGTCCAGTTACTGTCGTCGCGCCTGGCGGCAGAGGCAACAGATTGAACGCGGCGAAGATAAGCAGCAAGCCGCCCCAGGCGCGGTCGCGCAAGCGGGCGGCGAGTTCGCTGAACGTGAGCCGATCGCCGCCATGCTCATTGAGAATATGCAGGAGAAGCTGCGAAAATGGGAGCGGCCCTGTGCCGATGATTGGTACCGCTTCAGTCACACCCGCTCCGCATTGCCTCGACCGACGCATAGAGTGGGCAAACGATTTTGCCAGTCCGATCGCAGTCGCTTGACGCCTATCGACCCACCTGCTGGTATCACCTTCGACGCGCAGCATTTCATAGGGGGAAGTGATGAAATATGCGTTCTTGGCCATTCTCGCGACATTCCCGGCTGTTTGCACTGCAAAGCCGCAATCGAGCGGTGGTGCGATGCCCGGCCAGCTTATCCTTTACGACAGCCTCAATTTCGCGGGCGATTACTACGTCATCGACGAGCCGAGGCTGACGGTTAAGACCGATTGGAACATCCGCAGCATCGCGATGCACCCCGGAGAGAGGTGGCAGATCTGTGCCCGGCCGCGCTTGCAGGAGCCGTGCATCAAGCTCGATCAGAGCCTGCCTGATGCGTCGGCAGTCGGGATCAAGGGCCAGATCGGCTCAGCCAAGCTTGTGGCCGGCAATTGAGATCAGGATGAGAAGGGCGGCGCACCGGCAATAATCCAGCGCGTGATGCCGATCCCCGTGGCAAGGCAGATCAGCGCGATCCACCATTTGCCCACGCGCATCGGCTCCATTCCCGGTTCAAGGTGCGCGCGTCCGGTAATCATCGGCTTGGTGAGGTGTTTTCCGCGCAACCTGTAGAAGACGATGGCGACGACGTGCAGCGCCACAAGGCCCAGGATGACGTTGAACCAGAGTTCATGGAGGTCCCGAGCTTTGTCCGACGTGTCTATGCTGACCAGCCGGTACAACGGTCCCGTGTAGAGGCCGTCTTCATCCTCGGCGACGAGGCCCAGTCCAACCTGGACCGACAGCGCAAGAAAGAGGGCAATGACGCTAAGCGCCCCGAGGGGATTGTGCCCGATCCCCGTCCATCGACCTCGTAGATAATCGCCGATCGCGCGGGGCCCGCGCACGAAATTCGTGAAACGAGCTGTCGAGCTGCCGACCACACCCCAAAGAAGGCGGAAAATCAGCAGGGTCAGGATCGCGCAGCCGGACCAGATATGCCAGTCGGTATGGTGGTTGTGCACCGACCACCAGCTGAACGGGATCAACGCCGCCAGCAGCCAGTGGACCAGCCGAACCGCGACGTCCCAGACTGGCTGGGTCCCACGTGTCAGTGGTGCATCTCCGCCCGATACTTGTCGTGGCAAGCCTTGCAGGTACCGCCGAGATCGGCGTAGCGCGCCTTGGCGGCGTTGATGTCGCCGCTCGCGGCCGCGGCATTGAACACAAGCGACGCTTTCTGGAACGCGCTGAGCTTGGCGGCGAAGTCCTGGGGAGTCTTCCAGATTTCAGGCTTGGCGCCCGTCTTGCCCGCCTCCGGACCCGTACCTGCGGGGAACCAGCCGGACGATTTCCGTGCCAATCCAGCTATCTGTGCAGCCGATGAGCGGACGGTCGGGTCGAACGGCGAGGATGAGTCGAACTCGCGTCGGAGCGCCTTGAACGCCTTGCCGATTGATTCCATGCCTTCGTGGCGCTGATGCATGACCTGCGCGGCTTGGGGGCCAGAAACCTTGGCAGTCGCGGCCGTCGTAATAGCGGTCAGGGCAACGACGGACGCGATCACAATCGGTACATTACGCATGAGCTCTCCTACTCTTGAGGCACTTTCCAGCTGTCGTCGATCATCTTGATAAGGCCGGAAAAATCCTTGTTGCCGCCGCCACGGTCGACAAAGCGCTGGTAAAGCTCCTCGGCCTCAGCGCCCATCGGCGTATAGGCGCCGACGCTCCTCGCGGCATCCGCCGCAAGCTTGAGATCCTTAAGCATCAAAGCCGCAGCGAAGCCGCCCTCGTAATCATGGTCGGCCGGCGTTTCAGGGCCGACGCCGGGAACGGGGCAATAGCTGGTCATCGACCAGCTCTGGCCTGACGCCTTCGACGAAATGTCGAAGAAGGTCTGAAGATCGAGCCCAAGCTTTTCGGCGAGCGCAAATGCCTCGCACGTCGCGGCCATGGTCGCGCCGAGGATCATGTTGTTGCAGATCTTCGCGGCCTGGCCGGCGCCGAGCTGCCCGGCGTGGATCACGGCCTTGGCCATGGGCTCGAGGATCGGGCGGGCGCGCTCGAACTGCTCGTCAGTGCCGCCGACCATCAGGGCCAGCGTGCCTGCCGCGGCGGCCGCGATGCCGCCGGATACCGGCGCGTCGACGAAATCCAGGCCCCTGGCTTTCATCTCCTCACCGACGTCGCGGGCGCTCTGTACGTCGATCGTTGAGCAATCGATCAGCAGCGCTCCCGGCTTTACGTTGGGCGCCACTTGGTCATGGAACACCGAGCGGACATGTTTCGCGGCCGGAAGCATGGTGATGACGACATCGGCGTCCTTCACCGCGTCGGCCGCAGAGCCAGCCGCCGTGCATCCCCCATCAACAGCATGCTGCACGGCCTCGGGAACGAGATCGAACGCTCTGACGTCATGGCCTGCCTTGGCGAGGTTGGGGGCCATTCCACCGCCCATGTGCCCAAGGCCGATGAATGCGATACGCGCCATGGCTAGCGGCCTTTCCAGTTGCCGGGCCGCTTTTCGACGAAGGCGGCCATGCCTTCTTTCTGATCCTCCGTGCCGAACAGTCCGTGAAACAGCCGGCGCTCGAAGCGGATACCCTGGCCGAGGGGGATTTCGAAGGCGGCGTTGACCATTTCCTTGGTCGCCATCGCGGCGATCGGCGGCATGGCGGCGATAGCTTCAGCGGTCTTCAGCGCCTCGGCGAGCAGATCGGCGGCGGGTACGACCCTGGCCACAAGGCCAGAGCGCTCGGCCTCCTCGGCACCCATCATCCTGCCGGTCAGGCACATTTCCATCGCCTTGGCCTTGCCGACCGCCCAGGTCAGTCGTTGCGAGCCGCCCATGCCCGGAGTCACGCCGAGCTTGATCTCTGGCTGGCCGAACTTCGCGCTGTCGGCGGCAATGATGAAGTCTGCCATCATCGCGACCTCGCAGCCGCCGCCGAGCGCATAGCCTGCGACAGCCGCGAGCCACGGCTTGCGGGTAGCCGTGACTTTCTCCCAGCCGGCGAAGAAATCCGAGGAATACATGTCCGCGAAGACCTGGCTCGACATTTCCTTGATGTCCGCGCCAGCCGCGAACGCTTTCTCGGAGCCCGTGAGCACGAGGCAGTGCTGGCTGTCATCGGCATCATAAGCGGCGAAGACCTCGATCAATTCCTTGAGGACATTGCTGTTGAGTGCATTCAGCGCCTGCGGCCGGTTCAAGGTGACGAGCGTCACCGCGCCGCGCTGCTCAACCAGAATCGTTTCGTAACTCATGGGCTCCCCTAGAAATCGAACGGCCGCCACTGCTCTTCGGGAGGCAGCGGCTCGAAGAAGGCGTCAACGTCGCGGTCGCCGATGACTTCGGGACGCGATGGGCGCCAGTTGGGCTTGTTGTCCTTGTCGATGAGCAGGGCGCGGACGCCCTCCTTGAAGTCCGGATGGTGAATCAGGCGGACCATGATTCCATATTCCATCCGCATCTCGTCGACGAAGTGAAGCTGGTAGGGGCTTTCCTGCAGCAGCTTAAGGCTGACCTTGCACGCCATCGGCGACTTGGCGCGGATCGTTTCCGCTTCTTTTGCCGCCCATGAATCACCTTCCGCTGCCCCGGCGTCGAGCGCATCGAGTATGTCCTCGAGGCGGTCGGGCGCGAAATAGCGGTCGATCTTCTTCAGGTTGGAGGTGATCCGGGCTTCAGGGACATATTCTTCGCTCAACTCGTCCAGCACCGCCTGGGTGCGGAAGGGCTGCTCGATGATCCTTTCCTTCGCTTCCTCGAGCCGGTCCGACGGCAAATAATGGGTCGCCAGGCGAAGCCGAAGGCATTCGGAGCCGTCGAGCCTCGCGCCCGTTAAGGCGAGGAATTGTGCAAGCCGTCCACGAAGCCGCGAGAGATACCGTCCGCCGCCGACGTCCGGAAAAATGCCGATCGTCGTTTCCGGCATCGCCAGCACGGTGCGCTCGGTTGCGACCCGGTAACGGCAAGGGCACGCAATTCCCACTCCGCCCCCCATCGTCACGCCATCCATGAACGCGACGCCCGGTTTGGCATAAGTATATTCGAGGTGGTTGAGGCGATATTCGTCGAAGAAGAAGGCGCGTGCCGCCGCCTCGTGGCCCTCGACGTCCTGCGAAATTCCGACGACGTCGCCGCCGGCGCAGAAACCGCGTCCTTCGGTATGGTCGATAAGGATGATCCGCACGTCAGGGTCGTCCCGCCACTCGATCAGCGCGTTCGCCATGTCCCGGACCATCTGCCGGTTGAGGCTGTGCAGGGCTTTCGGGCGATTCAGCCGCAGCCGCCCGGCCAGGCCCTCTTTCTTCGTCAGCACGTCCTGGCTGGTGACCGGCATGTCCATCACGGCATCATCACGTAACGGCCGGGGGCCGGTTCGATCGGATTCTTAGGCTTACGACCCGCGACAGCCGTTCCGCTGCCATTCGAGTTCAGCCACTCAGTCCAGAAGGGCCACCAGCTCCCCTCATGACGGGTCGCGGTGGCAAGCCACTGATTTGCATCGGCGGGCTGGTCATCGTTCGTCCAGAAGCCGTGCTTGTTCGCCGCCGGTGGATTGATGACGCCGGCATTGTGGCCAGATCCGCCAAGAACGAAGTCGGCGCTGAGATGCCGTGCTCCCTGATAGACGGCCTCCCAGGCGGAAACATGATCGTCCTTCAGCGCGATCACGAGCATCGGCGTCTCGATTGCGCCGAGATCGATCGGAGTTCCGCGAACCTCGAAGCCCGCGGGCTCCTTCAGCTTGTTGTTGAGCAACAGGTCCCGATTGTAGCTCTTGAGGAACGCGGCGGAAATGCGCGCACCGTCTTCGAACCAGTAGAGCAGGTCGGAGGGCGGAGCCGGCCGGTCGAGCAGATAGTGGTTGACCACCGACGACCAGATCAGGTCGTTCGCGCGCATCGCGGCGAACAGGCGTTGAAGCTCCAGGCTATCGGCAAAACCCTTGCGTTCCAGATGCCCTTCGAGCGCGGAAAGATGGCTTTCGTGAACGAAGGCCGCCCAGTCGCGCATGTCCGAGAAGTCGACGAGCGATCCGATCAGCGTGGCGCTGTTGACCTCCTTCGACCGGCCCTTTGCCGCGAGCCATGCAAGTGCGATGGCAACGAGCGTGCCGCCCAGGCAGAAGGCGAACAGGTCGGGTGCGTTGCCCGTAAGCTTTCGCACCTGTCCTGCCGCCTCGACGACTCCATCCAGGACATAGTCGCCAAGATCCTTGTCCTTGAGCTCATCGCCCGGATTGACCCAGCTGATGACGAACACCGTGCGACCTTCGTCGACCAACCATTTGACCAGGCTCTGCCGGGGCACGAGGTCGATCATGTAATAGCGATTCACCAACGGCGGCACGTAGAGGAGCGGCTCGGCGGCGACATTCTCTGTCGTTGCGTTGTACTGGATCAGCTGGAACAGCTCATTCTCGTAGACCACCGCGCCAGGGGTCGCCGCAACTGTCTCCCCCTTCTTGAAGGCATTGGGATCCGTACGGCGCTGAACGATGCCCTTGCCGCTGCCGACATCCTCGAGAAGGTTGAGGAAGCCCTGCACCAGATTCTGGCCGCCGCTTTCCTTCGTTCGCTTGACGACTTCAGGGTTGGTCGCAGCAAAATTGGTCGGCGCGATTGCGTTAAGATATTGATCGAGGAGGAACCGCGCCATCGCGCCCTGGGAGCCGCTCCCTGCCGTCTTGTCGATCGTGTCGCGAAGCTGCTTCGATGCGAGCAGATAGGCGTCGCGGATCGCGCGGTAATAGGGGTCTTCCTGCCATTCCTGCGCCGAGAAGCGACGGTCGCGCGGCTTCTCGGTCGGCGTCCCCGACATCGCGCCGGTCCAGAAGTCGGTCCACTGCCGCGCCGCCTCGAGCTGGACGTTTAGGAGTTCCGCCGGTCGCGCGGCGATGCCGACGGCGGCCTCCCCCGCCGCCTGCGCGAGAGCGAACGGATCGAAGGGACGGGTCGGCTTGTCGCTGGCCATTCTACTGCCGAAGCATGTCGCGGCTGACGATCACCCGCATAACCTGATTGGTGCCCTCAAGGATCGAGTGGACGCGAAGGTCGCGCCAGAAGCGCTCGATCGGATAGTCCATCAGATAGCCGTAGCCGCCGTGGAGCTGCAGCGCGCGATCGACCACCGAAGACCCGGTATCCGTAGCAAGCCGCTTGGCCATCGCCGCGAACCGCGTCTTGTCGGGCGCATTGGCCGTGACCTTCGCCGCAGCCACGTACAGGAGATAGCGCGACGCCTGCAGCTCCGTCTCCATGTCGGCAAGCGTGAACTGCGTCGCCTGGAAGTCGGCAATCGGCTGGCCGAACTGCTTGCGCTCCCTGGTATAATTGACCGCTTCGTCGAGGCAGCGCTGGGCCCCACCCAGTGAGCATGCGCCGATATTGATGCGGCCGCCATCGAGTCCCATCATGGCAATGCGGAAGCCTTCGCCTTCGCCGCCCACGCGGTTCTCCACCGGCACGCGCACTTCGTCGAAATTGACCTGCGCGGTCGGCTGCGAATGCCAGCCGAGCTTCTTCTCCTGCGCGCCGAAGCTGACGCCTTTCATTTCCTTGTCGATCACCAGCGCGGTGATGCCCTTCGGTCCCTCCTCGCCCGTTCGGACCATCGTGACATAGACCTCATTCTCGCCGCCGCCGGAGATGAAGGCCTTCGATCCGGAAACCACATAATGGTCACCGTCCTTTACCGCTCGGGTCTTCAGCGCCGCCGCGTCGGAACCCGATGAAGGCTCGGTCAGGCAATAGCTGCCCATCCGCTCCATGGTGATCATCGAGGGCAGGTACTTCTGCTTCACTTCGGCCGAGCCGAAGCGGTCGATCATCCAGCTCGCCATGTTGTGGATTGAAATAAAGGCGCTGGTCGACGGGCAGCCATATGCCATCGCCTCCATGATCAGGGCCGCTTCAAGCCGCCCAAGGCCGATGCCGCCACTCTCCTCGGAAACATAAATGGCTCCGAATCCGAGCTCGGCCGCCTCGCGGATCGTATCCCGGGGAAAGATATGCTTCTCATCCCACTCGGCAGCGCATGGGGTGATCGCGTCGGCGGTGAACTTGCGCGCCATCTCCTGGATCTGGAGCTGGTCGTCGGTCAGGTCGAACTGGGTCATCGCGGGGCGGCTCTAAGGCGGCCCCGGCCCATCAGCAAGACCGGCGACGCGCTGTCAGTGACTGTTGCCGAGATCGTTTACGTCGGGATTATCATCGCCCGCATTGAGCTCACCGGATGACGTTCCACTGCTTTCGTCGGGCGGCAACGTCTCGATATCGGCGTTCGGGGGAAGCTCGCCGTTTGCCAGATTGCTCTCGAGCGACAGATTGTCGTTCTGGGCGGTCTGCTGTTGCGGCTTGCCGCACGCCGCAAGCGCCGCAGTGCATACCATCAGGATTCTAGCCGCATTTCGCATAGCTGAAACTCGCTGCTGGTTTGGTTTCTGTACGAATGAGGCGCCCCTTGTCGACCTTTAGCGCCTGATATTTGGTCCAGCTCTGGCCTTCGCCGGTGAAGGCGAAGCTGCCGCTGATTGAATCCTCATGAGGCGTAATATCACCGGTCGGGACGGCTCGCGATTCGTAGAAGCGGAGCTCTGCCGGTCCGATCGTCAGAAGGCCCTTGGCATCGCCGCGGTCGGGCATGCAGTCGGCGGGGTTAAGACCCCATCTTCCTTGAAGAGCGATCGGAATGGCCGAGGAGGGCGCCGGTAGGGGCTTGGCCGGCTCGGTCCTGCCACGCGGCTCTCCCGTGGTGCTCGGTGCAGCGACATTGACGTCCGGCAGGCCGACCGTGGTTCTTGCAACCTTGTCGTCCACGGGGTCGCCGGCGCTGCACGCCGCGATCGCCAGGACGGTCAAGCACGAGAAGAAAGGGATGCGGATCACCCGCCATGAACCATCGGCACGACGATCTTGTTGCAGCGCTCCCTCTTCGGGACGTCCGTTCAGTAGCTTTGCGCCGCCATGCAATCGACGCGGTGGTCGACGTCTTCAGCAAAGTTGGCTCGGCTGAAGAACCAGCCATCGCGCTTGAATCCGCGAAAGGCGTCACTGGTCAGGCGCAGGCCGAAATCGGTCTGGTCCGAGACCGTGTACGCCACTCCGTTGCCATTCTTCTGCTCAGTGACCGCGCCGCCGGGGTATCGCAGGACCAGGGGCCCAGGCTGCGGCGGCGCGCCGTTCCAGATGTTGACCTCTCGGCCAGCCAACACGATCCGCGCGCCCTGGGCTCCGCCGTGTCCCTGCGGGAGGATGAGTGCGCGGTCTCCTTGCGCGAGGTGGATGGCGTAGCCCCCGCCGCAGAAGTAGCCGGGGCCGTTATATTCCACCGTGCGCGGACCGGTCCATTGCGCAGCAACCGCGGCTGCAAATGCCAGCAAGATCATCGCTCAGCCCCCTTCGTCGAATTATCCCATCGTCGGAATGATGAACGCGCTTTCGCCGTGAGCTCCACCGTCCGGCCACCGCTGCGTGACTACCTTGTTCTTGGTCCAGAAGCGCAGGCCTTCCATGCCGTACTGGCCGATGTCGCCGAAGCCGGAACGCTTCCAGCCGCCGAAGCTGTGATAGGAGACAGGCACCGGGATCGGCACGTTGATGCCGACCATGCCCACATTGACCCGAGCCGTGAATTCCCGCGCGGCATGGCCGTTGCGGGTGAAGATGGCCACGCCGTTGCCATAGGCGTGCTCTGAGGGAAGGCGCACGGCCTCCTCGAAGTCGCGCGCGCGGACGATCTGCAGGACAGGGCCGAAAATCTCGTCCTTGTAGCTCTTCATGTCGGGCGTAACCCGATCGAACAGTGTCGGGCCGATGAAGAAGCCCTCCTCATGCCCCTGCAGGGTGAAGCCGCGGCCGTCGACGACCAGCTCGGCGCCTTCGTCGATCCCCATCTGGATATAGCTCTCGATCCGCTCCTTGTGAGCCTTGCTGACGACCGGGCCGTAATGGGCGTCCGGGTCGGTCGAGACGCCAACACGAAGGCCTTCGATCGCGGGGATCAGCTTCTCGCGCAGCGCGTCAGCGGTGTCTTCGCCCACGGGCACTACGACAGGCAGCGCCATGCAGCGCTCGCCGGCAGAGCCGAATGCCGCGCCCGCAAGATCGTTGACGACCTGGTCGAGATCGGCGTCGGGCATCACGATGCCGTGGTTCTTGGCGCCGCCAAAGGCCTGGACGCGCTTGTTGTGCGCCGTTCCGCGCGAATAGATGTACTGGGCAATGTCGGACGAACCGACGAAGCTCACAGCGGCGATGTCCGGATGATCCAGGATCGCATCGACCATCTCCTTGTCGCCATGCACGACGTTGAGCACGCCGTCGGGAAGGCCGGCTTCCTTCATCAGCTCGGCGAGGCGCACCGGCACGGTCGGGTCGCGTTCGGACGGTTTCAGCACGAAGGCATTGCCGCAGGCGATCGCCATTCCGAACATCCACATCGGGATCATCGCGGGAAAGTTGAACGGCGTGATGCCAGCGCCGATACCGAGCGGCTGGCGCATCGAATAGACATCAATGCCGGGACCAGCACCGACGGTATATTCGCCCTTCAGCGCCTGGGGGATGCCGCAGCAAAACTCGATGACTTCAAGGCCGCGCTGGATGTCGCCCTTGGCATCCGCGACAACCTTGCCATGCTCGCTCGACAGGGTGTGCGCGAGCTCGTCCATCCGCGCTTCGACCAGCTCCTTGAACTTGAACATGACGCGCGCGCGCTTCTGCGGGTTGGTTGCCGCCCACGCCGGCTGCGCGGCCTTGGCAGCGTCGATCGCCTTTTGGAGATCGGCGACGGTGCCGAAGCGGACATTGGCCTGAACCTGGCCCTGGTTGGGGTCGAATACGTCGCCTTGGCGCTCGCCCGAAGCGAAGCTGGAGCCGCCGATGAAATGATCGATGCTGCGAAGCATGAATACGCGTCCTAAAGTCTGGGGTACGAATGTGCGGCTCCCCTAGACCCGGCAACAAGCAAATGCCAGTTGCTGCGAGCCGAGGAGAGGGAGATTCGGGATGCGGAAATTGATCGCGCTGAGCAGTGTGGCAGTGATTGGCGCGGCCCCGCCGCCCCAAAGCCAATCAGCGCCGGATGCGAAGCTCCGGGCGATCATCGCGCCGGTGAGCGCGTCGCAGTTGAGAGCTACGGTTGAGACGCTGGTCAGCTTCGGCACGCGCCACACGTTGTCGTCGCAGACCGACCCCAAGCGCGGCATCGGCGCGGCCCTCGAATGGACCCGATCCGAGTTCCAGCGCTACTCCGCTGCCTGCGGCAATTGCCTGACGATCGTCGATCCGGCCGAGACGTTCACCAATGCGCGCATCCCGACGCCTACGCGTGTTCGCGACATGGTCGCCATCCAGCGCGGCACGGAGCGGCCCAACGACGTCGTCATCATCACGGGGCATATCGACAGCCGGGTCTCCGACCCGATGAATGCGGCGTCCGACGCGCCGGGAGCCAATGACGACGGCTCGGGCACGGCGGCCGTGATCGAGGCCGCGCGGATCCTGTCGAAGCACAAATTCCCGGCGACGATCGTTTACGCGGCGCTTTCTGGCGAGGAGCAGGGTCTGAATGGCGGCAAGGTCATCGCGAATTACGCCAAGGCGCAGGGCTGGAACGTCATCGCCGATTTGAACAACGACATTGTGGGCAACAGCTGCGGGTCGGACGGCGTCTGCGATTCGACGCACATCCGCATTTTCTCCGAAGGGCCTCGTTGGCAGGGGCATGAGGAGCTCGCCGCACAGCAGCGCAGCATGGGTGGCGAGAACGACGCACCGGGACGTAACATCTCGCGCTATCTCGACAGGCTCGCCGATCGGCTGAAGTTCGGTCTCGACGTGCGCCAGGTCTGGCGCAACGACCGCTTCGGCCGCGGCGGCGATCACACGGAATTCCTCAACCTCGGCTTCCCGGCGGTGCGTTTCACCGTCGCCATCGAGAATTACAATTGGCAGCACCAGGATCTGAGGACCGAGAACGGTATCAAGTTCGGCGATACGATTGACAATATGGACTTCGCGTATCTGGCCAAGGTCGCGAAATTGAACATTGCGGCGCTCGCCGGGTTGGCGAGCGCTCCGCCGCCCGCGGAGCCGAAGGTCGAAGGTGCCGTCAGCACGGATACGACGCTCAGCTGGCCGGCGGTCGCGAGCGCGTCCTCTTACAGAGTCTGGTGGCGGCGAACCGACTCGAACAACTGGGAGGTCTCGCGCGCGGTCCCGGCGACCAGCTGCGCCGCAGCCTGCAAATCTGTTCTTCCACACATCCGCGTCGACGATTGGGTGTTCGGTGTTTCGTCGGTGAGCAAGGAAGGGTTCGAAAGCCCGGTTGCGTCGGCGGTGCCGGGCGGGGCGTTCAAGCCGTATGTCGCGCCGCCCGGCACCAAGAAATAATGGGTCGGACGGACCGTCGCGAAACCGACAAGCCGGCGGATCAGCAGCCCCTTGCGGGAATAGCTCTCAGGCTGCTCACGGCGCTTCTTCTCGCCATCATGTTCGCGCTGGTGAAGCTCGTCTCGACGCGCGGCGTGAATGTCGTCGAGAGTCTCTTCTACCGGCAGTGCGGCTCAGCGCTTTGCGCAACCGGGATGGTCGCGGTCGGGCCGGGCTTCGCTTCGCTCCGAACGCAGCGGGTATGGGCGCATGTCGGGCGCATGGCGCTCGGGCTCGGCGCAATGGGCCTGAATTTTCTCGCCTTCATCCTGTTGCCGCTCGCCGAGGCGACGACGATCGGATTTTCCGTCCCGATCTTCTCCGTCGTCCTCGCTGCACTCATGCTCCACGAGCCTACGGGCAAGTGGCGCTGGAGCGCCGTCGCGGCGGGTTTCGTCGGTGTCCTGCTCATCGTTCAGCCGGGTAGCGGCGATGTCCCGCTGCTTGGGGCATCGATCGCGCTCGTCGCGGCCTTGATGACTGCATCGGTGACGGTCGTGATCCGGCGGCTGGGCGCAACCGAACGCGCGGCGACGACGGTGTTCTGGTTCGCGCTCAGTTCGCTCGTTCCGCTGGGCCTTGCGATGATCGTCTTCGGCAGATCTCACGATCCGGTCACCTGGGTGATGCTTGCCGGCATGGCGCTTGCCGGCGGTCTCGCGCAATTGACGCTGACCGGTGCCCTGCGACTGGCGCCGGTCGCCCTGGTAATGCCGATGGATTACACGAGCCTGCTTTGGGCGCTGCTACTCGGTTCCTGGATCTTCGGCGAAGTGCCGACGCGGTGGATCTGGATCGGCGCTCCGATCATTATTGCGAGCGGGCTGGTGATCGTCTGGCGCGAGCATCGGCTGCACCGCCGTGCGGCATTGTCCACAGCGGCCGCAACCCCCAATTGAGACGTCTGAGGAGCGACTGATGGCCGGCGGATGGACGCGCGACGGCGCGGTGCAGGACCAGATAGACGATACCGTGAAGGACGCGATCCTTCGCGCCCGTGCGCTCACGCCGAAGGGCGAGAGCGCCGAGGAATGCGACGATTGCGGCGAGCCGATCCCGCAGCGCCGCCGGGTCGCGCTGCCGGGCGTCCGCACCTGCATCGCCTGCCAATCCGAGCGCGACAAGGTCGTGGTCCACTCGACCATCAACCGCCGCGGCAGCAAGGATAGCCAGCTGAGGTAATTGCTACGCGTTAGTATCCGCTCGCGGTCGGCGCCCGGGCGCGATAAAGCGGCGCGCAGGGGGTCCACCGCGTGGCCGATGTCTTCCTGTCATATGCAAGGCCCGATGCAGCAGTGGCGGCACGCATGGCCCGCGAACTCGGCAAATCGGGCCGGTCCGTCTGGTACGACAGCGAGCTTCCCGCTCATCGAGCCTACGCGGACGTCATCGAACGTGAGCTGGACAACGCCGGGGCGGTGGTGGTGCTGTGGTCGAAATCGGCCATCGAGTCTCAATGGGTTCGGTCAGAAGCCAATCGGGCCCGCGAACTCGGAAAGCTTGTGCAGGCTCGGCTCGACGATATCCGGCTACCGATGCCGTTCGACCAGATCCAGTGCGCGGACTTGTCCAACTGGCGCCGCGGCAGTCCACAGGTCGCCCGCAGCATTGACGCTATCCTTGGTCGAGATGTCGTTGGACGAGACCTTCCTAAAGGGCACGTCTCCCGCCGTAGAGTCCTGGTTGGCGCATCTGCCGTCGCAGCCGCGGCCGCTGCGGGAGGAGGTTGGTGGCTCGTCCGCGAAAGACGGTCGGGTCCAACTATATCCCCCGAAACCGCGGCGTTGCTGAACCAGGCCAAGGGCTCGCTGTGGCAGAACACACCCGAGGGACAGAATCAGGCCATTGGCATCTCCCGCCAGGTTACCTCGAGCAATCCCACGCTGGCCGACGGGTGGGGCCGCCTCGCAATGTCTTATGCGCTCACGTCGCACTGGCGCGGATCAGCTGACGCAGCGCTCCTGCAGAAGCGCGCGCGGTCCGCCGGGCAACAGGCCCTGACCCTGGATGGACACAATGCCCATGCGCTTGTCGGTCTTGCGTTTGCGAAGCCTTACATGGGCAATTGGCTGAATATCATCGGGGATGTGCAGCGCGCGCTGACGTTCGACCCGAATGACGGTGAACTGAATTTCACGCTGGCGATGGTCTTGGCGATGACCGGCCGGAACCGTGAGGCGCTCGCCCACGTCAACCCGATCCTGCCGACAGGTCCGACACCGGGCATTTATGTTTGGAACGCGCAAATGCTGTGGTCGGCAGGGCGCGAGGATGCGCTGGACGCATTGCTGGACGAAGCGAGCAAGCTCTACCCGACGCATTTCGGCGTCTGGTTCACTCGATTTTACACCGAGATGATGAGCGGCCGACCCGAAGCTGCACTGGCGCTTGCCGCCGATACGGCGACACGACCGCTAGGCATCGATCCTCAGGAGGTGGATGCGGTCGTCCGTGTCGCCCGGGCGGTCCAATCGCGCGCGCCAGCGGACGTCGATGCGGTCGCAAAAGAGTGGATGGCGCGTGCTCATCACGGTGCCGGCTACGCCGAGAATGCGGCACAGTTCATGTCGGTGCTAGGGAGGACGGACGACGCCTTCAGGGCGTTGTGGGCCTATTATTTCTCAGAGGGCTTCGACCCAGGCGAGGTGCGATTTCAACGCGCGATCGGCAGCTTTACCTCGCATAACGACCGTCAGACGACTTTTCTGTTTAATCCGGCGATGGCCTCGGTCCGTGCCGATCCGCGCTTCGGGGGGCTCATAAGGCAATTGCGGTTGACCGATTATTGGCGCGCGTCAGGCCGCAAACCTGATTATCTCGCCGGATGAACCTCTTTCCTCGCGCCGAGTAATCCAAACGATGCCCCGTAAACGCTCCGCAGGCCTGCCCAGCCGAAAGCAGATCCTCGACTTCATCGCTTCGTCCGATCAGCCGGCGGGCAAGCGCGAGATCGCGCGGGCGTTCGGGGTGTCGGGGCAGGACAAGATCGACCTCAAGCGCCTGCTCAGGGACATGGCCGACGAAGGGCTGATCGACTCATCGCCGGGGCGCGCCTTTCACAAGAGCGGCGGAGTGCCGAAGGTGACCGTACTTCGTGTGCAGGCCGTAGACGATGGTGGCACCATCTGGGCGGTGCCGGAGCAATGGCATGCCGAGACGCCGCCCCCGCGACTCCGACTGATCGAACGCGGGCGGCGCGGCGCCCTTGGGATCGGCGACCGTGTGCTCGCTCGGACAGAGGAGAAAGGGCAGGGCTTCGTCGCGCATCCAATGAAGAAGCTCGAGCGGTCGGCGGAGCTGGCCCTGGGGGTGGTCAAGAAGGAGGGGACGCGCTTCTGGCTGTCGCCCGTCGACAAGCGCGAACGGCGTGAGCTCGCCATCGTCGATCTCAAGGATGCCGAAGTCGGCGACCTCGTGCTCTGCGAAGTGACTGGGCGTCCGCCGCGCGTCTCCGCTCGGGTCGATGCCGTGCTCGGCGACCCTTTCGCGCCGCGCAGCTTCTCGCTGATCGCAATCCACAAGCACGGCCTTCGGCACGAGTTCGCCCAAGAAGCGATCGACGAGGCACATCGCGTGTCGACGCAGCCGCTGGGCGAGCGCGAGGATCTCACCCATTTGCCGATCGTCGCCATCGATCCTGAGGACGCCCGTGACCATGACGACGCGATCTGGGCGGAGCCGGACGGCGAGGGCGGCTGGAACGCGATCGTCGCGATCGCTGACGTCAGCTTCTATGTGCGCCCCGGGTCCGAGCTGGACCGTGAGGCACGGGCCCGCGGCAACAGCGTCTACTTTCCTGACCGCGTTGTTCCGATGCTGCCGGAGGAACTATCGGCCGACATCTGCTCGCTGAAGGAAGGCGAGGATCGGGCGGCAATGGCCTGCCACCTGGAGATCTCGAAGGAAGGCGAGCTGAAAAGCTGGCGGTTCACACGAGCGAAGGTGCGGATCGCGGCGAACATTGCCTATGAAGATGCCCAGGCCGCCATCGACGCCGTGAGTGAGCAGAGGGTGGAGGTCAGTTCGCCGACCTGCGCAATGCCGGAGGTCCAGGGACGGGTGCCCCAGGATCTTGTGGAGAAGGCTCTCAAGCCTCTCTGGGGCTGCTGGCGCGCCTTGTTCGCCGCACGGCAGAAGCGCGACCCGCTGGAGCTCGATCTTCCCGAGCGTCGCGTCGTGCTCGACGAAAAGGGCCGCATCGCGTCCATCGCGCCGCGTGATCGGCTCGATGCGCACCGGCTGGTCGAGGATTTCATGATTGCCGCCAACGTTGCCGCGGCACGGGCGTTGGAAGCGAAGAAGGCGCCCGTCATGTATCGCGTGCACGAGCCGCCGAGCCGCGAGAAGCTCGTCGCGCTGAAGGACTATGTCGCGACGTTCGGGCTGGAATTCACGCTCGGGCAGGTGATCAAACCCGGCACCTTCAACCGCATCATTGAACGGCTTGGCGAGGCCGACGGGCGTGAGGAGATCATGGAGCAATTGCTCCGAACCCAGATGCAGGCGCGGTACGGGCCGGAACGGCTCGGTCACTTCGGGCTCGCGCTGGCGACCTACGCGCATTTCACCTCGCCTATCCGCCGCTACGCCGACCTCCTCATTCATCGCGCGCTCGTGAGCGCCTACCGGCTTGGGGACGGCGGGCTGCAGTCGGGCGAGGACGAACGCTTCGAACAGATCGGCGAGCAGATCTCGATGCTCGAGCGGCGCGCCATGGAAGCGGAACGCGAGACGGTGGACCGTTACGTCGCGGCATTCCTGGCCGATCAGGCCGGTCAGCTCGTCAAATGCCGGATCACCGGCGTGCAGCCGTTCGGCTTCTTCGCGACGGTTGACGAGCTCGGCGGCGACGGGCTGCTTCTCGCAAAGGATCTTGGGCAGGAATATTTCCGTTACGACGAAGCGGCTCGCGCGCTCGTCGGCGACGAGAGCGGCGATACGTATCGCGTCGGGCAGCGCCTAACCCTGAGGCTTGCCGAGGCGAATCCGGTCGCCGGCTCACTGCGCTTCGAATTGCCGGAGGGCAGCTATGGCGCACCGTCGGCGCCGCCCCGGCGAGACCGCGTCCGCCAGGGCAAGAGGGGCCGCCCTGCCAATATCCGCCACTCGAGTCGGCGCCGCTAAGCCTCTCGTTTATCTGGCGTTCATCGACAAACGGCGTTCGTCGAAATCGCTTCGATGAGCAGGCCTCGCGCATCTGCCGGACGACAGCGGGCGGATGGCTTTTGCGCACGCTACAGATGTAGCTTTCCTGGGAGCCAAGAAACGGCTCGGCGTTAGTCCGGCTTGATCTCCTAGTGCATTGGTGTATTATATCAGCATAACAGTGATTCGAGGCTCCAAAAGGGAGAAGTACGATGCGTAAGCTGATCTTGTTACCCTGCGTTGCTCTGCTCACCGCCGCTGCTCCGGCGACCGCTGCTCCGGTTGTCACCCAGCAAATTGCCCCGACCGACAACCAGCAGGCGGCGACGCTTGCGGGAGGTGGCGGCAAGGCTGACCAGGCGGCCGAGGAGAAGAAGGTCTGCAAGCAGCTCGCGACGACGGGCAGCCGTCTGCCGAAGCGCGCTTGCCTGACCGCCAAGGAGTGGAAGCAGCTCGACGATGAGCTTTCCCACTAAGCACTGACGAAGAGCCGGCGGCTATCTGCCGCCGGCTGCCGTCGCAACCTTATGAGGCTATAGGAATTGGCATCCCATTCAGGAGATGCCGCATGGCCTATAAGATCGCGATCATTGTCGGCAGCCTTCGCGAAGGCAGCATCAACCGAAAGGTCGCGCGTTCGATCTGCGGCCTTCGTAACGACAATCTCGACTGCTCGATGGTCGAGATCGGCGATTTGCCGCTTTATAACCAGGACCTCGACGGCAATCCGCCCGAACAATGGCTGCGTTTCCGCGATCAGGTCGGCGCGGCCCATGGCGTTCTATTCTGCAGCCCCGAATATAATCGCGGCATTCCCGGCGTCTTGAAGAATGCGATCGATGTCGGGTCGCGACCTTATGGCCAAAGCGTCTTCGACAAGAAGCCGGCGGCGATCGTGACGGCCTCGCCCGGATCGATTGGCGGCTTCGGCGCCAATCACCAGATTCGCCAGGCCTGCGTCTTCCTCAACATGCCCGTGATGCAGCAGCCCGAGGCCTATCTCGGGCATGTCAGCGACGACAGCTTCGACGATAAAGGGTGCCTGAAGGAGGGGGCGCTCAAGGAGATCATCGTCGGCCTCGCGCACGCCTTCCACGATTGGGTCGACATGATTCACCGCTCACGCCAGCTGCTCGCGGAAGACTCCGCCCATCGCAGCCAGCAGCACACGAAGGAACATGCCTGACACTTGGCGCGGCCTGATCCCGTTTCCTACTAAGCCGCAGCTAGAATTGGTCGGAGGATCCGATGGACTTTACCTTGTTGTCGCGTTGGCAGCCGCAGGCGCTCGCTTTGCTTCGCATTGTGACGGGACTTCTATTCCTGGAGCATGCGACGCAGAAGTTCTTCGCTTTCCCCATTTCCTTTCCAGTGCCCGGATCGCTTCCTCCGCAGTTGGTTGCGGCCGGCGCTATTGAGCTTGTGGCCGGAGTGCTGATCACCGTCGGCTTCTTCACTCGTCTCGCCGCCTTCATCGCCTCGGGCGAAATGGCCGTTGCTTATTTCATGATGCATTTTCCGAAGGGCTTCTGGCCCGCCGTCAACATGGGCGAGGCGGCGATCCTCTACTGCTTCATCTTCCTCTATCTCGCGGCCACCGGAGCGGGTGCATGGAGCGTCGACAACACAAGGACGGGGAACGCGCCAATCAGGTGACTTTCGCACGCGCCTTGAAACGCGGCTGATCCCATTCGCGGGCCGCAAGGACGTCGGCGAGTATTTCAGCCGCCCGCACGACCTCGAAGTGATTGTTGTAAAGTGGCGCGAAGCCGAAGCGCATCAGGTCGGGCGCGCGGAAGTCGCCGATTACGCCGCGGGCGATGAGCGCCTGCATGATCGCGTAACCCTCGGGGTGGGCGAACACCAGGTGACTGCCGCGGTTCATGGGGTCGCGCGGGGATTCGAGACGGACGTCGCCGCCGCAGCGAGCCTCGACCTCCTTGATGAAGAGCTGGGACAACGACCGCGACTTGGCCGCAAGGTCTGCCATTGCGATGCCCTCGAACGTCGCCAGTCCCGCATCCAGGGCTGCGAGAGCGAGGATCGACGGCGTTCCTGTGAGGAACTTGAGCATTCCGCCCGCAGGGCGATAATCGTCATCGAAGGCGAAAGGGTCTGCATGGCCCATCCAGCCCTGCAGCGGCGACCGGAGCTCGTCCTGAAGCCGCTCCGCAACGTAGATGAATGCGGGCGAGCCGGGCCCACCATTCAGATATTTGTAGCCGCATCCTACTGCGAGCTCCGCGTCGGACTCGCCGAGGTCGAGCTCAACCGCGCCGGCGCTGTGCGATAAATCCCAAACCACCAGAGCGCCACGGGCGCGAGCTGCCTCATTCACTGCGCGCATGTCGTAAAAAGCCGCCGACCGATAATCGACATGGGTAAGCGTAACGACGGCCGTATCGTCGTCTATGGCGCCGATTATCTCACCCGGATCGACGGTTCTGAGCGTCAGACCGAGCAGTTCCGCCAGGCCCTGCGCGACATAGAGGTCGGTCGGGAAGTTGCGTTTCTGCGACAGCAGAGTCCGGCGTTCGGGCCGGGCCTTCGCGGCAGCGGCGAGCAGCTTGTACAGGCAGACGCTCGTCGAATCGGCAATCAGAAGCTCGCTCGGCTCCGCTCCCACGATCGGCGAAAGCCTGGCGGCGATCCGCGCGGGCCAATCGATCCATCCATGCTTGTTCCAGCTGGCGATGAGATCGTCGCCCCATTGCCGCTCGGCGCACTCGGCCAGCCGGGCGAGCGCCTCTACTGGCAGAGCGCCTAGCGAATTGCCGTCAAGGTAGATGACGTCCGCGGGGATGCGAAAACGATGCCGGGCGAAAGCCAGCTTGTCGGCCGCGTCCAATAAGCTCGCTTCGTCGCTAGTCACCTACGTGCCATGCGATGACCCTATTGAAACTGCAATCCGGCGAGTTCATCGCCGCCTGGCTAACGCAGGTTAGGAGGCGGCCATGGCCCACAAGTTCGTCATCAAGCAGTCGAAGAACGGCGAGTATGTCGCGAGCTTCGAGTATAATGGCGAGAAGGTCTTCTGGACCGAGACCTACAAGTCGAAGAGCTCGGCGCAGAGCGCGATCGACTCGATCAAGAAAAACGGCCCGATGGCCGAGGTGCATGACGCAACCTGAGCCTCACAGCTTCGGCAGCGTGACGCCCTTCTGTCCCATATATTTGCCGGCGCGGTCGGCATAGCTCACCTCGCAGGGCTCGTTCCCCTGCAGGAAGAGGAACTGGCACGCACCCTCGTTGGCATAGACCTTGGCGGGCAGCGGGGT
>Ga0070670_100001142_pt1 | contig 21084 bp, 21 predicted proteins | sample KBSS63metaG_FD_64665 | JGI IMG/M metagenome (GOLD analysis project Ga0070670, IMG submission 64665) | Switchgrass rhizosphere microbial communities from Kellogg Biological Station, Michigan, USA - KBS S6-3 metaG | ecosystem: Host-associated > Plants > Roots > Rhizosphere > Soil ... | reverse complement strand
GCAGAGAGCGTGGGGGTGCCATCAAATGATGCTCTTGCCGTCGTCGTCCTTGTGGGGAACGAAGATCAGCCACAGGTGGATCGCCGCGGTGACGACGATCATCACGCCCATCAGGTAGGCGACCGGGGCGAGCGGCAGCGTCAGCACGCTGGTCGTGTCGCCGTACTCGGCGACGCGGGCGGCGCGGCGAAAGATCAGCCAGCCGATGCCGGCGAGGGTGAGGCTGCAGACGACGTCGGCGAAGACGTCGAGGCCGCGCTTGACGCGCCTGGACATCAGCGGGTCGAAGGTGTCGATGACGATGTGCTCGCGTCGCTTCGAGACCAGCGGCAGGCCGCAGTAGATGAGCGCGGCGAGCATCATCTCGGTGAGCTCGAAGCCGCCCGCCAGCGGCTTGTTGAACACGTAGCGGCCGGCGACGTCGATCGCCGTGACCATCATCATCAGGAACAGGACGCTGCCCGAGATCGCGCCGAGCAGCGTCTCGAGGCCGTGGCCGAGGCGGGCCCTCATGCGGCGGCGCCGGCGCGGCCGCGCCGGCGCCCGGCGCGCCGCGACCAGGCGTCGAAGGTCGCGTTCATGATCCGGTCGGTGCGCAGGAAATCGCGCGCCCGCCTGGCCTCGGCCGCGTCGATCGGCCTGACGCCGCCGAGCGGTGCGGCATCGACCTGCAGCCGCGCCATGCGCTCGATGAAGACGGCGAGGAATGCCGACTCCTGGACGCTGCGTCCGGCGGCAAGAAGGCCATGGTGAGCGAGCAGCATCGCGTGCTTCGTGCCGAGGCCGCCGGCGATCAGCTCGCCTTCGCGGTCGGCGGTCGGCAGGCCGGGCCACTCGGGCAGGAAGGCGATGTCATCGAACAGCGGCGTCGCGTCCATGTGGGCGACGACGAGCGGCTGCTCGGCCGCCGCGAGCACCGAGGTCGCCGGCGGATGGGTGTGCACGATCGCCTGCACGTCGGCACGTGCGCGGTAGACCCAGAGGTGGAATCGGGTCGCCGGATTCGGCTCCCGGATCCCGTATGAGCCGTCGCCGGCGAGCACCTTCATCGCGTCGTCGATGAGCAGCCACGACGCGTCCTCGGCTTCGTCGAAGGCCAGGCCGAGCGGCAAGGTCCAGAACGTGCCGTCGTCCGGGCCGCGCGCGGTCAGCTGGCCGGCGAGGCCCGACTCGTGGCCTTCGTCGGCCAGGATCCAGGCGCAGCGCGTCAGCGCGACACGCGGGTCGCTGCGGAGCGCCGGTGTCGGCTCGCGCAGCGTGCTGATCGCCACGGCGCTACTTGAGCGAGGCCGCGACGGCCTTCAGCTCCTCCTGGTAGTACGCCCAGGCCTTCGCGCCATCGACGCCCTTGGCGTTGGCCGACTTGATCCAGTCCTGGACCAGCGGCGCGGTGCGCTGGCGCACATCGGTCACGAACGCCGGGCTGGCGTCGATGATCTGCACGCCCGCTGCCTTCAGCGCGTCGAAGCCGCCGCGGTCGGCGGCGTCCCACGAACGCCCGGCGAGGCGCGCGAGCGCTTCGCCCGAAACCGACATGATCGCGTCCTGGTCCTGCTTGGAAAGCTTGTTCCACTTGTCCTCGTTCATGAAGAAGCCGAACGCCGACGAGTAGAAGCCACCGGGAAAGTAGGTCGCGTACTTGACCACCTTGTCGAGCTTGAACGAGACGATCGACTCGGACGGGAAGAACGTGCCGTCGGCGACGCCGGACGAGAGCAGCTCGTACGACTCGGGCGCCGGCTTGACGAACGGCGACGCGCCGAGCAGCTTGGCCGACGCTTCGGCGATGCCGCCGCCGGTGCGGATCTTCAGGCCGGCGAGGTCGGCGACCGACGTCACCGGCTTCTTGACCGTGAACATCTGGCCCGGGCCGTGCGTGAACACGCCGAGCAGCTTGACACCCTTGTATTCGTTGGCGGCCTGGAAGTACTTCCAGTGGACGCGCGAGAACGCGATCGAGTTGATCTCGGCGGTGGCGCCGGCGCCGGGCAGCTCGGCCATCAGCGGCAGCGGGTGACGCGCGGGGGTGTAGCTCGCGGTCACGAACGAGACGTCGACGAGGCCGTCGCGAACCGCATCGAAGGTTCCGGGCGCGGCCGACGGATGCTTCGGCAGCATCTCGAACTTGACCCGGCCGCTGGTCGCCGTCTCGACCTGCTTGGCCCAGACGCCGAGCACGTCGCGCGTCAGCGAATGGGTGGGCGGAACCCAGCTCGACATCGTCAGCACGGTCTGCGCCGAGGCGCCGGGCGCGCCGGCGACGAGCGCCAACGCGGCGGCGAACGGGGCGAGGATGCGGAAGGCCTTCATGGGGGTCGTTCTCCAGGTGAGCTGGCCGGTCGAGGCCTGCGAAAAGTGTATCGTTCCCCGAACGTCGGTCGTGCAGTGTTTGCCTGCATCGACGACGACGAGCGGCACCTCGTCGCGCCGGCTTCCTCGTAAAAACCCTGAACCTATGACATCGCGCCTTCCGTCGCTCGGCTTTGTCGGTCTCGGCGTGATGGGCCGGCCGATGGCCTCGCATCTCGCCGCAGCCGGCTACGCGATGACGCTGTACGACGTCGTCTCCGGCCGCGCCGACGAGATCGCCGCCACGCTCGCGGGCGCACGTGCCGCGCGCACGCCGGCCGAGCTCGCGGCGACGAGCGACATCGTCGTCACCATGGTGCCGAACGGCGCCGTGGTGCAGTCGCTCGTCGCCGGCGACGACGGCCTGCTGCGCGGCCTGAGGCCCGGCGCGCTGCTGCTCGATACGTCGTCGTCGGAGCCGTGGCTCACCGAGGCGACCGGGCGCATGTTGGCTGCCGCCGGCGTCGCCATGGTCGATGCGCCGGTGTCGGGCGCCGAGTGGGGCGCGAAGGCGGCCGAGCTGGTGTTCATGTGCGGCGGCGCGGCTGGCGACCTCGAGCGCGCGCGCCCGCTGCTCGACCGGATGGGCAAGGCCGTGTTCCATCTCGGGCCGCTCGGTGCCGGGCACGCGATGAAGTGCCTCAACAACCTCGTCACGTCGCTCAACTTCCTCGCCGTGAGCGAAGGACTCGCGATCGGCAAGCGCTACGGCCTCGACCCGGCGGCGATGGTCGACGTGCTCGATCGCTCGACCGGGATGTCGTGGATCTCGCAGACCCACATTCGCCAGCGCGTCATCAGCCGCAGCTTCGACGATCCCTTCAAGCTCGCGCTGATGCTGAAGGACATCGGCATCGCGATGCAGCTGGCGCGCAGCGAGGACGTGCCGGCGCCGCTCTCGGCGCTCGGCCAGGAGCTCTGGCGCGCTGCAGGCCGCGCCGCCGAGCCCGAGGCCAGCGTCAGCGAGCTGGCGCGCTGGGTCGAGCGAATGACCGGAACCGAGATCTCGGCCGGCGCCGGGCGCACGCCGGAATGAGGGTCCTCGTCACCGGTGCGGCCGGTTTCATCGGCCGTGCGCTGGTCCATGTGCTGCGCGTCGGCCACGACGTCGTCGCCACCGATCGCGACGACGGCGACATCGCCGATCGCGAGCACGTCGGCCATCTGTTCGCGCGCCCGATCGAGCGCGTGTTCCACCTCGCCGCGATCGTCAGCGGCGCCGCCGAAGCCGACTTCGCCGCCGGCCAGCGCGTCAACCTCGAAGCGACGCTGCGCCTGCTCGACTGCTGCCGGGCGCAGGTCGCGCGCGGCGGCCCGGTGGTGCGCTTCGTCTATGCCAGCTCGATCGCCGTCTTCGGCACGCCGCTGCCCGAGCGCATCGACGATCACACCGCGCCTGTGCCCAGCCTCAGCTACGGCACCCACAAGCGCGTCTGCGAGCTGCTCGTCGACGACGCCAGCCGGCGCGGCGAGATCGACGGCCGTTCGCTGCGCCTGCCCGGCGTCGTCGTCCGCCCGGCGCTGCCCAACGGCGCGCTCTCGGCGTTCAACAGCGACCTGATCCGCGAGCCGCTCGCCGGCCACGTCTACGAGTGCCCGGTCGGGCCCGAGGCGACGATCTGGGTGACGTCGCGCCGCGCCGCGGTCGCCAACCTGCTGCGCCTCGGCGACGTCAAGGCGCGCATGCTCGGCGCGAGCCGCGCCGTCACCGCGCCCGCGCTCGCGTTGTCGGTGGCCGAGATCGTCGCCGCGCTCGGCCGCGTCGACGCCGCCGCGCCGGCGCGGGTACGCTTCCGGCGCCGGCCCGAGATCGATGCGCAGTTCGGTCGCTGGCCGCGTGACTGCTCGTTCGCCCGCGCCGATTCGCTCGGCCTGGTCGGCGAGTCGTCGATCGACACGCTCATCAGCGATCACCTGGAAACGACGTCATGACCTCGCCCGCGAAGAAGCTCCGCTCGGCCATCGTCAAGGACGGCCTCGACCGCGCGCCGCACCGCGCGTTCCTGCGTGCCGTCGGCATGGACGACGAGGACATGGCCAAGCCGCTCGTCGGCATCGTCAGCCAGCATGGCGAGAACACGCCGTGCTCGATGTCGCTCGGGCCGCAGGCCGACGCGGCGCGCCTCGGCGTCGCCTCGGCGCAGGGCGTCGCGGTGCCGTTCACGACCATCTCGGTCTCCGACGGCGTGTCGATGAACCATCGCGGCATGCGGATGAGCCTGGTCTCGCGCGAGCTGATCGCCGACTCGATCGAGGCGGTGATGACGGCGCACGCCTACGACGCGCTGGTCGGCTTCGCCGGCTGCGACAAGACGTTGCCCGGCGTGATGATGGCGATGGTCCGGCTCAACGTGCCGAGCGTGTTCGTCTACGGCGGTGCGATGCTGCCGGGCCACTGGCGCGGCAAGGACGTCACCATCCTCACGACCTACGAGGGCGTCGGCTCGGTGCTCGCCGGCACGATGACCGAGGCCGAACTCGACGAGCTGGGCCACGCCTGCGCGCCGACGCTCGGCTCGTGCCCTGGCCAGTTCACCGCCAACACGATGGCGATGGTCGCCGAGACGCTCGGCCTCGCGTTGCCGGGTTCGGCGATGCTGCCCGCGGTCTACACCGAGCGCCTTGCCTTGGCCCGCCGCGCCGGCCGGCGCGCGACCGAGCTCGTCACCCAGGGCGGGCCGCTGCCGCGCGATCTCGTCACGAAGAAGTCGCTCGAGAACGCCTGCGCCGCGGTTGCCGCGACCGGCGGCTCGACCAACGCCGGCCTGCACCTGCCGGCGATCGCCCACGAGGCCGGCGTTCGCTTCACGCTCGACGACGTCGCCGACGTGTTTGCGCGAACGCCGCTGATCGCCGACCTGCAGCCGGGCGGCCGCTACCTCGCGATCGACCTGCACCGCGCCGGCGGCGTCGCCGCGGTGCTGAAAAGCCTGCTCGACGGCGGCCACCTGCACGGCGACACGCTCGCGCTCTCGGGCCGCACGCTGGCCGACGAGCTGCAGGGGGCGCCCGGCGCCGACGGCAGCGTCGTCCGCACCAGCGCGGCGGCGATCCATGCGAGCGGCGGCGTCGTCGTCCTGAAAGGCAATCTCGCTCCTGACGGCGCGCTGATCAAGATCGCGGGATTGAAGTCGAGCGTGTTCGCCGGCCCGGCGCGCGTCTTCGAATGCGAGGAAGACGCTTTCGCCGCCGTCAGCGCGCGCGACTACCAGGCGGGCGACGTGCTCGTCATCCGCAACGAAGGCCCGCGCGGCGGCCCCGGCATGCGCGAGATGCTCGGCGTCACCGCGCTCGTCTACGGCCAGGGGATGGGCGAGAAGGTCGCGCTCCTCACCGACGGCCGCTTCTCGGGCGCGACCCGTGGCCTGATGGTCGGCTACATCGGGCCCGAGGCGGCGCTCGGCGGGCCGATCGCGCTGGTCCGCGACGGCGACCCGATCGCGATCGACGGCGAGCAGCGAACCCTCGAGCTGCGCCTGCCGGCCGCCGAGCTTGCGCGCCGACGCGCGGCCTGGCGGCCGGCGCGGAGCGAGCGACTGAGCGGCGTGCTCGAGAAGTACGCGCGCCTGGTCGGCCCGGCGCATCTCGGCGCGGTCACCCACGCCGGTCCCGACGGCGCGGATGTCGACGCGGGCGCCGCGACTTCCGCCGCGTCGAGCGCGACCTCGCGATGAGCGAGGCCACGACCGCGCGGCGTCGAGCCGCGGTCTACGTCGCCAATGCCGACACCGGCGACATCGCCGTGTTCACCCTCGACGGCGCCAGCGGCGACTTGGTCGAGGTCCAACGCTTCGCCACCGGCGGCGCGGTGATGCCGCTCGCCGTCAGTCCCGACCGGCGCGTTCTCTATGCCTCGATCCGGAGTGAGCCGTACCGCGTTGGGAGCCTCGCCATCGACGCGGCGAGCGGCTGCCTCGACGAGATCGGCAGCGCGCCGCTGCCGGCGAGCAGCTGCTGGATCTCGACCGACTCGAGCGGCCGCTTCCTGCTCTCGGCGTCGTATGGCTCGAGCCTGGTCGCGGTCAGCCCGATCGGCCCGGGCGGCATCGCCGGCGCGGCACAGCAGGTCGTCGCGACCGATGCGAACGCGCATTCGATCCGGACCGACCCGGGGTCGAACCGCTTCGCCTTCGCCGCCTGTCTCGGCGGCGGCGTCGTGCGCCAGATGCGCTTCGACGCGGTCAGCGGCCGGCTCTCAGACAACGACCCGCCGGCGTGGCGCGCGCGCGCTGGCGCCGGGCCGCGCCACTTCACCTTTCATCCGCGACTGGGGATCGTCTATCTGCTCAACGAGCTCGACGCATCGCTCGACGTGATCGCCGTCGACCGCGATCGTGGCATGCTCGGCGCAGTGCTGGAAACCGCGAGCCTGCTGCCGCCCGGATTTGCCGCCGGCGCGCCGTGGGCGGCCGAGCTGCATCTCACGCCCGACGCGCGCTTCCTTTACGCCAGCGAGCGTCGCTCGAGCACGCTCGCGTCGTTCGCCGTCGACGCTGAACTCGGGACGCTGACGCCGCTGGCATCGACGCCGACCGAAGCCGAGCCGCGCGGCTTCGCGATCACACCCGACGGTCGCTTCCTGTTAGCCGTCGGCCAGGCCTCGCATCGACTCAGCCGCTACGCCATCGATGCCTCGAGCGGAGCGTTGACGCGGCTCGGCGACCAGCCGGTCGGAAGGAACCCGAACTGGGTCGAGATCGTCGAGCTGCCCGATTGAGCGCGGCATCGATCGCCGTTGCCGGCCTGGTTGCGCTCGCCGTCGCGATGGGCATCGGCCGGTTCGCCTTCACGCCGCTCCTGCCGATGATGCTGCACGACGGCGTCGTCGATCTGCACGGGGCGAGCTGGCTGGCGAGCGCCAACTACGTCGGCTACCTGATCGGTGCGCTCGGCTGCACGCTGCAGCCTTGGCTCTGGGCGCGCGTGCCGCGACTGCCCGCGATCGACGCACCGCTGCTGGTCCGCACCGGACTCGTGGGCACGGCGCTGCTGACGCTGGCGATGGCGGTTCCGATCCCGGCGCTCTGGCCGACGCTGCGCTTTGCCGCCGGCATCGCCAGCTCGCTCGTCTTTGTCTACTCGTCGGGATGGTGCCTGGCGCAACTCGCGGCCCGCGGCCAGCCGGCGCTCGGCGGCGCCATGTTCGCCGGGCCGGGCGCGGGCATCGTCGCCAGCGGGTTGCTGGCGAGCGCGATGGTCGCCTGGCGCATGACGTCGGCCGTCGCCTGGCTCGTCTTCGGCCTGCTCGCCGCCGCGCTGACGGCATCGGTGTGGCGTGTCTTCGCGCCGTCCGCGTCAGGTCGCCGACCGCTCGCAGCGGCAGGCGCCACGAGCGCAGCGCCGCCGATCGCGGCCACCGCTGCGCCGTCGCGGCACGGTCGCATCGAAGTCGCGACGCTGGCCTTCGCCTACGGCATCTCGGGCTTCGGCTACATCGTCACCGCCACCTTCCTGCCGGTGATCGCGCGCGCCTCGCTGCCGGCGGCGTCGCCCTGGCTCGACCTGTTCTGGCCGATCTTCGGCGTCGGCGTGATCGTCGGTGCAATGCTGGCGACACGGGTCCGCATCGGCGGCGACCTGCGGCTCGTCCTTGCCGCGGCGTACGTGCTGCAGGCGATCGCGATCGGCGTCGGCATCGGCGCACCGACCGCCGCCGGCTTCGGCGTCGGCAGCTTCCTGCTCGGCCTGCCGTTCACCGCGATCACCTACTTCGCGCTGCAGGAAGTGCGTCGCCTGCGGCCGCTGCAGATCGCCAGCACGACCGGGCTGGTCACGGTCGTGTGGAGCATCGGCCAGGCGGCCGGGCCGCCGATGGTCGCGCTCTTGTTGCGCCGCGGCGGCGAAGTGAATGCCGCATTCACGCTGGCGCTGGCGATTGCCGCTGCGACGCTGGTCCTCGGCGCATTCGTCTTCACTGCCTCGGCGCGCATCTGGCCAAGGTCACCGCCGAGCTGACGTCACTGACCCGCGGCGAGACGGCACGTCACTTGCCCGCCCGCGACAGCATGGCGACCAAGGCCGATCCTGCGACGCTCGCATCGCTGCCGACCCGCAACGACGACGGCTCCTGGCTCGCCGTGATCGAGGCGACGCAGGGCACGCGCCACAAACTCAAGTACGAGAGCGACTGGCAGGCGTTCGTCCTCTCGGGCGTGCTGCCGCTCGGGCTGTCGTTCCCGTACGACTTCGGCTTCCTGCCGTCGACGCTCGGCGACGACGGCGATCCGCTCGACGTTCTCGTCCTTGCCGACGAGGCGCTGCCGCCCGGAACGGTCGTGCCGTGCCGGATCGTCGGCGTGCTCGAGGCCGAGCAGCAGGACAAGGGCGGTCGGCCCGAGCGCAACGACCGCGTCATCGCGGTCGCCCGCGAATCGCATCGCTACGGCGAGTGTCGCGAGATGCGCGACGTCGCGAGCGAGGTGTTGCGCGAGATCGAGCAGTTCTTCGTCGCCTACAACGCGCATAAGGGCGGCCGTTTCAAACCGCTGGCGCGGCGCGGTGCCGCGGTCGCTGCCAAGCTGGTCCGGCGTGGCCAACGGCGCCGCGCCGCCGAGCCGTGAGCGTCAGCGCGATACCCGCCGCCTCGGCGCGCGCCGGCGGGGGCGGCGAGTCACTCAAGGACGCCGTGCAGCAAACGCTCGACGAGGCGCGCATGGTGCAGCCTGGGATCCAGGCGCTGTTTGGTTTCCAGCTCATCGCCGTCTTCAACGACGGCTTCCAGCGTCACCTGAGCGAAGCCGAGCAGGCCGTCCATCTCGTCGCGCTGGTGCTGGTGACGATCGCGATCGCGCTGGTCATGACGCCGGCGGCGTATCACCGTCAAATGCAGCCGCGGCAAGTGACGCAGGCCTTCCTCATCCTCGCGTCGCGCTTCGTCAGCGGCGCGCTGCTGCCGCTCGCCGCCGGGCTTGCGCTCGATGTCCACCTGGTCGCTCGGGTCATCACCGGCTCGCTGCCCATCGGCCTGGTGGTCGGCGGCAGCGTGTTCGCGATCCTGATCGGGCTCTGGTTCGTCTATCCGCAGTGGGACGTGGTCCGGCGCGGGCGCGGCGCGAAGCGCTGAGCCCCGGCGTCGCCAGCCAGGCCAACGCGATGCCGGTCGATCCCGCACGCGCGCCCCTTGCCGATGCGCCGGCGGGGCACGGCACGGCGCTACTGATCGTCGACATGATCAGCACCTGGGACTTCCCCGACGCCGACAGGCTCGCGCCACGCGCGGCCGCGATCGCGCCGCGAATCGGCGCGCTGAAGCAGCGCTGTGCGCGTTCCGGCATGCCGGCGATCTACGTCAACGACAACCGCGAGCGCTGGCGCTCCGAGTTCCGCGCGATCGCGCGCCTGGCCGCCGAGGCGAGCGCCGCCGGCGCGGCGATCGCGCGCAGCCTGGCGCCGGGCGACGACGACTACGCGGTGCTGAAGCCGAAGCACTCGGTCTTCTTCGCGACCCCGCTCGACTTGCTGCTGCGCCACCTGCGAGTGACGCGCCTGGTCGTCACCGGCGTCGCCAGCGACCTGTGCATCGTGATGAGCGCGGCCGAAGCGCGGATGCGCGACTACGAGGTGATCGTTCCGGGCGACTGCGTCGCGGCGCTGACGGCGACTCGCAGCGCGCAAGCGCTGCGCTGCCTCGAGGAGTCGCACGGCATCAGGACCACCGCGTCGCCGCGCCTGCGCTTGGCGCGAAGCCGGGCGCGGCGCGCCGACTAGCGCAGGCAGAACAACAGCTCAGGCTCGCCCGAGCGAGCCGTATTCGGATTCGGCGAACTGCCAAGCGTCCTCGCGCGAGGCGAACAGCTGCTCGCCCAGGCTTTTCGCCGGGCGATCGCCGCGCGCGTCGTCGCCTCCGCTCAGGAGCACTCCCGCCTTCCAGCCCGAGTCGCCCCAGGGTTCGACAATCGGCGTGGCCCGGTAGCCATGATTCGTTTCAGACATGGCTGCCTCCGTCCGCTAGCGAGCGCTCGCATTCGAGCGAAGCGAGAGCCAACTCGACCGGAGCCATCTCTTCGGTGATGCGGTTGATTCGGTTGCTGTCCCACACCGGTGCCGAATAAGCAGCGTCGAGCTCGTTGCGCAGGTGCTGGTACCTGCCGTTCAACTCTTCCAATTTCATCGAAAGGGACTCCTCGAACTCGTTTGGAAAGCGGAAATGCTGTGGTGCAGCATGCCGTAAACGCTTTGATCGAACAAGCCCCGCTTCGCGTGGCGCGGCTTCGTCCTACATCGGCATTTGTCGCGCCTGAAGGGTCGATGACATGAACGCCGCGTCGACCCTCCTCCGGGCCCGAGCCGGCGGGCGCAGTCGCTCTGCTACCGTCATGGCAGCTGACCCATCGATCGAACACACAGGAGACCTTCCCCATGGACACGTCCATCCGCCGCCGCGAAGCGCTCAAGCACGGTGCCGCCCTCGGCGCTGCCGTCGCCCTCGGTCCGCTGGTCGGGCCGGTCGCGGCCCAGGGAGACGACCTCGCGCCCTATCGCGCCGCCAAGATCAACTGGAAGCAGGCCGACGGCGAGACGATCACGGTCGCCGTCATTCCAGCGAGCTATTTCGAAAACCTGATCTCGCTGCAGCCGCAGTTCGAGGCGCTGACCGGCGTCAAGCTGCGCTTCGAGAAGGTGCCGCCCGGGCAGATCCGGCAGAAGGCGCTGCTCGACCTCTCGTCGAAGACGGCGACCTACGCGACCCACTCGACCGATCCGATGTACTACCCGCTCTACGTCGCCAACAAGTGGGTCGAGCCGCTCGACAAGTACCTCAACGACCCGAGCCTGACCGACAAGGCCTGGTTCAACTACGACGACATCATCAAGGCTTGGCGCGATGCCGACTCGATCGGCGGCGTCCCTTACGGCATCCCTTACGACGGCGAGGTGACGGTCCAGGTCTACCGCAAGGACCTGTACGCCGCCAAGGGACTCAAGCCCGCCGACACCTACGAAGAGCTGGCGGCCAACGCCAAGGCGCTGACCGATGCCACCGCACGTGTCTACGGCCTGGCGCTGCGCGGCTTCTCGGGCGCCGGCCAGAACATGTACATCTACCCGTCGCTGCTGCGCGGATTCGGCGGCGGCTGGGGCAGCGGCGCCAACGTCGTCGTCAATTCGCCCGAGGCGGTGAGCGCGCTCACCTGGTACGTCGACACGCTCACGGCGTACGCGCCGCCCGCGGTTCGCAACTGGAACTGGCCCGACATCGCCGATGCGTTCTCCCAAGGAACGGTCGCGACCTACATCGACGCGCACTCGTCGGCGGCGGTGATCAACAACCCGGAGAAGTCGAAGGTCGTCGGCAAGATCGCCTATGCGCGCTGGCCGAAGGGTCCGAACGGCAAGCGCGTGACGTCGATCTGGAACTGGGGCTTTCCGATCAACGCCGCGCTCAGCGACAAGCAGAAGAAGGCGACCTGGCTGTTCATCGAGTGGGCGACGTCGGCCGAGACGCAGGCGCGCACCTCCTGGAAGTTCGCCGGGCCGGCCAAACGCTCGGGGATCAACCGCATGTCGCAATGGCGCTCGCCCGAGTTCGCCGCGGCGATGAAGGACGCCGGCGACAACTTCATCCCGGCGGCGCTCGAATCGCTCGAGCACGACACCGACGTCGACTGGCGCCCGCGCGTGCCGCAGTGGCCGGCCATCGGCGAGACGATGGCGACGGCGATCCAGGCCGCGCTGGTCGGCCAGAAGAAGCCGAAGGAAGCGCTCGACGAGGCGCAGGCGCGCATCACCCAGATCCTGAAGGGCTGACCGGGCGTGGCGGGCGCCCGCTCGCTCGAGCAGCAGGAGCGCCGCTTCGCGCTCGCGCTGCTCGTTCCCGCGCTCGCCGTGCTGGTGCTGACGACGACCGCGCCGCTGGTCTACCTCGGCTGGAACAGCCTGCACCGCATCGACCTCGGCATGCCCTGGCTCTCGGGCTTCGCCGGCGTGGACAACTTCGCCAAGATGGGCGGCGACCCGCGCTTCTGGAATTCGCTCGCGCTGACCGGCGTCTACACCGCGTCCACAGTGGTGCTGCAGGTGATCGTCGGCCTCGCGCTCGCGCTTCTGGTGCTGCAGATTCCGAAGGGGCAGGGGCTGCTGCGCGTCGCCGCGATCCTGCCGATCGTCCTCGCGCCCGTCGTCGTCGGCCTGTTCTGGCGCACGCTGGTGCTCGCGCCCGACGTCGGCCTGGTCGATATGGTGTCGCGCGCGCTCGGCCTGCCGAGCCGCAACTGGCTCGGCGACCCGCAGCTGGCGCTGATCTCGGTGATCGCGATACACACCTGGCAATGGACGCCGTTCGCCTTTCTGGTGCTGCTGGCGACGCTGGCGACGCTGCCGCCCGAGGTGTACGAGGCGGCGCGTCTCGACCGCGCCGGCGCCTGGCAGCGCTTCTTCCACCTGACGCTGCCGCTGATCCGGCCGGCGGTCGTGATGGTCGTCATCCTGCGAACGATGACGGCGCTCTCGGCATTCGCGGCGATCTTCGCCGCGACCGGCGGCGGCCCGGGGTCGGCGACGGAGATCCTGAACCTCTATGCGTATCGCACGTCGTTCACGGAGCTCAACCTCGGCTACGGGGCGGCGCTGGCGATCGTGCTGCTGTCGATCACGCTCGTGATCTCGTACCTGATGTTCCGGTTGCGACGGGCGCGCGCATGAGAACCGCCGCGCCGCCCGCCTTGCCCCGCGCGATCGCTCTCTACGCGATCGCCGGCATCGGCCTGGCGGTCTGGGCGTTCCCGGTGGTCTGGGGCCTGCTGACGTCGTTCAAGACCGAGCGCGACGTGCTCGCGTACCCGCCGGTGTTTGTCTTCACGCCGACGCTCGCCAATTACCGCGAGGTGATCTTCGGCGCCTCGTCGATCGTTCCCAACCTCGTCTCGAGCCTGATCGTCGCCACGCTCGCGACCGCGCTGACGATGCTGTTCGCAATCCCCGCTGCGTATGCCATGGCTCGTTTGCGCTTTCCGGCCAAGCGCGGCACCGGCTTCTACGTGCTCGCGACGCAGATGCTGCCGCCGGTCGGCCTGATCATTCCCTACTATCTCGTGCTGCAGAAGATCGGCGGCCTCGATACCTACGGCGGACTCATCGTCATCTACCTCACCTTCTCGCTGCCGTTCGCGATCTGGCTGATGGTCTCGTATTTCGAAGACGTTCCGCTCGAGATGGAGGAGGCGGCCCTGCTCGACCGCGCCGGGCGCCTCGGCGCGCTCTGGCATGTCATCCTGCCGCAGGTGAAGGGCGGTATCGCGGTGACGACGATCTTCGTCTTCCTCAACGCCTGGAACGAGTTCATGTTCGCGGTCGTCCTCGGCGGCAATCGCGTCCGGCCGGTGACCGTGGCGATGTTCAACTTCATTTCGGTCGAGCAGACGCAGTGGGCGCGGCTCGCCGCCGGGGCGATGCTGGCGATGGCGCCGGTGATCCTGATCGGCCTGTTCGCGCAGCGCCACATCGTCAAGGGCTTGACGGTCGGCGCGGTCAAGGGCGGAGGCCGGCGATGAGCGTCCCGATGGCCGAGATCGCGCCGATCGTGCCGATCAACACCGGCGCCGTGCGCATCGAAGGGGTCGTCAAGAGGCACGGCCAGACGACGGTGCTGCACGGAATCGACCTCGCGATCGAGCCGGGCGAGTTCTTCGTCCTGCTCGGGCCCTCGGGCTCGGGCAAGACGACGACGCTGCGCATCCTCGCCGGCCTCGAGGCGGTCAACGCCGGCCGCGTGCTGATGGACGGAGCCGACGTGACGACCAAGGAGCCGGGCGAGCGCGACGTCGCGATGGTGTTCCAGAGCTACGCGCTGTACCCGCACATGACGGTCGAGCAGAACGTCGGCTTCCCGCTCAAGATGGTCGGCGTCGCTCGCGACGAGATCGGCCGCGCCGTCGCCGGCGCCGCCGGCCTGGTCGGGATCGGCCACCTGCTGCAGCGGACGCCGGGCCAGCTATCGGGCGGGCAGCAGCAGCGCGTCGCCCTGGCGCGGGCGATCGTGCGCCAGCCGCGCCTGTTCCTGCTCGACGAGCCGCTTTCCAATCTCGACGCGAAGCTGCGTCTCGAGACCCGGCTCGAGCTTCGCAAGCTGCAGCGCTCGCTCGGCGTGACGACCGTCTACGTCACGCACGACCAGGAGGAAGCGATGACGCTGGCCGACCGGATCGCCGTCTTCATGGACGGACGCATCGTCCAGGTCGGCACGCCGCGCGAGATCTTCGCCCGGCCGCTCTCGGTCGACGTCGCCGGCTTCATCGGCACGCCGCCGATGAACCTGCTTGCCGGCGAGTGGGAGGGGCATGCCGTCAGCGTCGGCGGATCGACGCTGCCGGTCGCGTTCCATTTGGCGAGTCCGAGAAACGTCGTCGTCGGCATCCGGCCCGGCGACCTGCGCTTCGCCGACGGCGGTCTCGCGGTTCGCGTCGAGCGGGTCGAGGACCTCGGCGACAGCGCGATCGTCAACCTCGCCGTCGGCGCGCAGCCGCTCAAGCTCAAAACCGACCGGCTGCCCGACGTGCGCGAGGGCGACGACACCTTCGTCGCCTTCGCACCCGATCGCGCCCACCTGTTCGACGCGGCGAGCGGCACCCGCCTCGCCTGATCATTGCCTCACGAACCTCCAACGACCATGAACGCCAAGCGACCGAACGTCGTCCTCATCCTCAACGACGACATGGGCTACTCCGACCTCGGCTGCTACGGCGGCGAGGTGCTAACGCCGAACCTCGACCGGCTCGCTGCCGAGGGGCTCCGTTTCAGCTCGTTCTACAACACCGCGCGCTGCAGCCCGAGCCGCGCTTCGCTGATGACCGGCCTGCATCCGCACCAGACCGGCATCGGCATCCTCACCTACGACTCCGGCCCCGAGGGCTACGCCGGCAACCTCAATCACCGCTGCGTGACGATCCCGCAGGTATTGAAGGCGAACGGCTATCGCACCTACATGAGCGGCAAGTGGCACGTCGCGTCGAGCCTGACGAAGCCGACCGACGCCTGGCCGATGCAGCGCGGCTTCGACGCGTTCTACGGAACGATCATCGGTGCCGGCAGCTTCTACGACCCGAACACGCTGACGCGCGGCAACGAGAACATCGAGCACGAGGCGCGCGCGCCCGGCTTCTTCTACACCGATGCGATCAGCGACAACGCCTGCGCCTTCGTCGATCAGCACTGCACCGGTGAGCATGCCGACAAGCCGTTCTTCGAGTACGTCGCCTACACCGCGCCGCACTGGCCGCTGCACGCGCACGACGACGACATCGCGAAATACCGCGGCCGCTTCGACGCCGGCTGGGACCGGCTGCGCCAGGATCGGCTCGACAAGCTGGTCGCGAGCGGCCTTCTCAAGAGCCACTGGAAGCTCACCGAGCGCGACCCGACGCAGCCGCCGTGGACCGAGGCCGAAAAAGACGAGCAGTTCCGCGCCTGGACGCTGCGTTGCATGGAGGTCTATGCGGCGCAGATCGACCGCATGGACCAGGGCATCGGCCGGCTGATCGCGACGCTCGAGAAGCACGGCAAGCTCGCCGATACCCTGATCGTCTTCCTGGCCGACAACGGAGCCTGCGCCGAGGATATTCCCGAGGACGTGACGATCGACGAGCTGACCGACAAGCTCATGATCGCGCGCCGGACGACCAGGAGCGGCGAGCCGGTGCACTTCGGCAATGACGTGCGGCGCATGCCGGGCCCGGAGAACACCTACCAGAGCTACGGCACGGCGTGGGCCAATCTGTCGAACAGCCCGTTTCGCCTCTACAAGCACTGGATCCACGAAGGCGGCATCGCGACGCCGCTGATCGCGCACTGGCCGAACGGCATCTCAGAGAACGATCACGGCGGCGTACGCCACGCGCCGGGCTACCTGCCCGACATCATGGCGACGATCGTCGACGTGACCGGCGCGACCTATCCGGCGAGCTTCGACGGCCACGCGGTCGAGCCGCTCGAGGGTCAGTCGCTGCAGCCGGTGTTCGCTCACGACGCGAGCGGCGACGAGCGCAAGCCGATGTTCTGGGAGCACGAGGGCAATGCCGCGGTGCGCATCGGCAAATGGAAGCTCGTCAGGCGTTACCCGCGCGCCTGGGAGCTCTACGACATGGACGCCGACCGCACCGAGTTGAACGACCTCGCGTCCCGCGAACCGGAGCGCGTGCAGGCGATGGCGGCGCAGTACGACGCGTGGGCGAAGCGCTGCGGCGTGCTCGACCGGGAGAAGGTGGTGGCGCTGATGAAGGGCCAGGGGGTGACGCGGGCGTTCTGGGAGAAGGACGAGGTCTGAGCGACGGAGCCGTCACAGCAGCTTGTCGATCGTCACCGGCAGCGAGCGAACGCGCTTGCCGGTGGCGTGGAAGATCGCGTTGGCGACGGCGGCCGCGGTGCCGACGACGCCGATCTCGCCGAGCCCCTTGACGCCGAGCGGCGTGACCTCGGTGTCGGGCTCGACGACGAATATCACCTCGATGTCGTAGATGTCGGCGTTGGCCGACACGTGGTACTCGGCCAGGTTGTGATTCATGAAGCGGCCGAGGCGGTGGTCGACGGAGGTTTCCTCGTGCAGCGCCATGCCGATGCCCATCACCACCCCGCCCAGGATCTGGCTGCGCGCGGTCTTCGGATTGATGATGCGGCCGGCGGCGACGGCGATGACGATGCGCGTCACCCGCACCACGCCGAGCTCGGCGTCGACTTTCACCTCCGCGAAGATCGCGCTGTGCGTGTTGCGCGACTTGCGCAGCATGCTGATCAGGTCGGCCGGCCCGGGCTTGGCCGTCTCCTCGGCCTCGATCGAGCTCTCGCCCGACGCGCGCACGATCTCTTCCAGCGCCACCGACCGCGAGACGTCGCCGTTCACCCGCATGCGGCCCCCGCACAGCTCGACGGCCTCGAATTCGACCTCGCCGAGCGGCTTCGGATCCATCTTCGTCGCCTGCTTGAAGAGTTTCCTGGCCAGGGACTCGCAGGCCAGCTGGACCGCCGCGCCGGTCGATGCCGCCGCCCATGAGCCGCCTTCCACGGGTGCTTCGGGCAGCTCGCTGTCGCCGAGCCGAGCCGTGATGCGATCGACGTCGATGCCGAGCGATTCGGAAGCGACCTGGGTCATCACCGTGTAGGTGCCGGTGCCGATGTCGGCGGTCGCGCTCGCGACTTCCAGCCGGCCGTCGGCGTGCAGGCGCACCCGTGCCGCAGTCTTCATGAAGTACGCGTCCCAGACGCCGGTCGCGACGCCCCAGCCGACCAGCTCGCTGCCGTCGCGCATCGAGCGCGGCTCCGGCGATCGCCGGCTCCAGCCGAACCGCTCCGCGCCTTCGGCGTAGGCCTCGCGCAGCGCCTTCGACGTGAACGGCTTGTCGTTCATCGCGTCCTTGTCGGAATAGTTCAGCAGGCGAAAGGCGAGCGGATCGACCTTCGCCGCGTACGCCATCTCGTCGATGGCCAGCTCGAACAGCGTCATCCCGGTCGCCGCGCCCGGCGCACGCATGTCGCCCGGCGTGTAGGTGTCGATCGGCGCGATCGTGTACTCGCCGCTCGCGTTCTCGCAGGCGTAGTTCATCAGGCCCCAGTCGCAGACCGTCTCCATGTAGTGCTCGAAGCGCGACGTCACGGTCGTCGCGTCGTTGACGATCGCCTGCAGCTTGCCGTCGGCATCGGCGCCGAGCGAGACGGTCTGGATCGCCTCGGCCCGGTGCACGTGGCTGAACATCTGCTGGCGCGTCAGCACGACGCGCACCGATCGCTCGAGCTTCTTGGCGGCGAGCGTGGCCAGGTACACGTGGTACTGCGGGCGAAGGCCGGAGCCGAAGGCGCCGCCGACGTACGGGTTGAGGACGCGAACGTTCTTCTTCGAGAAGCCGAAGATCGACGCCAGGTACTTCTGCACGTTCTGCGCGCCCTGGGTCTTGTCGTGAACGGTGATCTTGCCGTCGCCTTCCCAGACCACCGTGGCCGCGTGCATCTCCATCGGGTTGTGGTGGTGGGTGGGCAGGTGATAGGTCGCCGAGTGCTTCACGGCGGCGGCGGCGAAGGCCTTCTGCGCATCGCCGCGGCTCTTCGGCAGCGAGAAGCCGAAGCGCTTGCGCTTCGGCTCGTACTTTTCGGCGAGCGCGACCTCGATCTCGGTGTTGTGCTCCTCGCGCTCGTACTCGACACCGACCAGCGCGGCGCCGGCGCGCGCCGCTTCCAGCGTCTCGCCGACGACGAGCGCGACTGGCTGCTGGCTGAACGCGATCTTGTCGTCGTAGAGGCCGCGAAACGGCGAGCCCGGCACGGCGACCTCGTCGTCGTAGCTCATGTCGAGCCAGGCGACGTGGGGCCGGTTCTCGTGCGTGATGACCTCGACCACGCCGGGCACCGCGCGCGCCTCGGCGTCGCGGATGGCTGTGATCCGGCCCTTGGCGATGGCGCTCGAGACGACCCAGCCGTACAGCAGGCCTTCGACCGGATGCTCGGCGGCGTAGCGCGCGGCGCCCGTCACCTTGACCCGCCCATCGACGCGGCTGAGCGCGTCGCCGATGTGAACCGAAGCAGTCATGTGGATCTTCAGGCGACGCGCTTGTCGCTCTGCGATTGGGGGGTGCCGTCGGCGGCCTGCTGCAACGCGCGCGTGACGGCGCGGCGGGCTAGCTCGATCTTGAAGTCGTTGCCGCCGCGGCCGACCGCGTCGGCTGTCAGCCGTCCCGCTGCGGCGCTAAACGCCGGCCGCGACGGCCTCTCGCCTTGCAATGAACCTTCGACTTCGGGCAGGCGCCACGGCTTGTGCGCGACGCCGCCAAGGGCGATCCGCACGATCTCGATCGCGCCGTCGGCGCCGAGCCGCATCGCGACCGCCACCGATACGAGCGCGAACGCGTACGAGAGGCGGTCGCGCAGCTTGAGATAGGTGTAGTGGCGGCCAAAATCCCCGGGCGGCAGGTCGATCGCCGTCACCAGGTCACCGGCGACCAGCGTGTTGTCGCGCCAGGGCTCGTCGCCGGGCAGCCGGTGGTAGTCGGCGAACGGCACGACGCGCTCGCCGTTCGGCCCGCTGATGCGCACCTGCGCCTCGAGCGCGGCCAGCGCCACGCACATGTCGGACGGATGCGTCGCGATGCAGTGCTCGCTCGTGCCGAGGATCGCGTGGATCCGCGTCACGCCGCCGATCGCGCCGCAGCCCGAGCCGGGCTCGCGCTTGTTGCAGGCGGTGGCGGTGTCGTAGAAGTAATAGCAGCGGGTTCGCTGGTTGAGGTTGCCGCCGTTGGTGGCGGCGTTGCGCAGCTGCGGGCTGGCGCCGGCCAGGATCGCCGATGCAAGCAACGGGTAGCGGGCCGCGACGCGCGGGTCATAGGCGGTCTGGTTGTTGGTGACCAGCGCGCCGAGACGCAGCCCGCCGCCGTCGAGCTCCTCGATCCGGGCGAGCGGCAGCCGCCCGATGTCGACCAGGTGCTCGGGCCGCTCGACGTTCTCCTTCATCAGGTCGACGAGGTTCGTGCCGCCGGCGAGAAAGCGCGTCGCGGCGCCGCTGCCGCGACGCACCGCGTCGGCGACGTCGCTCGCGCGGGCGTAGTCGAAGCGGATCATCGGCCGCCGCCTTCCTGCGCCATCACTTCCACGATGGCGTCGGTGATGTTCGTGTAGGCGCCGCAGCGGCAGAGGTTGCCGCTCATGAGCTCGCGCACCTCGTCGCGGGTCTTCGCGTGGCCTTCGTTGATCAGGGCGCGGGCCGAGCAGATCTGGCCCGGCGTGCAATAGCCGCACTGGAACGCGTCGTGGTCCATGAAGGCCTGCTGGAGCGGATCGAGACGGCCATCCTGCGCAAGGCCTTCGATGGTGGTCACCGAGCAGCCGTCGACGCTGGCCGCGAGCTTCAGGCAGCTGTTGATGCGCTGGCCGTCGATCAACACCGTGCAGGCGCCGCACTGCCCGTGGTCGCAGCCCTTCTTGACGCCGGTGAGGTCGGCGCGCTCGCGCAGGAGGTCGAGCAAGGTGACCCAGGGCTCGATCGTCGCCTGGTACGGCTGTCCGTTGAGCTGCAGCGAGACGGAAAGGTCGGCATCGCTGCCGGGCGAGCGCGAGTCGGCGCGGTCCGATGTCGGATGGTCGGCAATCGAAGTGTTCACGGCGGCTCGGCAGGTAGTGAGGGTCCACGAATGGCAAGGGCCGTGCCGACGACGGTGCAGGCGTTATCGTCGTGGTCTGGATCCGCACCGGAGCCTGCCATGTCACTGCGCACCATCGCCTGCACCCTGGTCCTGATGGCGGCCGGCGCCGCTTTCGCCGCGCTGAAGGCGGGCGACCCGGCACCCGCGTTCAGCGCGCCGGCATCGTTCGCCGGCAAGCCGTTCAGCTACTCGCTGAAGGACGGTCTGGCCAAGGGGCCGGTGGTCGTGTACTTCTACCCCTCGGCCTACACCGCGGGTTGCAACATTCAGGCGCATGAGTTCTCGACCAAGGCCGACCAGTTCGCCGCCGCCGGTGCCTCGGTGATCGGCGTCTCGCTCGACAGCATCGAAAGATTGAACGAGTTCTCCGCCGATCCCGACTATTGCGCCGGCAGGCTGGCGGTCGCTTCCGACGGCGACGGCAAGATCGCGCGCGCCTTCGGTCTGCGGGTCAGCGGCGCGCAGCGCGGCGCCACCGACAGCCGCGGCAAGGAGATCGACCACGGCTTCACCGAGCGAACGACCTTCGTGATCCAGCGCGACGGCACCGTCCTCGCGGCGGTCGGCGGCGTCTCGCCCGAGGAGAACGTCGCTCGCGCGCTCGACCTGGTGCGCAAGCTGG